>FWPV01016393.1_pt1 | contig 10445 bp, 9 predicted proteins | sample 2228371 | NCBI WGS metagenome assembly FWPV01 (sample SAMEA103939776, study PRJEB20133) | metagenome
TGGCTTGCGTTGCGTCGCTCTCCGACGAAACCTGAGTTGGACAGTCAGGCCGCATCACGGGCTTCCTTCTCATTTTCCGACAGGGTCCCAGAAGCATCGACGATGTTTTCCGCCGAGACAATCGCTCCACGAGTCAGCTTCAGCAGCCTCTTGGCGCGCCGGGCGGCGCGGGGATCGTGCGTTACCATCACGATCGTCCGCCCTTCCTCGTTGAAATCCTCCAAGAAGCCGATGATTTGCCGACTTGTTTCGGGATCGAGATTGCCGGTCGGTTCGTCGGCCAGGATCACGGAAGGATCGTTGGCCAACATTCGGGCCAGGGCGACTCGCTGCTGCTGGCCGACGCTCAACTCGCACGGCTTGTGGTGAAGGCGATCGCCGAGGCCGACGCGTTCCAGAAGGGCCGCGGCCCGTTCTTCCTGGGCATCGTCGTCCATCTTGGCCAAAAACAGGGGAATCTTGACATTCTCCAAGGCCGTCAGGTAGGTAACCAGGTTGAACGTCTGAAACACGAACCCGACTTTCTCCCGCCGCAACCTTGCGCGATCGCTCGGGTCCATCTCGTAGACCGATTGATCTTCGATCCAAATCCGGCCCTCGGTCGGCGAAAGCATGCCGCCCAGCATCAACAACAGCGTGCTCTTTCCGCTGCCGCTGGGGCCGACAAGCGAGACGAAATCGCCGCGGGGGATATGGATCGTGGCATTCTGGAGAGCCGTAACCTGTTGGCCGCGGTGCTTGTAGACTTTGCTGACGTTTTCCATTCTCAACATGGATCAGACCTCCTGGAATGTGGCGCAAGGATCGAGCCGGGCGGCACTCCGGGCTGGAAAGTAACTCGCCAATAAGGTGAGGCCGACGGATATGCCGACGGCTGCGATCGCCAACTGCCACATCGGCCACACCCGGATGCCGGCCAACTGCGGGCCAAGCACGAAGGCGAAGATCGAGCCGAGCACGTAGCCGCCGACTCCGCCCGCGGCTCCGAGCAAGAGGCCCTTCAGCAAAAACACTTTCAGGACCAACCGCGAGTCGGCCCCGAGCGCCATCAGCGTGCCGATCTCCCGCCGCCGCTCGAACACGTTGGCGTACATGTAGTTGGCGATGCTCGCCCCGCCCACGAAGATGATGATGACCAAAAACATGAGCGACAGGTTCGACATCATGCGATTGATCTTGATCTGCGATTGGGCAATCTGCGCGACGGTTACGACCTTGGCGTCGGGCAGCAGGCGATTCAGCTTCTCCACCAAGCCGGCGGAAATCTCCTGGCAACATCCGATGATTTCGATGGCGTTGACGACCGGCCCCTTCTTGGCCATGTCCTGAACGGTATGCAGATGGGCGAAGATGCGGGAATCATCCACCGTGCCGGTTTGCGGCAGAACGGCCGTTACCATGAACTTCTTGCCGAGCAGTTCGAGCGACGAGGACTCCTTCAGTCCAAGCGCGCCGGCCACATCGGCTCCCACAAGGACTTCGTTGTCTTCGAGCGTCTCGATGACTTTCTTGCGGGAAAGCGTCTTCTTGTCGTCCGAACCCATCATGCCGACCGAGGCGCCGCAGCCGACCGGGCGTGAAAACACGCCCGCCCCGCTCCATGCCGCCTTCGCCTGGAACTCGTTCTTCGGCAAGATGCCCGTAAGCGTGAAGTTCTTCCCCTGCAACTGAACGGGCACGGACAATTTGGGCGAGATGTTGTCGAGGCCCGCAAGGTCCGACATCGCCAGTTGCGCGACGTATTCCTCAGGGATCGTCTCGCCTTGCATGTCGGCGCTGTAGTATTCCTGCAAGGTGGCCGTCTTGGGGAGCACGAGCACGTTGTCTCCCAACGAGTCCATCTCCTGAGCCACGGCGCCTTCGGAGTAATGCGTGATGTTCTTGATCGACACGATCACCGTGATTCCCAGCAGAATCGCCAGGAAACTGGTGAATAGTTGGTTCTTGCGCTCGAAGATTTCGCGCAACACAATCGTATGCAATCGCATGGACGCGAGTCTCCTTACTTCTTGGGGCAGCAACCGCCGGGACCGCACTTGCCGCCGGCGCACGGATTGGATTGCGCCGAGACCAGTTGAGCCACAAGTTGCTGTTTGGTCGCGGTTCCGTTGAACTTGCCGATCATCGCTCCCGGCGGAGCCAGGAACACAATGACCGGCTTGGAAGCTCTCGGGTCAACCTGGAAGTCCCGCAAAAATGGCGCCTCGCCTTCATCCCTGGCGTTCACCAACACGATTTCCGTGGCGGGACCGTATTTCGCATCCGCCTTGAAATCCGCCACGGCCTGGGGAATCGCCACCGGGTCTTGCGGGCTGGCCTGGTCTACAACGCAACAAAGGACCAACTTGCGGCTTTGCAGGGCCTTCAGGCAGAGTTGGGTGCAAGGGCTGACAAAGGCCGTGCGGAGTTGGTTCTCGTCAAACGCCTTCGTGAACGCCTTGGTGATGGCGCCACAGGGAGCAATAGCCAGCACCAACGGCATCGGGGCGCGCGACACGTCGTACTTATCCACCAGCGGCTTCTCGGCCGGATCGGTGATTTGGATGGCCACCACCTCGGCGGAACCCGCCATGTTGGCGACCGCCGGCTGCAATACGCTCCACGCCTTGTCGGTTTGCGGGTTCTTCTCGCGCCAGAAGAAGAGGAAGACGTATTTCCGTGCCGCCGCCGCTTGATCCATCGCCGCCTGGGCTTGACTGGCGTCGGCTCCAACTTGAGCCGCAGCCCCCCAACCGGCATTGCGGTCCTGGGCCGCGGCGATCACTGCGCCAAGCACCACAATGACAACGCTCATCGTCCAATAATAGGGCTTCATTCCTTGGGTACTCCGATAAAAGGGACTGGCAGAAAACTCCTCCTTGAAAACGCATGGATCGCGTCGTTCTTGGCTTCGGCACTATCCTGGGCCACAGCCGCCTGGACCACATTGGCCACCCGCGCAGCCGGAACTGGCCTTCTGAAGGGTTGCCACCAACTGCGCTTTGTCGGTTGCACCCTTGTATTCCTCGAGCACCGATCCGGGCGGAGCCATGAAGATTGTTACCGCCTCTTCTGTGTCGGACTCAATCTTCAGGTCGGCCAGGAAGGCGGCTTCGGCCGAATCGGTCGGGTCCAGCATCACAATCTCCGTCGCGCTGGCGAAACGCGAGTCCGCCTTGAAGTCGCGGACGCCCTGCATGGCGGCGTCGTTGGATTTCGTCTTGCTGTTCTGGACGCAGACGAACACGAGTTTGCCGTCCTGAAGGTGCTTCATCACCTTTTCCGTAACCGGCGTGGCGAAGGCGTCCATAAGCTGCTGCTCCTCGACCTTTTGCGGAAATCCGCCGGTGATCGCGCCGTTGGGGGCCATTGCCAGAACCAACGGCAACGGAGCGCGATCCAATTGGAACTTGCTCACAATGGCCTTTTCCGATGCGTCGTTCACGTCCACCGCGATCCACTGAGCGCGGTCGGCGACTTTCTCCATCGCTTTGTCAAACACCTTGCGCATGGCAAGCGTTTGCTCGTTGTCGGTTTTCGAGAAAAACATGAAGATATACTTCCCGGCCTCGGCCGCCTGCTTGATGGCGGCCATGCCTTTGCCCGAGCCTTCCATGACCTCGGTCGCGCCTGGCAGTCGCTTGGTGGACTGGTTGGCTTGAGCGCTATTCGTACCGGCAGTGCTGCTGCCGCAGCCGGTCAGGGCCATTGCCAAAAGGCCGCCGCCGGCGAGCATCCATCCAACGCCACCAAGAATTGAACTTCTCACGGGATAGTCCTCCTCAGCCACTCAACAAGTCAGGGATCTGCACACCCCAGGGCACACGCGCCTGTTCAAGCATCCCATCTTCGCCAAACACCCTTCTTATTCGCTAAAGCGTATATCCTAACAGATATTCGTCTGTACGCATATAGCAACTTGAGCCGTCTCGTCCGATAGTTTTTCCGGGAGTGCTTACCCGCCCCCTGGTGGCAGTAGGAGCAGGAACAGGCCGGTTTCTTGCCCATTCCGAGAACGGCGAAAGATGACTCTCCGTTCATTCGTCTTGCTTCGGATTTATGAATGACGGATCGGCTGACTTCAGTTCCGCCGCTTCCTCGCAGCTTGGACGGTCGATGAGGAAGCCGCCTTCGCCGCCACGCTGGGCAAAGCTGTTGTTCTCGACGCCGCAGCCGCATTCATCCTTGCCGCCGCAATCGACGACGAAGCGGACGTTGCCGCCGCAGGAAGGAAGATTGGGAGTGATGCCCGATGCCGGGCGAGGCGTCGCCTTGCCCTTGCACCAAAGACACATCCTTGCCTTCGGAATCGAACAGGATGCCGAGACGCGTAGTGGCAGACGGTGTCGAAGAGGACGCGAGCGAAGTCGGCAGACGCTGTGCGGTCGCCGAAAAGCCGCGAGAACTCGTCGCAGGCGGCGATCGCATCGTCGGCGAACGACACGGGCGCCTTTCCGGCAGCGGCGCCGTGCTGAGCCGTCGAGTGCCGCAGACGCGATTCAATCGGGCAGCATTTCCCGGCGGAGTCGCCCGAAGTGTTTTTCGATCTTGCTGTCCTTGGTTAAATCCCAGAGCGAGGCGTCCATTTGCCGCATGGCCAGCACCGAGGTGATCCAGCCCTGCGTCCAGCCGCTTTCGATGGCCCAGGCGCCCCAGCCGGCATCGGCGTTGCTCGCCCACGGTTCCCACCGCTGGAAGTCGAACGCGCGGAACCAACCGCCGTCGAGCGACGGCTGCGCCTCGGATCGAACCTGGATGCGGCAGAGAAACTTCGCCAGTTTGTCCTCGGCCTCGCGGATGCGGGCGCCGCCGGTCGCCGCAGCCGCTTCGTGCAAACCGAGGAAGGCGAAGTTCGTCGTATAGAGCATGTCGGCAACGGGATCCCCATTTCGCTGGATCAACGAAGCCTCGTTGCCGCCGTAGGCCTCGTTCGAGCCGGGCGGAGGAAACATGCCCTTGCCCAGCAGCCCCAACTCCTCGCGGATGGCCCCGCACGGCTCCTGCAACGCCAGCAATCCGTCGACGGCTTTATCGAGCCAATGGCGATGTTCCGGCGTGTCTTTGACGCGGACCAGCCACGCCAGCGGCAGCACGATCCTCGCTTTTTCCTGCGCCAGACCGTTCGTCCAACGCCAGCCGTCGGTGTATTGGGCCATCGTCATGCGCAGGGCAGTTTCCGCTCGTTGGTAAAAAGGCTCGTAGCCGGTCCGCTCGTAAGCCCAAAGAAAACACGCCCAAAGATACGAATCCATATGCGGAGAATCGATCGTGATCTTCCGCTCGAAGAACGGCCGCCACCCTTGCTGGGAAAGTGCGGGAATGTCGATCCGGTCGCCGCGGAAGCCCAACGGGCCCGTCGTGCGCAGATTGGCCAGCAGGCAGCGCAGGATGTGTTCATCCCAGCGCTCCTCTCCTAGCAATCGCGCTGCCGCTAGCGCGGGCAGGATCACGCGGGCATTGTCGTCGCCGTAATTGGCAACGTACCAAGCGGGCGAGTCGATCCCCCAGGCGATCAGTCCGTAGGCGCCGTGCTTCGGGTCGCCGCGCTCCTTCTTGCAGGCGTCGGAAATGAAATACCAGAAGTCGAGCAGGTTTCGGGCGATGGCCGTTTTTTGTGGATCGCGAAAAATCTTGCCGCCGAACGCCAAGGCCATGGCCGATTCGCCGGTGCAATCGCCGCGCCGGGCAACGCCCTGCATCTGGCTGCCGTCGGGCAGAATGATCGAGAGCGGGGCTTCGAGAATGCCCAGCGTGCCATCGCCCACCGGGGCGTCGGGCGGCGGCGTGGGCAACTCGTTTCGACCACCACTGAACGCGACCAATCCGCCGGCGGCTTGCAGCGATTTCCACTTGTCGCCCAGCCGCGAGCGGTCCAACAGCAGTTTCGACTTGATGAACCACTCGACGCCGCGCTGCAACGCCTGTTGTTCCACGTCGGCCGGCAGCGGCTCGTCGCGGCCGAACGTCGGGCGAACCATCGGCGTCCACTGGAATGTTATCGCCGGGGGACTGTCCCGATTTGCGTCCGACGAAAATGGGACTGTCCCCTTCCCCGATTGCAACCATCGTAGAATTGAACTCCACACCGCTCGCCAGGCGTCTTGCGGGGCGTAGCGGCCCGTCAGGAAGTTGCTCAGCTTCGTGGTGCCGACCAAAATGTTCGGCCGATATTCAAAGAGCAACGGGAAAGTTGTTTTCGGCATTCCGAAGACGGCCGTGTCAAAGCCCGCGACGCGGGCGGCAACAAGCGACGGGTTTTCCGCCGTCGTCGGGAGGAAATACATTCCGTTGACGGCCATGATCCGCATCGGCTTCAACGATTCGCCGAAAAAGTCGGAGGCGACCACGGCCCGCTCGACGCCGGCGCGGCGCGGCTTTTCCAACGTCATACCCGGCACGGCGGCGGGATACTCGACGTAGAGCCGCAACTTTTTCTTGGTCGCCGCGTCATAGACGGCCCGCTCGACGGCGGTCGGTTTTTCGGGATACCCGTCCGCAAGGATCAGCATGGCGGCGCCATCGGCCGCGGCGGCGACGGCCTCGACGGGCGTATCGTATCGCTTGCATTGCAACCCGTTATCCATCATCACGCGAAACAGGTCGTTATCCGCTTTGCAGGAAAAAGTCCAAACGGCCGGCGAGCCGTCGGCGAACGCAAGTTGCATCGTCCAGCCGCTCAACCAGACAGCGGCAAGCCAACTCGCGGCAACAAATCGATGCAGGAACATGGCGGGGCTTTCTCTTGGGGGGCAAAGGGCGGAAAAAAATGTCAGACGCAACCAATAGCCGGAGGCTAACAGCCTCCGGCGCGTTCGGATCGGCGAATCCATTTCTGTGGTGCTCCTCATGCTCCGCGCATGGCCGCCACGGCCTCACGCGGAGCGTGAGGAGTACATTGCATATGCGACACGTATCGATGCGCCGATCCTTCGCGATTTGGCTCCGAGGACTATTGGTCTCCGGCGATAGCATGATGCCGCGATCTCGACGCGCCGTCAAGGACAGACATCAATAATAACGGCCATCGCGCGCAACGTGCTTCACGGAAGGCGAAAATCCAAGGTCTGCTTTCCGCCCGGCGACACCGTGGCGGTCAACGTCGTGGCGGAGTTGTATGGAGGCGGGATCAGGTCGATCCGCTCGGCGATCTTCGAGCCGAGCGAATCGGTGAACGTCTTGCCGGTTTCCTTGGTGGCGGTGATGCGGACTCTTTTCTCGCCGGGAGTCGTGCTCAGACGATATTGGCCGCCGGCGATCTTCGCGTAGGCGGGCGGCGCGGCCCCCGCGATGTCCTCGAAGACGATCGCGCCGTCGGCCACCGGCGCGCCCTGGTAGGTTGCCTCGCCCGACACCTCGCACAACTTCGGCTTGCCGCCGCAACCCAGCAGCACGGCCGCCAAACAAGCAACGCCCAACAACCGCCGGGCGGAACCGCTTCCAACAACGCGCATCAATAGTCTCCCAGTGCTTGGCCGTCTTGGGAACTGCCGAGGTTGCGCCAGGTCGTCAAGTGGATCGAGTCGTTCACGAACCGCACCGAGCCGTCGCACGCGGCCGTCTGCACGCCGCCGGCGTGCAGACTGCGGGCAGACAAGTTCAGCGGCGTCGAGCCTGTATACAATCCCGAAGCCTGGGCGCAAGGCATTCCGATCTCAGCGCCGGCCCCGCCCACGTCGGCGCCGCCGCAATAGACGGCCCAAACCAGGTAGTCGGGCACCGTCGTGTTGGGCGGCCAGTGCGTCGTGATGCCCGAGTGGCACGGATACCAGATCAGCCCGCGCATGTCGGTATGATCGTCGTCGATTTTTGTCTGCCCCTGGCGCACCTCGGCGTACATGAGCGTGTGGCTCGTCCCATCGGTGATGTCGGCGAAACGGGCGACCTTCAGAAGCCGGACATCGTTTTCCGAATAGAACGGCGCCTCGGCGAAAACGACCCCGTCCAACGGAGAGACGCGATAGACGCTCGTATTGCCCAGGTTGCAGGCATAGTTGTAATTGGCCATCCGCGCAGCCGGCGCGCCCCACGAGGAAGTCGTGGGCACATCGCTCGGACAGGTGAACAGCGCGAAGCGGGTTCGGCAGATGCTGATGTTCGGTTCGAGGGTGTAGTTCGTCGCCATGTCCCACCGCTCGGCCACGTTGGACAGTTCGGTGTACGGCATGATCAACACGAGCCAGTTCGGGGCGCCGCTGTTCGGCCCGACCCAGCCGGAGCCGCCGTACGGAAAAGTTTTGAATACGCTTTCGTAGTTGTGCGTGGCGAGAGCGATCTGCTTGAGGTTGTTCGAGCATTGCATTCTTCGGGCCGCCTCGCGCGCCGCTTGCACCGCCGGAAGCAACAGGGCGATCAAAATGCCGATGATCGTGATGACGACCAACAGCTCCACTAACGTGAAGGCGGAGAAAGGATGATTTCTGATGGATAATTTCTGATTGGAAGAGAACATGGCGAATTCCTGAAATGCGAATGGAGCGAGATACGAAGTCCCGGATATCCTTGCTCACGCAAAGACGCGAAGGCGCAAAGGCGAGATACTGCCCGATTGCTTTGCGTCTTTGCGTCTTTGCGTGAAAACTATTTCAGCAAACGGGGATGCGGATGGTGGAACGCGTTGTCGCCGCGTCCACCATCCGGCATCCAAGTGGTTTACCGGCCACGGACCGCTAGGCACTGGCCGCGAGTTCTTACTTGCGCCGGCGCCAGGCGTACGCAAGCAGACCGATCATTCCCATAACCAGAGAAGCAATTGTCGATGGTTCGGGAACCGGCGTTCCGAAAATCTGGACTTCCGAAAGCAGCGCCCAAGTGGCTAACCCGCTGCCGGTCAGTCCAAGGTTGTTGATGGCCAGATGCACCGTCGAACCCGACAAGCCCGCTAGGTTGATCTCATGCACGCGGGCATCGCCTTTGCCGGCGGCTTCCGCGGCGTCGGCGGCGTCGGAGCCGAATGTCGTGTCGGTTACGGAGCCGGCGCCCGCGGTTACCGTGGCGCCGGTGAGCGGCAACAGCCCCGACCCCGGCCGACAACCATAATAAACCACCATTTTCTCGAGATTATAGGCTTCCGGCAAAGTGAACGTAATGCCGGGTTGGGGGTTCGTTTTGGCGGCGTCGAACGACATGAACCCCACATACTTGCCCGTAATCCAAAGATAGTTTCCTTCGACCGATCCGTCGGCGCCGATGACGCCGTCGGTCAAAGCGGCGGGAGACGCCAGCTCCGCCGCGCCGTGATTGGTTGGAACCGTGTCGTAAAACATGATTTGCACCCGGGTGTCCGGAACCGACAGCGTCGTCGCCACGACGTGGGGGTCGTAGGCGTAGGACGACACGGTGATCTGGCCGGCATCGACGAAGCCGCCGATTGAGAAGAACATCGCCACGGCAAGAGCAATCAAGAGAGTACGCATCGCACATTCTCCTAACTTGAAAAAATGGGTTCAATGGGGAGCGAAAAGAAGAAACGACTCGTCCGACGCCGGCCCCCAAACGGCGAGCGACGGCTGCCCCTTCTTCCCTATTCTGAATCGCACGCGACTCAGTGCTTGTCGGGCGCCTCCTTTCTTTCCTCGAGGGAATCTATCGGCTTGTCTCCTGCTTGTTTTTTCGCGGCGCCAATGTGCCGCCGCGCCATCTCCACAACAGATGCTTCCAGTTGCTCCTCGCTCAAACCGCGGAGATCGTAGAACGCCAATTCGTCGAGGCGGCCGCGGAACGGCGAAATCAAGTCGAACGTGTCCGTGCCCACGAGCAATTCTCCCGTGAGATCGAACGATGAATAAAATCCGTTTCGCTCGACTCGATGAAGCGAGCCGTCGAGGATGCAATCGATTCGCGGAATCGCGTCGTCACGGCCTCCGCCGCTGTCGAATACCAGGAGCACGTGGCGCCAATGATCGTCGCGGATTATCGGCCCCCCGAGGGATCGCCCCGAAGGACTGTACAACTCGAGTTCGTTGTCGGCGCCGCCGAGCAGACCCCAATCGAAAATGACCGCGGGACGGTTTGGTCCGCTTCGACCGATCGTGTTCAAAACGTATTGACGAGTGAAGCCGCTCAAGTCTCCGGTGAATTGCACCCAAAACTCGATGGCCCAGGCACCGGGAATTTCGCCGTGCGACAATTCCAGGGCACGGAAGCAGCCGGCGCCCCGGCTGAAATCCGCGGCGCGGCCGAGATTCAAGCCGCTCTTGATCGCCGCGTGTGAACAACGCCCGGCGCTGTACTCGGGAATCAACGATTGGTGCGATAATCGCCGCACCTGCTCGATAGCTAGTCCCCGCGGCTCGTCGAACGTCCAATACAACACAGGCTCGTCGGCCAGCACCGCTTTCGAGTACTCGGAGGGATCGGAAACCTGTATCTTCCGCACGAAATCCACGGCGGCGGCCTTCTCGGGCTTCTCCGCATTGTCAAGCGCCAACACGACGATCGGCTCATTCGGATCGGCATCGGCCGCCACG
>FWPV01016396.1_pt1 | contig 10444 bp, 8 predicted proteins | sample 2228371 | NCBI WGS metagenome assembly FWPV01 (sample SAMEA103939776, study PRJEB20133) | metagenome
CTGGCCTGCTGCTGGTTTTCGCGCACCAGCGCATCCATCGTCTGATCTAACGCCGCGTAGGATGGATTCATCCGCGAATAGAATGGCTGGACACTTCCATCACTAGCCAATCGCACGGCGGGAATAAACCGGTCGTGATTGGCGCTGACGACCGCGTTCCAGGCTGCCTCGACTGCCAGAAAGCGGCTTAACTCCTGTTCGGAGCCGATCAGCGGTCGATACGCGCGGAAGTAGTCGGCCATTTCCGTCTCAATCGCGCGCATCTGATCGAGAATCCTGGCCCGATCGCCGCTATTCGTGTAGATGAGGAACTCCAGTTGACGCGCCCGGTAGCGATTGATCGCCGCATTCATATCACCGACGATATCGAGCGAGGGGATGGTATGTCGCTCGATGAACACGGCGCGATCGTTCATAATTGCCATCTGATGGGTGGCAAACATACCGAGCACCATCATCAGGAGCAGGTCAACTGCGAGCGCTCCAAGCAACTTGAGCCGGATGGAAAATCGCATGATTACCGTCCTTCCAGTTGAAGGAGTTGCTCGATCGATAGCCCGACCTGCGATCCCCCGGCAAAGACCGAGCCGGTAATCCGTCGCTCAACGCGCCGTAACGCCAGGTCATACGCATTGGCCGGCAGCGGCACATAACGCGCGCGCTGGACAAAAGTCGTTCCGTTCTGGAGATAGAACTCCACCAGCGCGCGCACCGCTGGCCGTTCGAGCGCATCCACGCGCGCGTAGATGAAGATCGGACGGGCCAGCGGCTGGTAGGCGCCGCTGGTGATCGTTTCGATGGTCGGCGCGACGCAACCTCCCCCGCCATCAATCGCGACTGCCCGTAGCTGATCGTTATACTCGACATAATATGCGTAACCGAAGAAACCCAGCCCGTTGCGATTGGCGGCCAGATCTTGCGCAAGCAGATAATCATCTTCACTGGCAGTGAAATCGGCGCGACTGACCCCCTCGGCCCCGACTACCGCTGAGGTAAAGTAGTCGTAGGTTCCAGATTCGACTCCCGGCCCGTACAGTTGCAGCGGCAGATCAGGCCATTCAGGTCGCACCTGATTCCAGCGCATAATCCGACCCTCACCTTCCACCGCCCACATTCGGTTGAGGTCGGCAATCGTCAGGCATTGCACCCAGTCATTCTCAGGATGCACCACAACTGAAATGCCGTCAAACGCCACCGGAAGCTCGATAAATTGAATGCCCTGCGCTGCGCATTTCTCCTGCTCACTCTTCTTGATCGGGCGCGAAGCGTTCGAGATGTCGGTCTCGCCAGCGCAGAAACGCTGAAAGCCGCCGCCCGTGCCGCTGACGCCCAGCCGGATGGTAAGATTGGGCGCCAGCTCGTTGAGCGCAATCGCCACCTGTTCCGTGATCGGAAAGACTGTGCTCGACCCATCAATCTTGATTTCGTCGCGCAGCGTGGCGAGATCGATTGCCGGCAGGCGTAATGTCGGTTCCGGTGTCGGCAACGGTGCGGTTGGGGCAGGAAGCGGGGTAGCGGTAGGCGCAGCGGCAGGAGACGAGCCGCAGGCAGCAAGCAGAAGAGCGACGAGGCCGAGAAGCGCAAAACAGCGATAGTTCATACTGTGACGCAGCGTGTCTGATATCTACCATCCTGAAGTTGTCGCAGCGCTGCCCAACTTTATCTTGAATTATAATGCCTTGCGTTACTGCGGTGGTTAAGAAGAGATTAAACGTTGTTGAACGGTTGCTGATGCTGCATGACCTGCGCTGCGCAATTGACGCAATGACGCGCCTGGCGTATACTCCGGCAGGCGTCAGATCAGCGACATCTCTCTGCGCGCATACGGAGCAAGCTCAATGGCACAATCTGATCAGAATCTGCAACGTTCGTTCTCACCCATTCGCATCTTTCTGACCGGTATCGCTATGGGAATCGCCGATCTCATTCCCGGCGTTTCCGGCGGCACGATGGCCTTCATTCTCGGCATCTACGAGCAACTGCTGACAGCAATCAAGGCGTTTAATCTGCGCCTGGCGCAAACACTCTTCCAGGGGCGCATTCGCGAGGCCATTGCTCAGATACCGTTCGGCTTTCTGATCCCGCTCGCGCTTGGCCTGGGTGTCGCGGTGCTGTCGATGGCGCGGGTGATGCGCTATCTGCTCGAAAACCATCCCGTCTATCTCTTCTCGTTCTTCTTCGGCCTGATCATCGCTTCGATCATTGCGGTCGGCATCAACCTGCGCTGGAGGCCGGCCACCCTGCTGGCGCTGATCATCGGCGCCGGCGCCGCCTACATCATCGTCGGCCTGGTGCCGCTTGCCATGCCGCACGATCCGCTGACCCTGTTCTTCAGCGGCATGCTCGCCATCATGGCGATGATCTTGCCGGGCATCTCAGGCTCGTTCATTCTCCTCATTCTGGGTCAATATGCCTACGTGCTCAACGCCGTCTCTGATCTCGACGTGCTGGCGATCGTTCCGGTTGCGCTCGGCGCCGTGGTCGGCCTGCTGGGCTTCGTCCGGGTGTTGAGCTGGATGCTCAACCACCATCACGACGTGACAGTTGCTGTACTGGTTGGGTTTATGATCGGGTCGTTGCGCAAGATCTGGCCGTGGAAAGAGGTCGTGGCCACGATGGTTGATCGCCACGGCGAGGTGGTGCCGATGATCGAGCGCAATATTCTCCCGAACGTTGCCGGCGTCGAATTTTGGGTCGCGCTGGCAATTGCGCTGGTCGGTTTTCTCTTGCTCAGCGTGATCGATCATTTGCAGACAGGCGCCAACCCCATTGTCCGCCGCTTCCTGGGCCGTCGCCCGGCGACGGTGGCCGAAGTCGGCAAACGGTAACAACTGCGGCGCCTCACAGGATGACAGCGAGCGGTGAGGCATCCCGCGCGCTCAAGCAGAGGCGGGCGGCGGGCCATTCCTGCCGACCATCGCTGTCATTGCTCTGCTCCGCGCGGCTCGGCAATCCGCTGCGCAATCGACCAGATCACGCTCCTGGCCTGCCTCCCCCCGTCATTGCAGATGCGCCTGATATCCTATATATTGACAATCTTCAATATATTATCTATCGGGTTTAGGGCAACTGCTCACTCGCTCAGGTGTACAATGTCTGCTTACTCGAACGAATCGGTCGCATCCGGCTGTTGCGCGCCGGTTATCAATCCGGCGCTGGCCGATGACGAACTGATCCAGCTTGCCGAGGCGCTCACCCTGCTGGCCCATCCGATCCGGCTGCGCCTGCTCGCGCTCCTGGCGCGCAATGCCGGCCATGTGTGCGTCTGTGATCTCGAAGCGGCATTGCCCGTCAAGCAGCCGACAGTGTCGCACCACTTGCGGTTGCTGCGCGATGCTGGTCTGATCGAAGGCGAACGACGCGGTCAGTGGATCTATTATGCGATTCGCCCTGCGGCGCTGGCAGTCATCAAAGCGGCGCTTGATCGGTTTTTTGCCCATCTGGAAGCTGCCCATGCTGCGCCAGCACCATGAATGCAGCGGCGCGATCGGTCAGCGCTTTTTTTGTCCAGTATATCGATAATCTTCGATATATACAACAGAGGAGTCGGTATGAATCTCCCTATCGCGATCATTGGCGCCGGCCCGGTCGGCCTGGCGGCGGCAGCGCATCTGGCCGAGCGCGGCGCGCCCTTTGTGGTGATCGAGGCCGGCGCGCAGGCCGGCGCATCTGTGCTGCGCTGGGGTCATGTGCAGATGTTTACGCCGTGGCGCTATTGTGTCGATCAGGCGGCCTATCGCCTGCTGTCTGCCGCTGGCTGGCAGATGCCGCCGGCTGATGAGCTGCCGCGCGGCGCTGATCTGGCGCAGCGCTACCTTGCGCCGCTGGCGGCATTGCCCATGATTGCGCCGCATGTGCGCTATCGCCAGCGCGTGGTCGCTGTGACGAGGCGCGGACACGATCGCCAGCGCGGACGCGATCGGCGCGCGTTGCCATTTCAGCTTACCCTGCAATCAGACGATGGTGAGGAGTCGCTGCTGCTGGCCCGGGCGGTGATCGATGCTTCCGGCGCCTATCGCTCGCCGAATCCGCTAGGCGCCGGTGGCGTGCCTGCTCTTGGTGAGCAGCGCATTGCCGACCGCTGTTTCTACGGCATTCCCGATGTACTGGGGCGCGATCGCGAGCGCTACGCCAACCGGCGCATTCTGGTGGCGGGGAGCGGCCATTCGGCATTGAACACACTGCTCGACCTCGTGACCTTAGCGACCACTGCGCCGGCCACGCAGATCATCTGGGCGGTGCGCCGTGAGGCGACGCAGCTCGAGGCGATCTTTGGCGGCGGCGAGGCCGATGCGCTGCCGGCGCGCGGTCAGCTGGGCGCGCAGGCGCGCGCGCTGCTGGCCACTGGCCGTATCACCCTGGTGACAGGCTGGCACACCGAACGGGTGCAACAGATAGCAGCCGGCATTGTGGTTGCGGATGGCGAGCGCGAGTTGCCGCCGGTCGATGAGATTGTCGTCTGCGCCGGCTTGCGCCCCGATCTGAGCATCATGCGCGAGCTGCGGCTGGCGCTCGATCCGGTGGTGGAAGCGCCGATCGAGCTGGCGCCGCTGATCGATCCGAATCTGCATAGCTGCGGCACAGTGCCGCCACACGGAGTCGATGCGCTGGCCCATCCCGAACCAGATGTGTATATCATCGGCATGAAGAGCTACGGGCGCGCGCCGACGTTTCTCTTGCTGACCGGCTATGAGCAGGCTCGTTCGGTGACTGCGGCGCTCTGCGGCGATTGGGCCGCCGCCCGACGGGTTGAGCTGACGTTGCCGGAAACAGGAGTGTGTCATTCGTCTGATCCTGTCGCCAGCGCATCGTGTTGCGCTTCATCTGAGACCATTGCGCTGCTGCCGGTCCGAAACGCATGGTGCTGAAACGCTTCCGGTCTGGTGAGCGACCGCTCTACTACGGCTGGGTCATGCTGCTGACCGTCTCGCTCACCGAAGTCGTCTCGTGGGGCATTCTGTATTATGCCTACGGCGTCTTTATGGCGCCGATGGCGCAGACGCTGGCGGTCGATCAACTGGCGATTGCCAACGGCTATGCGATCGGATTGCTGACGGCTGGCCTTGGCGCGCCCGCAGTCGGCTGGTGGATCGATCGCTTTGGGCCGCGCTGGTTGATGACCGCCGGTTCGCTGGCGGGGAGCGGATTGCTGGTGATCTGGTCGCAGATCACCAGTCCGCTTCAGCTCTATCTGGTGATGGCCGGCATCGGAGCGACGAGCGCGGCGGTGCTCTACGAACCGGCGTTTGCCATCGTTGCGGCCTGGTTTCGCCGCGAGCGGGGACGGGCGTTGCAGGTGCTGACCTTCTTCGGCGCGTGGGCCAGTTTCATCTTCATTCCGCTGACTGGCTGGCTGGTCGAGCAGTTGGGATGGCGAACGGCTCTGCTCGTCCTGGCCGCGATCCTGTTGACGACCGCGTTTCCGCATGCGCTGGTGCTGCGCCGCCGTCCGGCTGACCTTGGCCTCACTCCCGATGGTGATATCGCGGTGATCAGCGCCGTCGCTCCGCCTGAACCGGCGGTGCGACCGGGCGCAGCGCTGCGCCAGGCGCGATTCTGGCTGCTCAGTCTGGCATTTGCGACCAGCAGCATGGCGACAGTTGCCATGACTGTGCACCTCATCCCGCTGCTGGTTGCGCGCGGCAGCAGTCTCACCCTGGCCGCGACAATTGCCGGCCTGCATGGACTGATGTCGTTGGGCGGGCGTCTGATCATCGCGCCGCTGGGTGAGCGCTGGTCGCGCGTCTTCGTCACCATCGGTCTGCTGGCGATGCAGATTGCCGGTCTCGCTATCCTGATCGTCTCATCTGCCCCGATTGCCGCCCTTGCCTACATCGCCCTGTTCGGCGCTGGTTCCGGCACGCAGACGATCATGCGCGCGGCGCTGATTGCCGAGCAGTATGGATCGGCCAGCTACGGCACGATCAGCGGTTTGCAAAACGCGGCGCTGACCATTGCCCGCACCGTTGCGCCCACCGGCGCCGGCGCGGCAATCGCGCTCATCGGGTACGATGGCATGATGGGCGCGCTGATCGGTCTGCTCGGCGCGGGTATCGGCGCGCTGATACTGGCTGGTCGTCAGCGTTAAACCGGCGGCGCGGCTGTAACCTGGCGGGTGGAGATCGCATCTCTTCTTTGGGAAAGACTTGCGCGAAACCAGCACAGACACGGAGGCAGTGATGGGGCGACGGGTAGTCGTGATTGGCGGCGGGGCAGCGGGAATGAGCGCGGCGGCCAAAGCGCGCCGCACCGATCCGACGCTTGAGATTGTCGTCTACGAACGTTCTGGCTATGTGAGCTACGGAGCGTGCGGTTTTCCGTATGCAATCAAAGGCGAGATTTCGCGGGTCGAAGACGTGGTCGTGCGAACACCGGCCCAGTTCGCCCGTCAGGGCATTCAGGCGCTGACTCACCACGAGGTTCTGGCAATCGATGTGGCGGGTCAGACGGTGCGCGTTTACGATCGCGCGCAGGGACGCGAGCTGATCGATCACTGGGATGAGCTGGTGGTGACCACCGGCGGGCAGCCGATTCGACCGCCGCTGGCGGGGATCGACCTGCCCGGCGTCTTCACCCTGCGCAGTGTCGAAGAAGCGCTGGCGATCAAGGCGTGGCTGAGCGAGCAGCGACCACGCGCAGCGGTGATCGTGGGCGGCGGCTACATTGGCCTGGAGATGGCCGAGGCGCTGGCTGCGCATGGCATCAGCCTGACGCTGGTAGAACGCGGGCCACAGGTCTTGCCGGCGTTCGATGCCGAGCCGGCGGCGCAGGTGGAAGCCGAGCTGACCGGTAACCGGGTCGATGTGCGTCTGGGGCAGACCGTGCAGGGTTTCCTTGGCGATGAACGGGTGCGCGCGGTCAGCATCGACAGCCAGACGATTCCGGCGGATCTGGTCATCCTAGCCGCAGGGGTGCGCCCTGGCGTTGGATTAGCGCGCGATGCCGGGATTGCGCTTGGGCCAACCGGCGCAGTGGCAACTGATGACCGCCAGCGCACCAATCACCCCCATATCTGGGCAGCGGGTGATGTGGCCGAAGCCTATCATCGGGTCACCGGCAAGCCAGCCTGGGCGCCGCTGGGCACGACTGCCAACAAGCAAGGCCGGGTTGCCGGCGCGAATCTGGCTGGCGGCGATGCCCGCTTTGGCGGGATCGTCGGCACAACTGTGGTCAAAGTGTTTGCGCTGGAAGCGGCGATCAGCGGCCTCTCGCTGGCCCGCGCTCAGGCTGAAGGGTTTGCTGCGCAGGCGGTCAGCGCCACGGCGTATTCCCGCGCTCACTACATGCCCGGTCATCAGCCAATCACGGTGACGCTCGTCTTCGATCAGACCACGCGTCGGCTGCTCGGCGGACAGATGGTTGGGCGCGAGGGCGTGGCGAAGCGGATCGACACCATTGCCGCCGCTTTGCAGGCTGGCTGGACGATCGACGAGCTGGCAGAGCTGGATCTGAGCTACGCGCCGCCCTTCGCGCCGGTATGGGATCCCATTCTGGTGGCGGCGAATCTGGCGCGTCGGTGAGCGCTGCTGCGCTGTCGCAGCGCCATTGTCTGACAGTGGCGCGATGATGGTGGCGGGGAAACCCGACGGGTCACCCCCTACCGATCAGCGTAATCCACCTTCTTCTGGTGATACCAGTGTTCGACTCCTGACCGCTCGTCTATGGACGGCTGAAGCATGGTTTCAGCAGCCCACGGCCCGCGCCAGTGCTGCCAAGGGGAGAGGAATCGTCATCCTAACGTTCGCCGAATGGTTGCGTAGCAGCACCCTGAACGATCTGGCGCGGGCGGGAAGACGAGCGGTTGCGCTCGTCTATAAACGGCTGAAGCATGGCTTCAGCAGCCCACGGCCCGCGTCAGTGCTGCCAACCGGGATGGACATCTTCCCCGAAACTCATGCGACGGTTAGCATCGCGCCCTGGAACGCGCGCTCAGCGCACCCTGCGCGAGCAAGTTCTGTTTCCCCTCTTGACAACCGCTTTCCGGCGTGCTATAGTTCGCTTAACCGATTAACCGCTTAATCGGTTAAGCTGGTCAGCGAGAGCATTGTGGCCACGATCAAAGATGTCGCTCAACGAGCGCAAGTCTCCACCGCAACCGTCTCGTATGTCCTGAACGGCACCGGCGTCGTCAGCGAAGCAACGCGCGCGCGGGTGCTGGCTGCGGTGGCCGAACTTGGCTATCAGCCCAACCACAGCGCGCGCGCGCTCCGCACCCGCTCGCACACCATCGGCGTCGTCGCTCCCGGCATCGCCAGTCGGCTGGCCGATCCGGCCACCGCCGAAATCCTCGCCGGTCTGAGCGAAGCGGCCACCGCAGCGGGCTACTGCCTGCTCATCGCCGCCCCCACCGAACACGAAGCCGAAGCGGACATGGCGCTCCGTCTGGCCCGAAGTGGCCGGGTTGACGGCCTGATCATCTTTGATCTGCGGGTTGACGATGAGCGCGTCACCCTCTTGACCAGCGCCCGCATTCCGGTTGTGGCGCTCGGCGCGCCAGCCGCCGCCATCGCCTGCCCCGTCGTCGGGTTCGATCTGCGCGCCGGCGCAACCATGGCAACGCAGCACCTGATCCGGCTCGGTCACCGCCGGATTGCGCTGCTGACCGCGCCGTCGGATCTGAGCAGCAGCGAGCCATTCTACGCCGGTTACACCGCAGCCCTGCATGCCGCCGGTCTGCGCCGTGACGCAGCGCTGGTGATCGAAGCCGGAACCAGTGAAGACGACGGCCTCGCGGCGATGCAAGAGTTGCTGACAGCGCGTCAGCCGCCAACCGCCGTCATCACGGCGACCGACACGCTGGCCTTCGGCGTCATGCATGCCCTGCGCGACGCCGGGCGCGCGGTTGGCAGTGACATCTCGGTGGTAGGCTGCGACGACCTGCCGCTGGCGGCGCACACCTACCCGCCGCTGACCACGCTGCGCGCGCCGCGCCGCGAAGTAGGCGCAACGCTGGCCCGGCATCTGATTGCGCTGATCGAACGGCGCGGCGCGCCGGCGGCCACGCTCTTCCCGCTGCGCCTGATTATTCGCCAATCGACTGCCGCGCTGCCACGCGCGACAGGCTGATTGTTGTATTGCATGGCAAGTGACCTTTGCCCGGAAAAGGAGTGTGTGATGGCCTCGATCAAGTATGATCACGTCTGGAAACGGTTCGGTGAAGTGACCGTGCTCAAGAATCTCGACCTCGACATTGCCGATGGCGAGTTCCTGGTGCTGGTCGGCCCGTCGGGTTGCGGCAAGTCAACCGCCCTCCGCTGTCTGGCCGGTCTCGAAGAGATTACCGAAGGCCGCATCTTCATCGGCGATCGCGACGTGACCGATGTGCCGCCCAAGGATCGCGACATCGCGATGGTCTTCCAGTCGTATGCCCTCTACCCCCATATGAGCGTCTACGACAACATGGCCTTCGGTCTCAAGCTACGCCGCGTGCCCAAAGCCGAAATCGATCGCCGGGTGAAGGAAGCTGCCGAGATGCTCAGCATCGCGCACCTGCTCGACCGCAAACCGAAAGCGCTCTCCGGCGGCCAGCGCCAGCGCGTCGCACTGGGCCGCGCTATCGTGCGCGATCCCGCCGTCTTCTTAATGGACGAGCCGCTCTCTAACCTTGACGCCAAGCTGCGCGTGCAGACCCGCGCCGAGATCAGCAAGCTCCACCAGCGCCTGAAGACCACCTTCATCTACGTGACCCACGACCAGACCGAGGCGATGACCATGGGTTCGCGCATCGCGGTGATGCGCGACGGCATCCTGCAGCAGCTCGACACGCCGCAGAACCTTTACGACCACCCGGCCAACATGTTCGTGGCCGGCTTCATCGGCAGCCCGGCGATGAACTTCTTTGAAGCGCGCCTGGAGCGCACCGATGGCGGCGCGAGCGTCGTTGTCGGCAAAGATTTCGTCTTGCCGGTGCCGGCCAGCAAACTCGATCACGTAAGCAGCCACGTCGGCAAGAATGTCTACTTCGGCATTCGCCCCGAAGACCTGCACGACGCTCACTACGTGCCGCGCGGCGTCGATGAGCGCGCCAAAGTGCGGGCAGCGGTCAACGTCGTTGAGCCGATGGGCTCCGAAATCTACGCCTACGTCGAATGCAGCGGCAAGGAATTCATCGGACGCTTCGATCCGCGCTCCGATGCGCGCACCGGCCACTCCATCGACGTGGTCTTCGATATGGAGAAGATGCATATCTTCGACCGCGAGACCGAGAAAGCTTTGACATAATCTCGATCGTCAGAGATCGTTAGAGAACGACAAACGGGGTGAACCAGCAGGATTCACCCCGCCTCATTCCCTTCGTGTCTTCGTGTCTCTGTGGTGCACCACCCAACGATCCCGGTGACGGGCAGATGTCGGGCGGCGAGGCATCCCTCTCGCTGACGCGGGGGATTGCTGCGGGCGCTCTCGCGCCCTCGCAATGACATGGGGGGTGTCCACTCTCGCCGGG
>FWPV01016399.1_pt1 | contig 10443 bp, 7 predicted proteins | sample 2228371 | NCBI WGS metagenome assembly FWPV01 (sample SAMEA103939776, study PRJEB20133) | metagenome
AAAGCCACCATGGATATCCTGGAAGGGCTGGAACGGACGACAAATCAAAGGCTTGATGTTCAGCAGACGCAGCTCCACACCCTGGGGCTGAATCATCTCTCATGGCATCGTGGTTTTTATATTGATGGCGAAGACGTCTGGCAGCAGGTCATGGAGCACTTCATCTCAGACCTGAAGAAAGAACCTGACCCATTGTGGGATATCCCCACCATCGAAGCTTTGTGGATGATTCCCAATTACTACCTGCAGTACTACTATTACACCGATCGCATGTTGGCATCTCAGGCGCAATGGCCTCCCTCGCGTGCGGAACAGGTGATGCAGGTTGAAGGGGAGATCTTGCAACAGTATGCCAACGCGAGCCTGACAGAACCCCCATCGGATCTGATGAAACGCGGCGGTGCCTATTACTCGACAGTGGCAACCCAGCTTATCAATGCTCACTACAATGATCTGGGTGAAATTCACATTGTCAATATACCCCATAACGGGGCAGTAACTGGGTGGTCTGCCGATTGGGTTTTGGAAATGCCAGCCAGGGTGAATCGGGGCGGGATTCATCCCCTCCCCGCTGAACCATTACCCCCCGTTTGTTTTGGATTGCTGGCGCAGGTAAAGGCTTTCGAGTTATTAACAGTTGAGGCGGCGGTTCACGGGGATAGAAAATCCGCCTACCTGGCGCTCCTGGCGCACCCCCTCGGACCTCCGGCTGATCAGGTGCAGACGGTGTTGGACGATATGCTTACCACCCATCGTCCTTACCTGCCAAACTTTTGGCGGGATTGAGTGGAGAAGCAGACGATGGCTTACTTTTTGGGCGGCGATATTGGCAGCACCAAGACCGAGGTGATGGTCTGTGATGAAAAAGGCTTTGTGCGAGGCTCCGGAAGAGCTGGCGCGGGTAACCATCAGGTCGTGGGTTATGATGGCATGTTCTCTGCCCTGAACTTAGCCATCAACCAGGCATTATCAGATGCCGGCATTTCCATCCAAGACATCACCGGGGCGGGTTTTGGCATCTCTGGTTATGATTGGGAGTCGGATAGACCGAACATGGTCAGGACGATATCCCGGCTCGGCATCACCGCTCCCTTTGAACTCTACAATGACGCCATTCCGGGTTTGGTGGCTGGTTCAGAAGAAGGCTGGGGGGTGTCGGTTGTCTCCGGCACCGGTTGCACCTGTTGGGGGTGGGACCGTGAACGCCGTCGGGTCGGTCGTGTCACCGGCTTTGGCGTGTTGATGGGAGAGGCAGCCGGTAGCTATGAACTGGTGTACCGTGCGATGCAGCTCATTGGCTATGACTGGAGCAGGCGTGGCTCACATACCGCCTTGAGCCAAGCGTTTGTGGATTATGCCGGAGCGAAGGATATCGAAGATTTGATCGAAGGCTATACCACTTATCGCTATCGGATTGACGGTCTGGCGGCGCCGTTGATTTTCAAGGTGGCTCAGGCGGGCGATACGGTTGCGCGACAGTTAATCGAGTGGGCGGGGATTGAGTTGGGAGAACTGGCAAATGCCGTGATCCGTCAGCTTGAATTTCAGGATTTACGCTTCGATGTGATCCTGATGGGGAGCATGTACGAGGGCGGCGCGATGCTGATAGACCCCATGCGCGCCACCATTAAGAGTTGCGCGCCGGGTGCCCGCCTGGTGCGATTGACATCTCCCCCCGTCGCGGGTGCGGTTCTGATCGGCATGCAAGCCGCAGGTTGGCAGCCGACACCCGCCATACGGCGGGCGCTTCCAATTTCGGTACAAATTCTGGCTTCCTGATGGGTAGCGTCAGGCGGCTCTTTCTATATCCATCTTGCAAAGTTCATTTTCCTGTCAGGGTTGGGTGGTTTCACCCAAGCCGAGCTCCTCGGGATGCACCGCACGTGATAGCTTATAGAATATGTGGAAGTCGCCAATCACGGTCTCTTGCCAGTTTACCCCCAGGGCGCTGAACCCATGACGTAACCGCTCGTTTAATCCGGGGTGATTGGTGGTGATATAGGCGGTCTTTGTCGCCTGGGCGAGCAAGGAATCGTATGGCGGGTAGCGATCGTTCCGTTGGCGGCTGTAGCGAAAGTCCAGATGGTATGGGAGGCGTGGGGTGTAAATCAACTCCTCTTGCGACAGGAAAGCCAGAGGGTATGCCACCCAGTAGTTTGTATAACCGCGCTCTTCCCCCTGATTGCGCAGGAATCTGATCAATTCGGGCATGTAGCGTTGATCCACCTGCGCCGGGGCAGAGAGCTGGGTGGTGAGACCCGGTGGGAAGCGCAACGCGCTTTGCATGACACCCCACAATTGATAGATCATCAACAGTCCGACCAAAGCGAAAGCCCAGGACCCCAGGCGTGCTCGTAAAGAGAGAATAAAATCGGCTGCCAAAAGCGCCAGCGGCGCTGCCCAGGGGAGGAAGTAACGTCCGGAAGCATCCGCGCCAAAAGGCGTCAGGATGAAGCCGAATCCAATGGTCGCGATGACGCCCACCAACAACCATAAGACCGAAGCTCTGGGGTGATGGATCAGGGAGCGCCAGGTATGAATTAAAACCGCGACCCAGAAGGCGAGGATGAAAGGCATAAGGGGTAATCCCAACCAGGTCACATCCCAGGGTGGGCGGGCGCCAATGGTAGCGGTGCTGCCGAAGAGGAGCAGGTTGAAAGTGTGTTGCAAAATCCGCAATCCCCAGGAGAGTCTCTCTGCCCCGGCAATGGCATCTCCCCCTAATTCTCTCAACAGTTGAGAAAACCCATTTTGCACAGCAAACAACCACCATGGGGCTGAACCGATCAAAAACCCGAGTGAGCCAAAGGTAAAAGCCCGGGCGGTTTCTCGTCTGGAAGGAGGGTGATCCGAGCGGCTGGCTTTCCACGCTAAAGTCAGCACAAACACTGCCACGGGCAGGCTATAGACCAGCGTCAGCCCGAACGCCCATAACCCCAACCCACCGGACAAACCGGTTAACAGCCACCAGCGGAGCTGCCCGGGGAAGCTACCTGCCTGTTGTTGTTGCCAGACGTGCAATGCGCCGATTAAGATCAGGTTGCCGAGCAGCAATGCCTCGCCATAACCGCCAAGCGAGGCGGTTGTGTAGAGGGTGAGATTTACCGGGGGTATCGCCAGCAGCAAGGTCGCCACTACGCCGGTGCGCCAATCGTTAAATGCCAGTCTGCCGATCATGAAAGTTGTCAGCAGAAAACCAAGGTACAGCAGGCTTTGGACTAAGCGGATCACCCATACCTGTTCCCCGAACAATGAGAAGCCGATGGCAATTAGAAAGGCGTCCAGGCTGCCCATGTAAGCCTGACCATAGAAGAAGGTGGGAATGTTTCCCCTGAGGATATGGCGCGCCATGAGCGCCACGACCGCTTCATCGCCATTGAACGGCACCCAACCGCCGAAAATCAGCCAGGATTTCAATCCCGCCGCCAGCATCACAGCCAGAAGCATCCAGGTTTTCGGGGAACCCCAAAGGCTGCCGGAACCGGTCTCAAACCATCTTTTCATAACGACGCTATTCTAAGCGGGTTTAACCTTTATTAGAATTACAAAAGTGTAATATTCAATTGACATAAAGGGGGAGCAAAACTATCATACTTTGGCTGAAAACAGATAACGTCCGTCGCCACGGTTGGAGATGGGCTGACTCCTGAAAGGTTAAAGATGAGGTTCGCGGGTGTCTTGAGCAGGATGGATTGGTTGGCGCTGTTGTAACAGGTGTTTTGTCTGCTTTTGCGTTATCGGGGGTTGAAAAAGTGCCCTTCCATCCGGACGAGAGCACACATCTCTTTATGAGCGCCGATTTTTACGCCTGGCTTACTCAACCTCTCAGTTTGGCATGGATGCCACAAATCGGCGACGACCTGCGCGCCCATTATCGCCTGATTGACGCCCCATTGACGCGATACCTGTTGGGTATGGCGCGGCATATCGCCGAATTGCCTGCCTTGCAGACCGATTGGGACTGGTCGCTTTCCTGGGCTGAAAATGCGGCTGCCGGGGCGTTGCCGGAGAAACGCTTATTGAATACCGGTCGTCTTTTCCTTACCCTCCTGATACCGCTTGATTTGCTGTTACTCTATACCATTGGCAAACAATTGCGGGGGGAAATGACCGGCTTGATTGCCATGCTTCTGTTCGGCATCAACGCCCTGGTCTTGTTACATAACCGGCGCGCGATGGCAGAAGCGGTGCTGACAAGCGGTATTTTGCTCTACATGTGGAGTCTGATTCGATTCCCACGCCAGGCTGGGCTGGCAGGCTTGACCCTGGCGTTGGCAATCAATGCCAAACAGACCGCTGCGGCGCTCCTGCCGTTGGGTTTGTTGGCATTGGCATGGAACGCTTTCTCGCAGGAAGATTTGCCTCTTATTCCACGCCTGTTTCGTGTTGCCTGGCGCTGGTTGGTTTTTTTAGTCGTTTTGTCCCTCGTTTTTCTGGCGCTCAACCCGGTCCTTTGGAAGCACCCTGTTCAAGCAGCTCTTGCGGGTTGGAACGAACGCCAACAACTGATGCGCAAACAACTTGATGATTTCAACCGGCTATACCCGGAGCGCTCTACCGAATCAAATTCCACTCGCCTGGCAGCGCTGATCGCCAACCTGTACCTGACACCACCCGCCTTCGCTGAAACCTCCAATTACCAATCCCAAACCGCCCCTGCTGAAGCTGCATATCTGGCGGGGTGGGGAAACAACCTGTTGCGCGGGATGGTATTTGGAAGCGCAATGTTGCTCTTCACCCTCTTCGGCATGGTCCTGGCGGGGATGGACCTGCGTCGGCTTCCTGCCTGGCGTTATCGGGCGGTCGTTCTGCTCATACTGGCGACAGTTCTACTGGCTTGGGGCATTTTTTGGCTGATTCCGATTCCCTGGCAGCGTTATGTGATGCCCCTGGTGCCTTTCGTATGTCTCTGGGTGGCTTACGTCCCCGGGCGATTGCTCAAGCCACTTCCCTAAAAATACCCACAAAATCCGGTCGGGTATCACAAGGGTCCGGACTGACAAACCGACCGTTCTCTATAAGCCCATGCTCTCATAACCTGAACCTCAATCAGGCGATTGTTAGCCGATGACAACCGCTATCTTCGGATATAATAGAGTATCGGAAATCAAGCTCATATTTGGCGGGATTATCCATCGGTCAGGTAAAACTTACTCAATCCACAGTTGGGAGGTATTTTGATTCTGAGGTTGATGTTTATCATCTACCCGGAGATCAATCATTATCCCTGAGTCGGATGAGTCTGTGATGTTATAGTGGTTTTTTATGGGCGAACTGTGAGAATCTACCGTTTTTAGGAGGCAGATATGACGATCTATCAAAAAGGAATATTTAAATTTCATGACGAGGATGTGACCATTGTCGGTTCAGATCTCAAGCCGGGAGACCAGGCTCCAGAGTTTACCGCCATAGGCGCAGATTGGAAGCCGGTCAAGGCGTTAGAAAGCACGCAGGGCAAAGTCCGGATTATCGGTTCCTTGCCATCCTTGAATACATCCGTTTGCGATCGCGAAACCAGGCGTTTCAATCAGGAAGCCAGCGGTTTGAGTGATGATATTGTTGTTATCATGGTGAGCATGGACGTGCCCTTCACCCTGAAAAACTGGTGCGCCAGCGCAGGTGTGGATCGGGTTTTGACCCTCTCAGACCACCAATCGGCTGAATTTGGGGAGAAGTATGGGGTTTTGATCAAAGAACATCGCATCTTCCGACGGGCGATTTTCGTCGTGGATCGCAACGACAAAATCGTTTATGCCGCTTATATGCCTGCCCTAGGAGATGAGCCTCAATACGAAGAGGTACTATCGGCTGCTCGTAATGCTCTGGCTTAAATTCGTTTATCTTCAGGGGAGACTTTTCGATGGTTTCCCCCTCAAGCGCCTCTGGGTGTAACGCCTCAGGAGAGATGGGTGATGGTCGAAATACTTTTGCAGTCAGACGCCGCGAAGCTCAATCAATCCCTTCAAAATGAGTTTCGCGCCTCAAACCAGGAATCGGTGCACATGAGATTGACAATTCGCTCTCATATCTGGCGACCTCCAACCGATGTATATGAAACAGAGGATGCCATCCTGGTGAGGGTTGAGATCGCGGGGATGAATGAATCGGATTTCTCAATTATCCTGGATGGTCAATACCTGCTCATCCGTGGCATGCGCGCCGAACCGCCGGAACGCCGCGCTTATCACCAAATGGAGATACCATTTGGGGAGTTTGCCACAGAGGTTGAATTGCCTCATCCCGTTTCTGCCAGGGAGGCTGAAGCGTATTACAGCAATGGATTTCTGCGCATTATATTGCCTAAAGCCCGTCCGCAGAAAATTATTATTTCAGAATAGTCAGGTTGATGATAAAAAAGTGCGAAAACCGTTATGCCAGCTACTCGATGGAACACAAATATTGTGTATGACATCTTCGATTTTCTAAGTCAAGACGAAATAGCTCTTGAAGAAATCATCTTCAAGCCGATTACGCCGCAAGTGGTCGAACAAACCGAATCCTCTAGTAAGGATGAGACCGGGGCTTCTTCGGAGGAGAGAGGCTCGGTTGGACAAATTCCGCAAGAGCTGCCCGTGTTGCCCTTGCGGGGAGTTGTGGTTTACCCACAGACCGCGGTCCCTTTGACGATTGGGCAACCGCGTTCGATTCGATTGGTAGATGATGTCGTCGCCAGCGATGAACGGTTGATTGCCCTGGTGGCGTCACGTGACCCCGATTTGGAACAACCGGGTCCGAAAGACTTATTTTCGATTGGCACGGTTGCGATGGTCCACCGCCTCTTCAGAGCGCCCGATGGCACCATCCGTCTGGTGGTGCAAGGGTTGGTGCGTTGCAGGATTGATGAATATACTCAATTGGAACCCTATCTGAAAGGCAAAATCAGCATCATCCCGGAGACGGTGGAGGAGGGTCCCGAAATTGAAGCGCTGGCGCGCAACGCCCGTGAGCAGTTTGGGCGAATTGCCGAACTGGTCCCCTCCATCCCCCGTGAGCTTGTCGCCTCCATCATGGAGCTGGTTGACCCGTTGCAGACGGTCTATACGGTGGCAAATTTCCAGCGCATGGAACTAAAGGATGCTCAGGAATTATTGGAGATTGACTCGGTGTCTGAGAAGCTCCACAGGCTGGCTGGCATCCTGGTGCGCGAGGTGGAGGTCCTGGAAATCGGGCAGAAAATCCAGAATGAAGCCCGTTCGGAGATCGAGAAAGTTCAGCGGGAATATTTCCTGCGTGAACAACTCAAGGCGATACAAAAGGAACTGGGCGAGGGGGATGAGCAGGCTGCCGAAATAGAGGAGTTCCGCAAGAAAATTGAAGCTGCCGGGATGACCGAAGAAGCGGAAAAACAAGCCCGGCGAGAGCTGGATCGCCTCTCCCGTTTGCCCACCGCTGCGGCTGAGTATGGCGTCATCCGCACCTATCTTGACTGGCTGGTTTCACTTCCCTGGTCGTCGCTGACCCAGGATAACCTGGATATCTCGCACGCCCGTGAGGTGCTGAACCAGGATCACTATGGTCTTGAGGACATCAAGGAACGTATCCTGGAATATCTGGCGGTGCGCAAATTACGCCAGGAGCGCGCGGCTGAAATGGAAGCATCACCTGCCGACGAGATCCGGCGCATCCGCGAGGGCGCCATTCTGTGCTTTGTCGGTCCGCCTGGCGTGGGGAAGACCTCCCTGGGACGCTCGATCGCCCGCGCCATGGGGCGCAAATTCGTGCGTATTTCGTTGGGCGGAATGCGAGATGAAGCGGAAATTCGCGGGCACCGCCGTACCTATATCGGCGCCATGCCCGGACGTATTCTCCAGGCGCTCAGGCGAGTGGAGTCGCGCAACCCGGTCTTCATGTTGGACGAGGTGGATAAGCTGGTCTTTGATTTTCATGGCGACCCCGCTTCCGCCTTGCTCGAAGTGCTTGACCCCGAGCAGAACGCTGAATTCCGGGATCATTACCTGGAAGTGGCTTTCGATTTGTCCCAGGTGATGTTTATCACCACCGCCAACTCCCTCGAGACCATCCCCGGACCCTTGAGAGACCGAATGGAGATCATTCAACTCTCGGGTTATACCGACCTGGAAAAGATCGCGATTGCCGAACAATACCTGATCCCGCGACAGATCCGCGAGAATGGCTTGCGCCCCTCCGAAATCTCGTTTACCAAACCGGCTTTGGAGAAAATCATCCGTTCCTATACGCGCGAGGCTGGCGTGCGCAGCCTTGAACGCCAAATCGGCTCGATCTGCCGTAAGGTGGTCACCCACATAGCCGAAGGAAAGAGTGAGCATGTGGAGATCACGCCGGAAAAGGTACGTGAATATCTGGAACGACCGTTGTATTTCGGCACCGAAGAGATCGCCCAGCGGACATCCATCCCGGGTGTGGCGACCGGTCTGGCGTGGACACCCGTTGGCGGGGATATTCTTTTCGTAGAAGCCACCGCAATGCCGGGCAACAAGGGGTTCCAGGTGACCGGCTCGCTGGGCAATGTGATGGAAGAATCTGCCAGGGCAGCCCTGTCGTATGTGCGTTCTCGGGCAAAGCAATTGAATCTCGACCCTCAATTTTTCGAGAAATCCGATATCCATCTCCACGTTCCAGCCGGATCACAGCCCAAAGATGGACCATCGGCAGGGGTCACCATGGCGACAGCCCTGGTCTCCATGGCGAGTGGGATTCCGGTGCGCGCCGATGTGGGCATGACGGGTGAAATCACGCTGCGGGGTCAGGTGCTTCCAGTGGGAGGCATCAAAGAAAAGGTTCTCGCGGCGCATCGCAGCGGTCTCAAGACGGTCATCCTGCCGGCGCGCAATGAAGCCGATCTGGAGGATCTACCTCCCGAGGTTCGGAAAGACATCAATTTCGTCTTTGCAGAGACCGTTGATGATGTCTTGAGAGCTGCTCTCGAAAGACCTCCTAAACCCAAGCGTCAACGGAAATCTACCAAAACCCTGGCTACGCCTGAGCCTGTATCGTGATATGCCGAAAGTATTAATTGCGGAAGACGATGAAACAATGCGCTCTTTGCTCCAGACCCTGTTAGAGTTTGAAGGGTATGAGGTTGCTCACCTGAATTACCTGGAGAGCATTGAGCGGGTGATGCAGATAATTGGCGAGGTAAAACCCGATATTTTATTGCTCGATGTTTATCTGAACCGGCTCGATGGCTTTGAATTACTGCGGCGGATGCGTTCTAACGATGAATTGCGTCCGATCCGGGTATTGTTGTCCTCAGGGCGTGAATTGAGCCGTGAATCGAGCGCAGCGGGGGCAGATGGCTTTATCTTGAAACCTTACATGCCCGATGATTTAATCAAAAAAATAGAAACGATATTAGGAAATTAACTTGTGGCTAAAAAGAAAAATCGCGCCACCATGCAGTGGTACACCATGGATATCCATATCCATACCCCGGCTTCGGCTGATTATCAGCAGCCGGAAATTGATTATCTGGCGATCTTGCAACGCGCCGAGGCGAGGAACCTGGACATCATAGCTTTCACCGATCACAACACCATCGCCGGCTACCGCAAGATGCAACAAGAGATCCAGCAACTCGAGTTCCTGGAAAAGCTGGGTCGCCTGGTTCCGGAGGAAAAATCGCGCCTGGCTGAATATCGACGTCTGTCAGGAAAAATCCTGGTGCTGCCGGGAATTGAATTCACGGCGACATTTGGATTCCACATTCTGGGGATATTCCCGCCTGAAAAACCGGTCAGGGATATTGAGCACCTGCTGATTGACTTAAATATTCCGTCTGAGCAGTTGGATGAAGGCTCAGGGACGGTGGGGGCGACGACCGATGTGCTCACCGCTTACCGATACATTGCCAATGCGGGAGGTCTGGTGATTGCCGCCCATGCCAATTCGAGCAACGGGGTTGCCATGCGCGGCTTTCCGCTCGGCGGGCAGACTAAAATTGCGTACACCCAGGATCCTAACCTGCACGCCCTGGAAGTTACCGACCTGGAGCAAAGCGGCAAACATTCAACCGCAGCCTTTTTCAACGGCACCAAACCAGAGTACCCACGCCGGATGCATTGCATCCAGGGTTCTGACTCGCACCGCCTGACGACCGACCCGCTACGGAAAAAGAATTTGGGCGTCGGAGATCGGGCGACAGATGTGCTCCTGCCAGAAGTGAGTTTTGAGGCTCTCCTCGAGCTTTTCCGGAGCAATGACTTCGCCCGCACTCGACCGCATCGCCATAAAGAAGAACCAGCTTATGATTTTATTCGGGCTGCGCAAGAAGAAGGGGTAAATATCATCCAGGATTTTCACGAAAGTATGTCTGTGCGGGGTGGCAAGCGTTATGCAATAATTGCCGATGTCTGCGCTTTCGCTAACACGAATGGGGGCACCCTGTATATCGGTCTCAGCTCCGACCCGCGCAAGCCGGTGGCGGGTGTGCCCGATGCAGAGCAGGCAATTGTTCTATTGGAA
>FWPV01016404.1_pt1 | contig 10441 bp, 8 predicted proteins | sample 2228371 | NCBI WGS metagenome assembly FWPV01 (sample SAMEA103939776, study PRJEB20133) | metagenome
AAGGCATTGGGAGAGTTCCAGCGCCTGAAGCAGAAATTCCCCCAATCCGAGTATGCCGGCAAGGCGGACAAATACATCGCCCGTTGCCGCAAGGATCTGGCGGAGCACGAATTTTATGTGGGGGAATTTTACTATCGGACCAAGCGCTATGCCTCGGCTTTGGAGAGATTTCAGACTCTGGCGGCGGAATATCCGGAATTCAAGCCCGGAGCGGTAAAAAGCTATATTGCCAAATGTCAGACCAAGGTGGCCAACCCGGAGAAAAAATCCGGTAATTTCATCACCAACCTGTTTGACGCCAGATGGTGAAGGTGGCCTAAGTTTTCCGCCGACCTGTTTTCCTCGCGTTATGCCCTGATACCTCCATGTGCCCGGCCGGGCAGGGGAGTTCCTGCCAAAATTTCCCTTTTTAGGTCATTCCTATACGGGTACGGTTTGCCTCCCATAAGCGCAGGCCCGAGAGTTGCAGTTACACTTATGCCCCTGATGAAGGCACCTTGTTACTGGTCCGGCGGCAAGGGGAACCGGCGTTGCAGGTCATTCAGGCTGGGGTAATGGGTCAGATCAAAACTGATGGGCGTGACAGTGATGAAGCCGGCCTGAAGGGCGCCGAAGTCAGTGTCGAGGTCCAGGTTTCGACGCTCATTGATTTCCGCCAGCCAGTAATAAACCCGTTCCCGCGGATCAACCCGGCGCTCAAAGCGCTCCACCAGAGGGCCGGTGTCCTGGCGGACCACCCTGATTCCCTGAACCTGGTCCCCCGGCAGGGCCGGCAGATTGATGTTGAGGCAGACTTTGGGCTGCCAGCCTGACCAATCCCGAAAGCGGTTGATGATCTGCCGGGCCAGGCGGGCGGCCGCAGCAAAATCCGCCTCCTTGTAAGTGTTCAGGGAGAAGGCCATAGCCCTGAGGCCCAGGATGGCGGCCTCGGTGGCCGCCGAGACGGTGCCGGAGTAAAGGACGTTGATACCCACATTGGGGCCCAGGTTGATGCCGGAGACCACCAGATGCGGCCGCCGGGGCAGGAGCTCCGCCAAAGCGATCTTCACGCAGTCGGCCGGGGTGCCGGTCACCGACCAGCCCTGGATGCCTCCGTCCAGGGTCACCTGTTTCACCCGCAGGGGGTTGCTCAAACTGATGGAATGGCCCACCGCGCTCTGTTCGGTGTCCGGGGCCACCACCGCCACTTCCTCCAGGGCGGCCAATTCCAGATAAAGGGCTTTTAAGCCAGGGGCAAAGATGCCGTCATCATTGGTTATCAGTATGGTCATGGGATTTTGCTTATCGGCGCAAGGCGGCTCTCAGCCGCCTTCGCCGGGCTTTTGGGTCAGCCGGTCCAGGTCGTCCCGCCAGCTTTGGTATGGTTTTAAGGAAATCAGGGCCTGCTCTGTCTTTCCCGGTTGTTCCAGGCTGACTTCCACTTTCTCCGGCTCGGGTCTTCCGATTTCCACCAGGCGGACAAGCAGTTGATCAGCGGCATCCCGCAGTTCAAAAAGGAAGCTTCCCGATCCGGCCGGTTTGTCCCCGGGCCGGAGGCGGAGGTATTCCAGATCCTGGAATCTCTGGAGGGCCATCTCCAGGCGCAAAAAAGACTGACTCAAGCTTTCTTTGGCCGGCCCGGTGAGTTGCCAGGATTTTTCCCCTTTTACCGCCTTCCAGGGTTTGTCGGGTGGCCCCCAGGAAATGTGGTGAACCCCGGTGATTGTTTCGGTCCAAAGGCGCCGATCCTCCAGGCGCGCAAGGGCCTGTTCAATATCCTTTTTCAGGCGCTCTTCCACCAGGAAGACGGGCCCGCCGGAGCCTTTGCGGGCGTAAACGGCCTCTTCTCGGGCATTACCCAAAAGGAGCGCGGTTTTCTGCTCCCCTTCTTCGAGGACGATTTCCCCCTTGGGTTTGGGAGCCAAACCCTGGGCGGCCAGCTCTTTGGCACCGGGCGACTCCGTGACAAAGTCCCTGATGCGGGCCAGGTCCAGGCGGCGCAGGAGAGACTCCACCCGGTCAGCGCGGACCTTTGTCTGCTCCCGTCCCTGCCACTTCCAGGTCCCTGGAGAGACTTTCTGCAAATCAACCTGATGGGAGTCAAGCCGTATTTTTAAAGCCTTTACCTTGTCCAGGGCGAAGGCAAAGAGGGTTTTGTCCCGCAGGGCGGCCAAGGGCCGATCCAATGACTCCTTGTCCCCCGCGCTGATGATCAGGACCTCCTTATCCTGGTCTCTCATGACATAGTATCCATGCTTTCCGGGAATGGGGTTCCCAATGAGCAGTTGATGGTCTTTATCCTGGACGGTGAACCGGACAATCAGGCCCGGGGGATCCAGGCCGAAGGGCTTAAGGTCCTGAAGCTCTCCAAGGTTTCGATTCTTGGTGAGGTAGGCCAAAGTGGTCAGAACCGACTGAACCACATCTTTATCAGCAGGGGAATCGACGGGGCTGACAATCTGCCAGACCTGGCCTTTTTTTTCCAGCCGGATTACCTGAGTTCCTTTCTGCAAAGTCAGGGCCCCGATGTCTGCCTCTTTTACCTGATAAAGCCGTTTGGCGGCCTGTTCGGCCTGCTCCTTCTGCTTGTCGCGCCAGGTTACCAGGAAATACCCGGACGCCACAACCAGAAAAACCGCCAGAAAAACCAGTACGCGTCGGGGGCTGATCATTGTAAACTCCTGGTCGGGTTTCCTCTCCTCCGGTTACCGGGGATTTATTTGGCCGGCATCCCGCGGCGAGCCCGGCGCCTGACATAGGCGGTGGCGCCGGCCACCACCAGAAGGAAGGGCAGGAGCACCATGGCCGTGAGAAAGAGCACCCAGTACTGCCAGCCGGCGAGCATCAGGGGCTGGGCCTTCTGGTCGGCCCGGCGGATGACAATCTGCTGCTCTTCCGCCGCCAGAAAGTTCACGGTGTTCAAAAAGAGGTCGCCGTTCATGGAAAGATTGAAATAACCGTTGCTGGCAAAGTCCACGTCGCCGAACACCGCCAGGTGGGTTTTCTTCTCCTTTTCCGGTTCTTTCCGGGTGTCGGAAGTCTTGGTTTTTCCGGGATTTTCGGCCTGTCCCAGGGTGATGTCGGCCAGCGCCGCCAAAGTGAAGGGGCCCTTGCGGTCCTGCTTGGGGTCGTATTCCAGCTTGCCGGACTTTCCGAAGTCCTTGTCCGTTTTCTCCCAACTGGTGGGAGAGGTGGCGGCCAGCTCAATAACGTGGACCTCCGGGATATCACGCTTCAGCAGAAGGGGACGGGCCAGGGGATAGATGGTGACCACATTGGTGAGATCCTGGGTGATGCGGTGTTGGCCGTACTTAACGGCGATGGGCATGACCGCGCTGGCCCCCAGGGCGGCGCTCACCTGGTTCTGATCCAGGATGATGCCGTCATTCAGCCCCACCCCGTATCGGGCGAGAAATTCCTTCAGGCCGCCGTCCCGGAAAGGTTCAAGCATCACCAGCAGACGGCCCCCCTGTTCCAGGTATTGCTTGAGGGCCTGAATTTCCTGGGGAAAAAGGGGCTGCTGAGGTCCGGCAATGGCCACCACTGCCGCGTCTTTAGGAACCTGGGCCTGATTGAGCAGATTCAGGGCCCGCACCTGATAGCCTTCATTTTCCAAAGAGCGGCGGGCGGTGAGCAGGCCTTCCCGACGGCTATCTTCCAAGCTGCGTTCCCCGTGACCGGTGAGGAAGTAAATGACTTTCTGTTCGGTTTTGAGAAGCCTGCGGATGGTCTCGGAAATGGCCTCCTCCTCGGGGCGGTCCGCCATCTGGCGGCGGCCGTCATACTCGATGAGGATGTTTCCGGCATAGCGATACCCGGCTTCCCTGGCCTTAAGGGGATGGCGGTCCGGGTCCACAAAAGAGAAGGAAACGTTGGGATTCTGATAAGCGTATATCTGTAAAAGTTCTTTGGCCTTCTGACGCTCGCTGGCGCCTTCCGGATAAAAGGCCGTCATGGTAAGGGGCTTGTTGACCTCTTTGAGCAAGGCCCGGGAAACGGCGGTGAGAGACTGGCTCCGGTCCCGGGTGAGGTCCCAGCGGATAAAATAGCGGCTGGCAAGGAGGTTTGCAAAAATCAGAATCGCGGCCACCAAAAAGACCGCGGCCGCGGAACTGCTGCCATAAACCACGGTACGTTTGGAGATTTTATCAGTCCAACCCAAGGTCCGGTTCTCCGCTGACACACATAAAATTCAGATTTCGGGCAGTCAGCCTGGGCTCCCGGCCGTTTCCGAAGCGGTTAGCCCCGCCAGCGCCGGGACTCCAACTGCCTTTTGGTAAGGAAAAGAAAGAAAAAGATGAAGCTCAGAAAATAGGTCAGGTCTTTGGTATCAATCACGCCCCGGATAAAGTTTTCAAAGTGCTCCAGGAGAGAGAGGGCGGCAAATATGCCGGCCATCCCGCTGGCGCCCAGTTCCGACTGCCAGCCGATGAGCCAGAAGAGAAGGAGCAGGGCGAAGGCAACCACCGCGGCGATGATCTGGTTCTCGGTGAGGCTGGAAGCAAACAGCCCCAGGGACAGGCAGGCGCCGCCCAGAAGCAGCAGGCCGAGGTAGCCGCTGACAATGGGACCCCAGTCCAGTGGGGCCAGAGAAGCAAAGACGGCCGCATAAACAAGGGTAAACAGGAGGAAAAGGGCGTACACCAGCAAGGAGGCCAGAAATTTCCCCAAAATCACTGACCAGTCATGGAGGGGATAGGTAAAGAGCAGCTCCGCGGTGCCGGAGCGCTTTTCCTCGGCCAGAAGGCGCATGGTCAGAAGCGGCACCAGCATAATGAAGACGATGGACAGGGTGCCGAACAACGGGCGGAACACCATCTGGTGCGGGTTGAGCATGGAGGCCAATTGGGGATTTTGGCCCCCCTGGAAGCTTACCAGGCTGTAATAAACCATATTGCTGTAAAAGAAATATCCCCCCAAAAGAAGAAAGAAGAATCCGGTGATATAAAAGATGGGAGTGTAGAAGTAAACGGTCAGTTCCTTGCGTATCAGGGCCAAAACGCCGGTCATGATTCTTGCGCCTCTTCTTCGGTCACCAGGTTCAGGAAGACTTCCTCCAGGGTGAATTCCTGGGCTTTAAGTTCCAGGAGCTGCCAGCCGCGTTCCACCACCAGGCGGGCCAGTTCGGGCCGCAGGTCCTGGCCGTTTTGGCCTTGCACCAAATAGTGGTCCGGTCCGGTCACCGAAACTTCCTTGACCCCGGCCAAGGCCTTGAGAGCCCGGGTGACCTCGGGGGAAGGCCCCTTGACTACAAGGCTGATACGGGAACCGCGTCCCAGCTGGCGGGAGAGGTTTTCCGGGGTGTCGGAAGCCACAATCTGGCCCCGGTTAATGATAATGACCCGCTGGCAGAGCTGGCTCACCTCCGGTAGGATGTGGCTGCTCAGGATGACGGTGTGGTCTCCGGCCAGCTCCTTGATCAACTGGCGGATTTCCACAATCTGGGAAGGATCCAGGCCGATGGTGGGCTCATCCAGGATGAGGAGCGGCGGGCGGTTAAGCAGGGCCTGGGCCAGACCGACGCGCTGGCGAAAGCCTTTGGACAGGGAGCCGTTAAGGGTATGGCGTACCTCTTTCAGGCCGCAATCTTCGATAACCCGCTCAATTTCCGCCTTTTCCTTCCGGCTGTCCACGCTTTTGGCCCGGGCGGCAAATTGCAGAAACTGGGTGACGGTCAGATCAGGATAAAGAGGCGCGGTTTCGGGCAGATAGCCCAAAGAGCGGCGCGCCTGAATGGATTGCGTGAAGCAGTCGTAGCCGTTGATGCGGGCCGAGCCGGAAGTGGGGGGGAAATAGCCGGCCAGAATCTTCAAAGTGGTGGTCTTGCCGGCCCCGTTGGGTCCCAGAAAGCCCACGATCTCCCCTTTGCCGACTTCGAAGGTGATACGGCTGATGGCCAGAGTGGGGCCATAGTATTTGGTCAGGTCCTGGACTTCGATCATCGGTTGCATGGCAGGTCCGAGGGTAGACGGAATTGAACCTAATGCCGAATTTTTAATATTAACAACTTCGGGCAAACTTACAAGAGCTTTTGATCAACAGAAGGTTAATCGGTAGAGACCCGGAGGTTCCGCTGTTCCTTCTAATTTTAATATTGGCCGCTCCGGCTGTTTATTTGGGAACGGGGAGCTGCAATTTTTGCGTTCTGGCGGACAGTTTGAGGTTCTTTTTAATGAACCGGGCAGCGGCCCGGGCTTCTTTCTCGTCGGCAAAGGGGCCGGCCCAGACCTCATAGGGTCTGCGCTGACCTCCTTCATGGCGGACAAAGGCGGCTTTTCCCTGCTTTTCTAGTTTTTCCATCACCTTGGCGGCTTCCCGGTAGGTTTGGTAGCGGCCTACCAAAAGGCCGAACTGCTTTTCCGGCTCCTGGAGAGCCACAGGCCCTTCCGCCCCCGCGGGCGGCTTCGGCCCCAGGGGGCCGGTTGTTGCAGGTGCCGGCGGCTCCTGGGAGGAGGGTGACCCCGGCCCTGGAATGGCGCGCTTTTGGGCAAACTCGGGGATGGTGCGATATGGCACCTCTGCAGGCGGCGTGGAAGGCGTGCTCTGGAGATAAAACCGGTATGCCAGCCCAAAGACAGCGAGAAGGCCGGCGGCAAGGGCAAATGCACCGAAAATCTTCTTGGCCATGGACTCTTCTGCACCTTTTCAGAAAAAGCTGATCCATTCTAGGCCGGGGTCTTCTGTTTAGCAAGAGGAAGTTTTTTAATTAATGGTGATCGGGCATTCTTGCGGTAGGAAAATCATCGCCCTGTCAACCGAGCCCCTTAAAGGCGGCTACTGTTCGGGAAAGTCCTTCATCCAGGGTAACCTGCGGCCGCCAGCCCAGCTCCTGCAAGGCCAGGCGGGCGTCCAGGGCGCTGCGGCGCTGCTCTCCGGGCTTGGCCGGGCCGTGCACTGGACCCAGGGGGGAGCCGGTGATTTGCTGCAGCTTGAGATAAATGGAGAGGATATCGGTTTCCACGCCGGTGCCGATGTTAAAGATACCGGGCCGGGGGTATTGCAGGGCCTTGAGATTGGCGGCGACTACGTCTCCCACATAGACGAAGTCCCGGGTCTGCAGGCCGTCACCGTTGATTATGGGTTGGCGGCCGGCCAGGAATCTTTCAATGAAGATTGCCACCACGCCGGCTTCCCCCAGGCCGTTTTGCCGGGGGCCATAGACGTTGGCATAGCGGAGCGAAATGGGGATAATCCCGTATTCCCGGTGATAAAAGTGAAGATAGTGTTCGATGGCCAGCTTGGCCACCCCATAGGGGCACTCCGGCATGGCCCGGTCAGTTTCCCGGGCCGGAACGGGGGCTTGATCTCCATAAATGGCGCCGCCGGTGGAGGCAAAAATGATTTTTTCCACCCCTGCCCGGACTGCGGCCTGGAACAGATTCAGAGAGCCCACAATATTTTCCTGGGCGTCGAAGACGGGATCGGCGACAGAATGGCGGACGCTCATCTGGGCGGCGTGGTGTATTAATACTTGGGGGCGCCAATGGACGATAAGGTCAAAGGCATCCTGTCCCTTGATATCATATGGAAAAAACTCGGCTTGAGACGGGACAAATTCCCGCCGGCCGGTGCTGAGATTGTCCACCACCGCCACCTCAAAACCGCCTGCCAACAGAGCATCAGCCACCTGAGAGCCGATAAAGCCCGCCCCGCCGGTAACCAGGATACGTTTCATAACGGACACCCCGAGGTTTTTCCTTATTTAAGAAAGAAACATTTTTTAACATCTTTTTTCATGCTTCTTCATGTTTAGATTATTTTCGTCGGTTCTTCCAGAAAATTAAATTGACTTCCCTGAGAATCTGGGACTAACATTGCTGCAGAACTTTCTTAGGGGGGCTGCGAGCTCAAGGGGGAAAACGAGGTTCCCGGAAAGGAGAAATGATGACTTGGGGGATAAGGTTTTTGGCATTGTGGACCGCGTTGGGCATTCTGACCGGCACCGGGTGGGCGATGGCCCAAGAAAAACCGGTTCTGACTCTGGACGAATTGCTGGTCATGGCCCTGAAGTACAGCCCGGAGGTCAAGGCCAGCCAGGATGAAGTGGAATTGGCCAAACAGCTACGGGAGGAGGCCAGAGGTTACTATTATCCCCGGATCGAAACCACCACCATTTTCAGCGTGGTGCCCAATGCGCGGGAGCCTTTTGTCAAAGACGGAGTGACCTTCTTCCCTGATCCGGCCAACCGCATCCACGGAGTCAATGTTTTTGGCCGGCTGGATGCAGTCATCACCCAGCCTCTTTACACCTTTGGGAAGATCGCGCATCGGGAGCGGGCGGCACAGCGTTATGTCAAAGTCAAGGAAGAGGGGGTGGAGGCCAAGCGGGGTGAAGTGATGATGAAGGTCTCCGAGGCTTATTATGGGTTTATTCTCGCAGACCAAGGTAAAGATGCGGTGAAGGACGCCCGGGTTTATCTGGAGGATGCCCGCACCCGGATCAACCGCCTGTTGGCCGTGGGCTCGCCCAATGTCAAGGAGAGCGACCGCTACCGGGTGGCGGTTTATGAAGGCGCGCTGGAGGAATTTGCCGCCAAGGCGGAAGAGGGGGCCAAGGTGGCCTATCGGGCCCTCAAACAACTGACCGGCTATCCTCCTGAAAAGGATTTCCGCCTGCCGTTGGAACTGCCGCCGCCGGAGCCGCCAAAAGGGGATCTGGAGCACTACATTCGACAGGCCTTTGAGCTCAGGCCGGAAATGAAGCAGCTCAAGGAAGGCCTGGTGGCCCGGCAGCTGCTGGTGGACGCGGCCAAGGCCGAGCGCTATCCCTCTTTCTTTTTTGCAGTTTACGGGGTCCTGGCTGGCGCCCCGGGAAGGGCCACAGTGAAAGGCCCGTTGCGGGACCCGGCTATCATTGACTTTTACAACTCCCGGGGAGCCTTGCCGTTTCTGGGGATGAAGTGGAACTGGGACTTCGGCATCACCCAGGCCAAAATCAGGCAGGCCCAGGCCGAGTTGTCCCAATTGAAGCACACGGAAAAAACCGCGCTTATGGGCATCCCCATACAGGTGGCCGAGGCCTACGGCAAGGTGCAGGAAAACTACAAGGCCGCCAAGGGGCTGGAGAAGTCTTACATAAATGCCCGGCGCTGGGTGATCACCTCTTTCAGCAACTTTGACATCGGGCTGGGAACCATGGACGAGGTGTTCCGGGCCATCAAGGAATACGGCGAAGCCCGGGGCAATTATCTCCTGGCCTTATACAACTATCATCTGGCCAAGGCCAAACTGGACAACGCCACCGGCGCCTACCGCCTGAAAATGGCGGCCGCCGCGGAATCCAAGAAAGAAGGACCGGGCCGGACGGAAAAGGGCCAGAAAAGATGAGGCGTTCATCCTGAGGGACTGAAATCGAGGCAGGGGCAAACCTTGCCTCTTTTTTTGGGCCGATGTTGAAAAGCAGTTTTCCGTTTTCTGTTGAAAAGATAATATCTGGAAAAGGTCGAGACGCGGGAACATTTTAATCTAACCCAGGGGCAGGTCAGGTTCTGAGAGACTTTAATGGAGGCACCATGGGAAGCGATTGGCAGATTGTGGCTTTCCCTTTGATCCTGCCGTGGCGGAAGGAGTTCTGGACCCTGCCGCTATATTTTGCAGATCTGAAAGTAGGGGTGATTCCCGGGTGGCCCGAAGCGATGCCTTACCGGGGAAGGCCGTTGCCTCCGGAGGCCAGCGCGCCGAGCCATGAGCTTCGGCATTATCGTCCCGGAGAGTTGCTTCAACAGAAAGCCTTCAGGGATTTCCTGGAATCCCGGGAGGAAGTGGAGGATATCGTCAGGGAGCTCAAAGGCCTGCCGATGGAAGAACTGCCGGAGCTGCCCGTCGGCGAGGCCTGGTCCTTGGTTTGGCAGCTGGAAAATCTGCAGGCCGAAGAGGAAGCCCGGATGGTCAAAGTGGACGAGAGCGAAGGGTGGCTGGCGGAGATTTTGTCCCCGGAGCCCTGGGACAATCGCCTGACTTTTGGGGGGACCGGCCTCAAAGAGATGGTGGACCCGGAATTGGCCCGTTTGCGCTATCTGTTATGGCGGCGGGAAATGGCCCCCTACCTTGAGGGCAATTGGTCACCGCTGCTCCTGGGACGCACTGCCAGGGCGATATTCGGTGCGCTGAAAGGCTGGCCGGGCTGGAGCTCCATAAAGCTGGTCCGGGTGGAGTTGCCGGGCGTCCGCAGCGAGGCAGCCTGGCAGGCGGTTATAGGCAAGGGCCGAGGGCCATCCTGGCGGGATGGTTTTGAGGAGCGCCTCACGGCTTGTCTGGAAGCGGCCGGGAATTTCCAATTTTTGCAAACCCAAGCCGAAGAATTAAGGGAATATCTTAGGCAGTCTGTAATTCCGGCTTGGCCTGAGGGGCCGGTCTGGCAGTTTGAGCTGGAGATCTGGGCATCTGAGGCCGACGATGAGGAGGAGGACTGGGGGCCGGTACTGTGCTGGGCCGGAGCCGGCGCGGATATCCTAACGGGGTA
>FWPV01016405.1_pt1 | contig 10440 bp, 10 predicted proteins | sample 2228371 | NCBI WGS metagenome assembly FWPV01 (sample SAMEA103939776, study PRJEB20133) | metagenome
CACAAGAAGAGGATTGGTGCAGATCGCTATGGTCCTCTCCAAAAATTTATATGGCGTGCTCAAACAGATCTTGTTCTGGAGCAGATTTTTTCAGAAAATCCATATCCCATTAAAGGGATGTGGATCCAGACCTGCAACCCAATTGGGGGAATAGGTTTGGATCCAAAAAAATGGAGAGAAGCCCTTAAGAAACTGGATTTTATCGTTGCCGTAGACCTATTTATGAATTCTACAACTCAATTAGCTGATGTCATCCTTCCCTCTGCTACTTTCCTGGAAAAAGACGGTCTTCGAACCTGGTGGGTTCCTCTTCAGAGTATCAACAAAGTCCTCTCTGTTGAAGGATGCAAACCAGATATCGAAATCAACTTTGAACTTGCAAAGAGATTTGATCCAAACTTTCGTTGGAAGAATATTCATGATCTTTTTAATGACATTCTGAAACCTTCTCAAATGACTTTTCCTGAACTTCAAAAAAAAAGAGATTCAGGTTTAAAAACATGAACCAGAAAATTTTCAGATAACAACCATTAGCTTCTTTGCTTTATTTTCTGATTAGTTAAAAGAAAAGATGTTCCAGAAGAATCTTTAAGCCGATAACAATCAGAATGACTCCACCTAAAACCTCAATGCGCAGCCGCAGCAGATTAGATAATTTCTGGCCGGCAAGCACTCCCAAAAATGAGAGTAAAAAAGTCACTGCACCAATAATCATAATTGGCCAGAAAAGTTCCATTTTCAGCAGTGAAAAAGTAATGCCGACTGCAAAAGCATCAATACTGGTTGAAACAGCCAGAGCCAGAAGCGTTAAAAAAGCGAGTTGCATCTTTCCCGCTTTAGCTTCCTCTTCAGAAAATTTACACTCTTTTTCTTTCTTTTCAAAAATCATTTTTAAGCCAATCAGCAGCAAAAGAGCAAAAGCAATCCAGTGATCAAAAGCAGCTACCAGTTTGGAAAAAACTCTGCCAAGAAACCAGCCGGTCAGAGGCATTATCATCTGAAACCCACCAAACAGAAATGCCATGACAAGAGCCGGTTTTAAATGAAAGCAATACATTTGCATTCCATAGGCAGCCGAGACAGCCGTTGCATCAAGTGCCAGTCCAACAGCCATCAGTAAAATTGAAATCAGATCCATTCCTCTTTACCGATTATCGTATAAGGCTTAAGAACTGTATTGTCAGCAATATTTGCATTTTTTAAAAAAGAGAAAGAACCGAGCAGACAATTTTTGCCTATGGTCGTTCCTGATAACAGACAGCAGTGCGGATAAATTACTGAATCATTGCCGATTTCTACTCCAAATTCAAGGTAAATTGTTTCCGGCAGAATAAAGGTTACTCCTTTTTCATCTCTCAAACGCGAAATGAGCCTTTTTTGCAAAACTGAAGTGGCAAATTCAAGGTCAGAGCGGGAATTAATACCAAAGGCAACCGCTGGATCAATAGCCGGAAATGTCTCAACTTTTAAATTATTAGAGTGAAAAATTTTGACAATATCAGTCAGGTAATACTCTTTTTTTGAATTATTATTTTTAATATCATCAAGATACTTCCAGAGAAAAAAAGAAGTAAAAACATAGATCCCGCTGTTCAGCTCATTGATCTGTGCCGTATTCCGGTCTGCTTCAATACTCTCGATAATTGCTTTCACTTTTCCTTTTCTGTCACGCACAATTCTCCCAAATGGCGGCAGAGGCGGCTGAAAAAGCGCTGAAAGAATAGTTAAGGCATTGTTCTTGGAAATATGAAACCGATAAATTTCTTCAATATCTTCTGCTCTAAAAAGAATTGCATCCGCAGGAAGAACGAGAATGTTTCCGGAAAAAGAATTTAACTCGTTCTGACATGCTTTCAGAGCTGTTGCTGTACCGGTAAGCTCTTGCTGCAGACAGAAATTAACTTCTGGTTTAACTCTCTGCCGGACAGAAGCAAAGATATCCTCATTAACAACAAGATAGATATTTTCTGGTTCTATCTGAGCTTTAATCAGTTCATCAAGGGCAATATTGATTATCTCTTTTCCCAGGACAGAATGGAGAATCTTTGTTTTTGCCGATTTTAAACGCGTTGACTTACCGGCTGCCAGAATGATTACTTTTAGATTTTTCATCTCTAATTTTAATCTAAAAGCCATTTTTTTCAAAAGAATTTCCCCTGTTTCCAGATGTTGCAGATATTAATAATTTCATGGCAAACCTTTTATCTGAATGCAAAAAATCAGAAGCATATTAGCTACTTAACAGAAAATATTTTCAGGCAAAGGTCATAATCTATTATCACAATTATGTCTGTCATCTGCAGAGTGATTTCTATATCAAGATGCATCAGCAAACACACATGGAGTAATCTGAAGAATAACCTGCTACAATACTCAAAAAACGCATCTGTAACTTAATAAACAAACAGGAAATATTATACCGGCACTTATATTGCCGGCAAAAAAGCCAGAACGCTTACAACTAATTGACAGCAACTTCCTTTTATGATAACATTTTTTTAAAAGGGCCCCTTAGCTCAATTGGCAGAGCAATTGACTCTTAATCAATAGGTTGCAGGTTCGATTCCTGCAGGGGTCACTTTAATTTATTTAAATTTCACTTTTCGATTAAAAAACCATATATTCATTTTTTTTAACTTCTCAAAAAAAGATTGCCAATATTCGAGAGAAGAACTTTAAATCAGACGGTTCTGCTGATCTCCCCAGAAATGAATTTTAATCTTCTCTGCTGAAGAATTTCCCAGATGATATTTTTTGTCTGCCAGTTCAATATGTTTTACAGGTGGTGAAATCGGTTTTTCATAGCCAAAAAATTCTTTGCGCTTTGCTTCAATTATTCTCGCTCCGGTAGCATCAACTGCGACGACATCTTCTCCCACTACCATCCCACCATATTCAAACAGATACTGCGGATTAAAATCATGAGGACCAACACCATGAAACAGCGGTGTAAAGAGAACTAGAATATTTAAGACTGTTTTGTTTTTAACCTGCGGCAAGTGCCAGAGCGCACCAAGATCAGCGCAACTGTCAGGATGATAGTCAGCCGGACGCGAAGTAAACATGATATAATTTTTCAGGCAACTCCCCATACCGGACCAGGCGTGAGCACGCATCGGTCGAACATTAATTAAAACCGTTGCTCTTTTAAAAACCTCATCCTTTAAAACTCCCCGGTCATTAACAGAAACTCTGTTTTGAGAAACACCGCATTTCAAAGCCGCTTTAACCAGAACATTTTCAACTTCAGCCGGTGTTGGTAAATATCTCCAGACATTGCTTTTGATACCGACATAATCATCAGGTTTTACTTTTTTTGCCAGAAAATCATATAGACTCTCACTCTGAAATATGAGCCGGCAAGCCTGATCGAGCATTTCGCCAATAATTTCTTCTTTTCTTTGGGGATAGCGGAATAGATCAGAATTTCTCGCCAGCACTACCTGACTCAGGTTATCAGCCCGAAGTCTTGTTGCCAGTAGAGCAAGAGCCGAAGCCTTTATAAATTCACGGCGGTTAAGAACCATTGGCTATTTTCTCCTGATTCATCAATATTTTTATTTCTTCACTACTGTCTGCATAAAACAAAATTTTGATTAGTTTGTCTTCTGCCTTTAAGGCACAGGTCTTTTGCCGATGACGGAAAATACCATTTTCATCAGGTTTAAAGAACTTGATTAATGTTTTATAAGCATAAACAGCCTCTTTTCTGCTTTTATACTTAACAATCATAAACAGAACAGGCTGAGTATTAAAACGATAAAGCGCCTGAGCAAATTCAACCCGCTGCTTTTTCTTCTGCCAGATATTCTCTGAGCTTATGAAAAGAAGCTGGTTAACAAAATTAGCATGGAAAAAATAGCGTCTGGTTCCGGAAATAATGTTTTTTGCGGGTAACAATTTAAATATTTCAGGAAAATCAAATCTAAAATCAGCAAGTTGCTTATCAACTCTATCGGCAATTTCAGCAGCAGCCTGTAATGTCTGGGCATCAAACGCCAAAGGTGATACTGTCAGATAAAAGTTCTGATAAAAAAAGCGATGAAGATTGGCTCCCCTTTCAGCAAGTCCAAAGCGCTCAATCTGAAAATTTTCCATATTATGAGTAAATAGCCCGAAAGCAGAATTGCTTGATTCCATTTCAAATATATCAAGAACAATTTCATTTCCTGTCTTATCCTGATATGAAAAATGATTGAGTTTTTTAAATCCGTAAGCCAGATAGACTTCTGCTGAACCATCAATGTAATCAAAAAGATTGCCGGGATTATAAATTCTCTCGTTTTTTAAAACAAATTCACCTGCCCTTTCAGGAATGAGCAAAGAGTTAAAAAAAATGAGCATACTCAGCAGCACAAAATTAAATTTACCAGATTTATAAAAAAAATCAAGTTAAAAATTTTCCTTCCAGAAATGAAGCAACTTTTGAACCGGCAATTCCTGGCTGTAGCTTCCTTCCAGAATTCCTCCCCTTCCGCCACCGCGGCCATTAATTATTTCCAGAACGCTTTTTTGCAAATCAGGCTGTTCTTTGAGCAACGCAGAAGCAATCAAAAATCTCTTTGCCTGCTTATCGTCTAAAATCAGTTGAAAACCTTTTTCCAGAGCCCAGCTGCCAAGCTTTTTTGCTATTTCGCCGGCAAAATTTATTTCCAGATAAAGGATTGGCTCTTTTCTAATCTCCTGCTCAATAATCCGCTGATATAGTTCCAGAATTATCTTTCTTGACTTAAGACTCTCTTCTTTAAAATTTTTCATACTGTTTTCCAACAGGCCGAAAAAGTCATTCGGGGAACAACAAAAGAGATTACAGCTCTTCATTAATGTTTCTCTTGTTTGCTGGTAATCAAGCAGGGCGCGTCTTCCGGCAACATAGTAAAGACGGACATTACGACGAACTTTATCTACTTTGACTATTTTTACCAATCCCAACTCGCAAAGACTTCTCACATGCAAACCGCCACAGGCTGAAAAATCATAGCCGTCAATTTCAACCACACGAACATTTTCACTGACCTTTGGTGGTTTGCGCAGCTGAAATGATGATTTCAACTTATCTCCTTCATTAATGAAAACATCATAATGAATTTTAATATCCAGATTCTTTTGAATCTGACGAAAGCACTCTTCTTCAACCTGCCTGATCTGAATCTCAGAAATCTCCGGACAATTTAATTCAATAGCTGAATGATCTTCAAACATTGAGAAAGATAGAGTCTGAAAATTAAACAATCTTAATATCACCTGCGAAAGAAGATGCTGGGCGGTATGCTGCTGCATAAAATCATAGCGCCAGTTAAAATCAACTTTCAGGCAAACTCTGCTTTCCGGTGGCAACTCTTTAACATAAACCAGAACTTCACCATTCTCTTCTTCAATTTTTTCAACAGGCTGATTTCCCACCATACCGCGATCTGCAGGCTGGCCGCCTCCACCCGGATAAAATAGATTTTCTCTGAATTTAAGAAGGTAATAATTGTTAATGTTTCTGGAAAATACTATTTCACTTTCCAGTTCCTGAATATAGGGATCCTGATAATAAATAATCTCAGCCAACTTTAGCGGAAAATAAAATTTCAACTGCTTCTCTTACCAGCAGGAGTGCCAGAACAATCAGAATAAAAGCGATAATACCAACAGCAGAGAGAGCATAATTTTTAAGCAGCAGAATTAATGCCCAGCAACTCATCAGCAGCATCAAGAAGAGAGGTCCCAAAACATAAATAAGATTTTTCTGACGCCGTTTTAACCAGACTGCAATCACTAAAAAAGTAAGAGCTGCAAGAAGTTGATTTGAAGCTCCGAAAACAGGCCAGATTGCTTTCCATGCCGGAATAGGATTTCCTTTAAGATCATAAAATTTTAAAAAAGCAAAAACAAGCGGAACGGCAACAATTATTCCGGTTATCCAGAAGTGAGAACGCCTTGAATTAATTTTTAAAAGCTCACTAAAGGTAAAACGGGCAATTCTGGTAGCAGTATCAAGAGTTGTAAGAATAAAAGTTGAAACAGAAAGAAGCCCGAAAGCAAAACCAATTTTTTCCGGAATCCCGATTAATCCGGCAAAACGTGCGTGTGAACTTGGTGTGGGTGAAATAGTTGTCAATTCAGTAGACGAAAGCAAAACCAATTTTTTCCGGAATCCCGATTAATCCGCAAAAACGTGCCAGACCTGAAGCATAGACAACCATCGGTTCTGCTGAAGTCAAAGCATCACTGCGGGAAAGAATCATAACAGTTGAAAGGGCAATGACTGCAACCACTCCTTCCATCAGCATACTTCCATAACCAACTATCCGGGCGTCATTTTCACTATTTAACTGTTTGGCAGTTGTTCCTGAAGCAACAAGGCTATGAAATCCGGAGCAGGCTCCGCAGGCAATCGTAATAAAGAGCATCGGGAATAGGCCACCGAGCTGGGAATTGTTCCAGCCCAGAAAAGCCTGATAACTTATTTCATGATTTCCAAATAAAATTCCAATCATCGAAATCAAAATCGAAAAAAAGAGAAGATAACTCGACAGGTAGTCTCTCGGTTGCAAAAGCATCCACACAGGCAGTACAGATGCGCTAAAAGCATAAACCAGAATTATTATAATCCAGATCTGTAAAGGGGCAAAATTGCCCGGTTGTCCCAGAACAAGAGGAATCTCCTGCCCTCCAATAACCGCAACCAAAACAAGGGGAACGAATATCAGAGTTAAAACAGAGGTTTTAATCCTGTATTTTTTTCTAAGAATGCCAAAAACAAATGCCAGTAGAATGTAAATAAATGAAGAAGTAGCCACACCACCGTTTTTGATAAAAGTTGCTGCGGTCAAATCACTGAAGACGATCATTACATATATTAAACTCAGCAGAACAAATAACAGGAGCAATAAATAAGCCGTTTTGGAAAGAGAGGTACGGGCAATCTGAGCCACTGATTTTCCCTGATTGGCAATCGAGGCAAGTAACGCCGAGAGATCATGGACCCCGCCGACAAATATTGAGCCTACAACAATCCAGAGCAAAGCTGGCAGCCATCCAAAAGCCAATCCGGCTATAATCGGACCAACAATCGGACCGGCTCCGGCAATTGACGAGAAATGGTGTCCAAATAAAATCAGAGCCGGTGCCGGATCATAATCAACCCCATCATTCAATTCATAAGCCGGAGTTTTTGCCAGGTTTGAACGAAAATATTTAAAAATCTTTTTTCCGTAAGTAAAATAAACAAAAATAAAAACAAAAACTACACTCAGAAAAAAAAGAGCCACTTATCACCTCAAAACTTTTTTCCGGATTTATCAAGATAGACGACTTCTCTTTCCAAGCGAACTCCCTTTTCGGAAAACACTCTTTCCTTAATCCTGTTTTCAAACTCCTGCAACTCTTCTAAAGTTCCCTCACCTTTATTAATAATAAAATTGCTATGTTTTTCAGCCAGATAAAAGTTTTTTGTTCTAAAACCCCGGCAACCGCTTTCGGCTATTAAGAGACCGGCTGACACTCTGCGACCTTGAACCTCAGGATTCTTAAAAAAACATCCGGCACTATAGAGCCGGTAAGAAGGATGATTTTTTCTTCGATATCCAATGTTCTCTTTAATCATTTCCTTGATTCTCTCAGCTGGCTTTTTTTCCAGTTTAAAGAGTACAGAAAGAAGAATTTTGCCGGAAAATTTTAATTCTGAACAGCGGTAGGAAAAATTCAGAGCTGCGGCATCGTATGTTTTCAGTTTGCCGTCTTCATTCAGAAGCTGAACATTAACCAGGTAATCAGCAATCGATTTTTGCATGGCACCGGCATTGACAGCACAGGCACCACCAACAGTTCCGGGAATACCGGCAAGAAATTCAACTCCACCTAACTCATGACGATGAGAATAGTTTAATAAATTTCCGATCGGGCAACCGGCTTCCACAGCAATCATATTATCATCTATCCGCTTAATCTTTCCAAAACGAATTATAATTGCCACAGCATCGATCAGAGAACCGGGAGCAATATTTGAACCGCCACCAATAACAAAACAGGGAATCTGTTCACTTTGCAGCAGCTGAACCAGCTGCAGAAAAATATCCTGTTTATTCACTTCAACCACCAGACTGATTTCTGATTTTAAATGAAGAGTATTATAAATGGCAAAATCAGCCTCAGTTTTATAAGTCAGCTGATTTTTTTGCAAAAAATCAATAATTTTTTTATTCACTTTCGCTTTCCATTACCTTAAATGAAATAATTCGGTCATTTTGCCTGATCAGAAAAAGAACTTCAAATCCTTCAGTCACCTGTCCGAAAAGAGTATATCTGCCATCAAGGTGAGGCTGATCACTAAGGCAGATAAAAAACTGACTGTCATTAGAATCAGGATCAGCCGAACGTGCCATACCAACACTTCCGGTTAGGTAATGGAGATTGGAAAATTCAGCCGCTATAGAAACACCAGAGCCACCTTCACCGGTGCCTGTGGGGTCTCCGGCCTGAATAACAAAGTTTTCCACTACCCGATGAAATTTTATCCCGTTGTAGAATCCGGAATTGGCAAGTTCAGTAATCCTTTTTACAGTTAAGGGAGCAACCTCAGGATAGAGCTTTATTCTGATCAGACCTTTTTCGGTATTCAGTAAACCGATTAATTCAGCCCTGAGCATAACTGAAACCAAAGAAAAAACAGATATTAAAAGAATAATTTTTTTCATTCAGAACAAACCCCAGAAAAATATTTTCGCAAAATCGTAAAGAATAAAGGGAGAGAGCACAGTAAAGCTAAACTCTCTTGCGATTCTCTTTCCCGACGAGCAAAAGGCATCAGCCTTAATCAAATATCTGCCCGGTCTGTCCAGAATAAGTGACAACTCTTTTTTATCGTAATCAAAAAGGGTAATCTCTTTTATAACTTTGTTTTCTGAGTTAAAAACTTTTATCTGATAGTAAGGTTTTAGCAGGTTAATGCTTCTCAATCCGAAAGAAATACTCCTTCCAGGCAGATAGATAGTATTTCTGGCGAAATTCAGCTCAAAATCAAATTTTCTTTCCAAGGCAATTAAATTAACCCTTTTGTCAGATTTGGTTTCAACAAAGTAGAGCTTATCCCTCCAGAAATAGGCATAGAAAATTTTCCGGTTTTTAAAAATAGTAAAACTATTATCTTTTTGCTGCTCTTTAAAAAAAACACCTCCGGTAATCAGCGGCACGCCCCAGAAATTTTTCACTAAAAAGAATTCACCCCCGGGATAACTTTTTAACTGATAAAATTCTATCAGCGTTCCTCTGCCGTTTAGCTGAAAAAGATTATTGCTTGTTGTTAATACAAAGATACTGCCCTGGCTGAAGAGAGGATTTCCGGCAAGCTGATTATCGAGCTTAATTTTCCAGTTCTGTCTATTTTTTATCAGATTATAACAGATTAACTCGTTGCGGCTATTGGCAAAGTAAATCAGCGGATATTGATAAAGAGCAAATGGCTGGAGATCAGACTTGAATTTATTTAAAAAAAACTTTTTCTGAAACCTGATAATTCCGGCAGAAGAGAGGATCCAGCAGGTATCATTTTTGAAAAAAGCCTGATAAAATCTGGCCTGTGGCACTTCAAGACGCTCAAGACTGTTCAGGTTATTATCAAAAAGCAACAAAACATCTCTTTTTCCCCGGATTACATAACGCTCATTGAATCCGATTATTGATTCTTTATCGAACGGAAGAAGAAATGTTTTTTGAATATTAAATGTATCGAGATTAAAGAGCAAACTCTCCTTCTCTTTTGTAATTATCAGGAGTTGATTGTGCTGCTTTAAACAAGAAGCAATCTCAGACTTAAAGGCAAAGACTCCGTCAATAATATTACGATCAAGATTCAGTCGTTTGATTTCTCCTTTTTTAAAAAGAATAAAGCTATATCCTTTATAAAAGAACCAGCCGGACAATTCGTCAGATGAATAATTCCATATTTGATTTTCCAGTAATTCCGGAGTAATTGCCGGAGTAAGCCTTACCGTTTTTTGGTCTGAGCAACTGCTGTTTAAAAACAAGACCAGGATTATTAAATTTATTGCTATATGCCGCATTCCTGATTATAAGACGCCGGCTTTAATTCGTCAATAAGTTATCTGGAAACAGAAAGGATTACAAAAAAAATATCACCAGAAATATCCCCGCCGGAAAAGATCAGCAACTCTTCCAGAATTTTTTTATTAATCGCTTCCGGATTCAGCTTAAAATTTTTTTTCAGTAGCTGTAAAAGCCTTTCCATTCCAAATCTTTCCAGCTGTTTATTCTTCTGTTCGATCAATGCCTGATTAAAAGTGATCAGCAAACAATCAGCAGTCAATCGTCTGGAAGACAAAATGAAATTCTGCTCTCTTTTTACTCCGATAAAAAGGTCTTCTGATTTTAATAAAACAGCATTATCAAAATTATGGTTGTTGAAAAAAAAAACATCCTGATAACCAGCGCTTA
>FWPV01016406.1_pt1 | contig 10440 bp, 9 predicted proteins | sample 2228371 | NCBI WGS metagenome assembly FWPV01 (sample SAMEA103939776, study PRJEB20133) | metagenome
GAAGCCCGCATCGCCGCCGCGGCTGCCGCCCGCGCCGCCGCCGCGGCCGATGCGCCGGCCGACGCACCCACCGAGGCCGAGCCCGCAGCCGAGGCCACCCAGACCCCCGAGGAAGGCTGAGAACCCATGGCCGTCGACACCAAGCTCATCCAGCAGCTGCGCCAGATGACCGGCGCCGGCATCACCGACTGCAAGAAGGCGCTCGAGGAGACCGGCGGCGACATCGACAGCGCCATCGACGCCCTCCGCAAGAAGGGGCTGGCCAAGTCGCAGGCCCGGGAGATCGGGTCCCAGGGCACCGTGGCCCTCGCCGTCGAGGGCAACCGGGGGGCCATCGTCGAGCTGAAGTGCGAGACCGATTTCGTCGCCTCGTCCGAGCAGTTCAAGGCGTTCGTGGACGACCTGGCCCGGCTCGTGCTGGCCAAGGGCCCCGAGGCGGTCCAGGAGCGGGCCAAGGAGCTCGAGGACCTGAAGATCACCCTCAAGGAGGGGATCGACATCGGGACCGTGGCCCGGATCGAGGCCGCCGACGGCAACGTCCTCGGCAGCTACCTGCACATCCAGGGCGGTCGGGGCGTGAACGGCGTGCTCGTCGAGGTCGCCGGCGGCTCCGAGGAGCTGGCCAAGGAGCTCGCCCTGCACATCAGCTTCGCCAAGCCCCGCTTCCTGGCCCGCGAGGACGTCCCCGAGGAGGTCGTGGCCAAAGAGCGGGCCACGCTCGAGGAGCAGACCCGCAACGAGGGCAAGCCGGAGGCGGCGCTGCCGAAGATCGTCGAGGGCAAGCTCAACGGCTTCTTCAAGGAGGTCGTCCTGCTCGAGCAGGGGTACATCCGGGACGACAAGCAGTCGATCCGCCAGCTGCTCGGCGACGCTTCCATCGTCCGGTACGCACAGGCCTACATCGCCGGGTGAGGCGATGCTCCGGGGGGAGGGGCGACCCTCCCCCCGTGTCGCGTCAGGAGGGACCATGACCGGACCGGACGGGCAGGGCACCGTTCCCCGCTGGAAGCGGATCGTGCTGAAGCTGTCGGGCGAGGCGCTGGCCGAGGCCAACGGCTCGGGCATCGATGGCGCGTTCGTCAGCATGATCGCCGACGAGATCGTCGACGTCCGCCAGCGGCTCGGCGTCGACGTCGCCATCGTGGTCGGGGGCGGCAACATCTGGCGCGGCCGGGTCGGCGCCGGGGCGGGGATGGACCCCACCCAGAGCGACCACATGGGCATGCTGGCCACGGTGATCAACGCCCTCGCCCTCCAGGACGCCCTCGAGCGCCGGGGGCAGCCCACCCGGGTCATGAGCGCGGTCGAGATGGCGAAGGTGGCCGAGCCGTACATCCGCCGGCGCGCCATCCGCCACCTCGAGAAGGGTCGCGTCGTGATCTTCGCCGCCGGCACCGGGAACCCGTTCTTCACCACCGACACCGCTGCGGCCCTGCGTGCCGCCGAGATCGACGCCGACGCGATCCTGAAGGGCACCCACTCCGGGGTCGACGGGGTGTACACCGCCGACCCGAAGGTCGACCCCACGGCCACCCGCTACGACGAGATCGGCTACATGGACGTCATCAACCGGGGCCTCAAGGTCATGGACGCCACGGCCATCACCTTCTGCATGGACAACCGGCTCCCCATCGTGGTGTTCGACGTGGGCGTGCCCGGCAACATCAGGTCCATCCTCGAGGGGCGCCACGTCGGTACGCTGGTCAGGTGATCGACGACACGCTCCTCGAGGCCATGGAGAAGATGGCCAAGGCGGTGGAGCACACCCAGTCCCAGTTCGCGACGGTGCGCACCGGCCGGGCCACCCCGGCGCTGGTCGAGAAGTTGCTGGTCAACTACTACGGCGCGGACGTCCCACTGGTCCAGCTCGCCGGCTTCAGCGTCCCCGAGGCCCGCCAGCTCGTGGTGAAGCCCCACGACCGCAACGCGCTCGCCGCCATCGAACGTGCCATCAGGGACAGCGACCTCGGGATCAACCCCACCAACGACGGGGTGGTGATCCGCCTCAACTTCCCGCCGCTCACCGAGGAGCGCCGCAAGGAGTACGTGAAGGTCGTCAAGCACATGGCCGAGGAGGGGCGGGTGGCCGTCCGGAACATCCGCCGTGACGCCCGCAAGCATCTCGAGCAGGCCGAGAAGGCCGGTGAGATCTCGGCCGACCAGCTCGAACGGGCGGAAAAGGAGCTCGAGAAGCTCACCCACGAGCACGTCGTCGAGATCGACAGGGCGCTGGAGCGCAAGGAGCACGAGCTGCTCGAGGTCTGAGGACCCCGGGCGGTTCCGGCGAGGGAGTGGAGATGAGCGACGAGCGTAGGTTCGAGCGGCCCGAGCACGAGGACGCCGGCGGCGAGCTCGACGACACCACCGAGGCGCTGCGGATCATCGGGGAGGAGGAGGCCGAGCCCCCCTTGCGGTTCGCCGAGGACGTCACCGGCGAGCTGCCCCACTGGACCGAACCGCCCACCGGCGAGCTGCCCCGGCTGTTCGGCGAGGCCAGCTCCGACGACCTCGACGCCTGGTCGTCGTTCGCCAGCCAGCCGCTGTGGCGTGAGGACCGCGCTGATGACGCCGACGCCACCATGGATGACCTCATGGACCTCCGTGAGCAGCTCATGGTCGGGGCACTCGACGAGCGCCCGGCGGAGCCGTTGTTCGGTGAGCTCCCCGAGCCCGAACCGTTCGCCCGGCTCGACCAGGAGCCCGAACCGGTGGCACCGACCAAGGTGACGATCGGCGGCGGCAGGGCCGAGCGCCCGCCGGTGCGGGGTGGCCGTGCCGCCCGGCCCGATGTCGACTCGTTCACCCCCACCCGGGGGACCGGTGGGCGGAACATGGGGCAGGCGGTCCTCGTCGGGCTGGCCATCGCCGCCGTCGCCGTCGCCGCGTTCACCCTCGGTGGACCCGACGTCACCGTCGCCCTGGTGACCGTCATCATCGTGGCCTGCGCCGTGGAGTTCTTCACCGTGGTGCGCACCGCCGGCCACCATCCGGCCACGCTTGTCGGCCTGGTGGCGGTGGCCGCCCTGCCCGCAGCCGCCTACAACCGGGGCGAAGCTGCCATCTCCCTGGTGGTCGTGCTCGCCGTGTTCGGCTCGCTGCTGTGGTTCATGTTCGTCGACCGCGAGGCCCCGCCGCTGGCCGGCACCGGCGTGACCATGGTCGGGGTCGTCTATCTCGGGGTGCTCGGCGGGTTCGCCGGGCTGCTGCTCGGCTTCCCGGCGAACACCGATCACATCCTCGCCGTGGCCATCGCCACGGTCACCTACGACGTGGTCGGGCTGCTGGCCGGCTCGTCGCTCGGCCGGACCCGGATGGCCCCGTCGATCAGCCCGAACAAGACCTGGGAGGGCACGATCGTCGGCATCGTCGCCGCGGTGATCATGTCGGTGATCGTGACCGGTTCGATCGTCGACCCCTGGAGCGAGAACCTGGCGCACCCGCTGCAACTCGGGCTGGTGTGCGCCATCGCCGCGGCGCTGGGTGACCTGGCGTCGTCGATGCTGAAGCGCGACCTCGGGGTGAAGGACTGGGGCAACCTGCTGCCCGGCCACGGCGGGGCGATGGACCGGTTCAGCGGCTTCCTGTTCGCGCTGCCTGCGGCCTACTACCTGTCCCGGTTGCTCAACGTTTACTGAGAACCCCGATCCGCAGCGCCGAGCCGGTGCGGCTGCTGCCAGACTTCCAGGCATGACCGTCCGGGTCGCGATCGCCGGGTCGTCCGGTTCCATCGGCACACAGGCGCTCGACGTCATCCGGGCCGAGGGCGGGCGCTACGAGGTGGTTGGTCTGGGGGTGGGCCGGTCGGTCGACGCGCTGGTCGACCAGGCCTTCGAGTTCCACCCCAAGGTGCTCGCCGTCGCCGACCCGGCGCTGCGGGCCGAGGTGGCCGAGCGGGTCCCGTTCGCCGAGGTGGTCGAGGATCTCGCCGCGCTGGCCGACGACGCCGAGGTCGTGGTCAACGGGGTGGTCGGCTTCGCCGGCCTGCCGGTCACCCTCGCCACGCTGGCTCAGGGCAAGCGCCTGGCGCTGGCCAACAAGGAGAGCCTCATCGCCGCCGGCCCGGTGGTGCAACCGCTGCGCGCCACCCCGGGGGCCGAGCTGATCCCGGTCGACTCCGAGCACGGCGCCATCCACCAGTGCCTGCGGTCGAGCCGACGCCCGGCAGACGAGGTCGCCCGGATCGTGCTCACCGCCAGCGGCGGGCCGTTCCGTGGGCGCAGCCGTGCCGAGCTGGCGTCGGTGACCGTGGCCGCCGCCCTGGCCCACCCCACCTGGAAGATGGGCCCGAAGATCACCGTCGACTCGTCCACGCTGATGAACAAGGGCCTCGAGGTCATCGAGGCCCATGAGCTGTTCGGCGTCCCGTACGACCGGATCGAGGTGGTGGTCCACCCCCAGTCGGTCATCCACTCGATGGTCGAGTTCACCGACGGCTCGACCATCGCCCAGCTGTCCCTGCCCGACATGCGGCTGCCGATCGGCTACGCCCTGGCCTGGCCTGACCGGATCGGCACGCCGTTCGGGCGCATCGACTGGGCCACGCTCCACCGACTCGACTTCGCCCTGCCCGACACCGGCACGTTCCGCTGTCTGGCCCTCGCCTACGACGCCGGCCGGGCCGGTGGGGCGGTGCCGTGCTGGTTGAACGCCGCCAACGAGGTTGCCGTCGAGGCGTTCCTCGCCGGCCGCCTCGCCTGGCTCGACATCCCCGCAGTGCTGGAAGCCGTGCTCTCCCGGCATGATGGGTCGTCGATGGCGACGGTGGACGACGTGATCGCCGCGGATGCCGCCGCTCGTCGGGCCGCCCACGCCGTCCTGGCCGAGAGGAACCCATGACCGACCTGCTGGAGCCGAACCCCCCGCGCCGGGCCCCGTGGCCGCCGCCCCGTCCCGAGGATGTCGTGCTCGACGGGCGCGGCGCCGGTGAACGCCCCCGGGGGGCGAACCTGCGCCTGTCCCTGCTGATCGGCGCCGTGCTGGCGGTGGGGGTGCTGTGGGGTTGGTCGTGGGTGGTGGTGATCGTCGCCCTGCTGGTGATGATCTTCCTGCACGAGCTCGGCCACTACCTCACGGCCAAGTGGGCCGGGATGAAGGTCACCGAGTTCTTCATCGGGTTCGGGCCCCGGCTGTGGTCGTTCCGCCGGGGCGAGACCGAGTACGGCGTGAAGGCCATCCCGTTGGGGGCCTATGTCCGCATCATCGGCATGCACAACCTCGACCCGGTACCCGCCGTCGACGAGGGCCGCGCCTACCGCAACAAGCCGTACTGGCGGCGGTTGTCGGTGGCGGTGGCCGGCTCGTTCATGCACTTCGTGATCGCCGCCGTGCTGCTGTTCGCACTCCTGGTCGGGTGGGGGATCCCCGATCAGTCCCGATGGGTGGTGGCGGAGGTGTCGGGGCTCGCGGGCTCGGGGGCGCCGCCGCCCGCCGAGCAGGCCGGCATCGTCGCCGGCGACGAGATCGTCGCCATCGACGGCATCGTCGTCGAGGAGTGGAGCGACCTGGTGGCCTACGTGCGGGCCCATCCCGGCAAGGAGGTGGAGCTCACCGTCCGGCGGGGCGGCACCACCTTCGAGACCTCGGCCACGCTGGCCGTTCGGACCCTGCCTGACGGCACGACCGCCGGCTTCCTCGGGGTCGCCCCCGAGCGGCCCCTGGTGAAGCAGGGCCCGCTGTCGGCCGTCCCCCGCACGTTCACCACCCTGGGCGAGTGGTCCTGGCTGTCGGTGAAGGCGCTCGGGTCGTTCTTCACCCCCGGCGCCCTGGGCGACTACATCGACCAGCTCGGCAGCAGCAACGAGCCGGCGGGCGGGGGCACCGCGGTCGGCCAGGGTGACAACCGGGTCATCTCGATCTACGGGGCGACCCGCCTGGCCACGCAGGCCGCTGAGTCCAGCGTGCCCGACCTGCTGCTCATGCTCATCACGCTGAACATCTTCGTGGGCATCTTCAACATGGTGCCGCTGCTGCCCCTCGACGGGGGGCACGTGGCCATCGCCACCTACGAACGGATCCGCTCCCGCAAGGGCCGCCCGTACCATGCCGACGTCCGCAAGATGATGCCCATCGCGTACGCCACCGTGGCCTTCCTCGGCCTGATGTTCATCACGTCGCTGTACCTCGACGTCACCAGCCCCATCGCCAACCCGTTCCAGCGGTAGAGGACCCCCATGAGCGCCACCGGTCTGCTCGGCCCCACCATCACCTCCTATCCCCGCCGCACCACCCGCCAGATCCAGGTGGGCAAGGTGGCCGTCGGCGGGCACGCCCCCATCAGCGTGCAGTCGATGACCACCACGAAGACCGCGGACGTGCAGGGGACCCTCCAGCAGATCTACGCGCTGGCCGGCGCCGGCTGCGACATCGTCCGCTGCACCTGCAACGAGGTCGAAGCGGCCGAGGCTCTGGCCCAGATCGTCCCCCGCAGCCCGCTGCCGGTGGTGGCTGACATCCACTTCCAGTACCGGCTGGCGCTCGCCGCACTCGACGCCGGCGTGCATCAGCTCCGGCTGAACCCCGGGAACATCCGGAAGCCCGAGCACATCAAGGCGGTCGCGTCCGAGGCCAGGGACCGGGGCATCTCCACCCGGATCGGTGTGAACGCCGGCTCGCTCGACCCTGACATCGAGGCCCGGTTCGGGCCCAACAACCCTCGGGCACTGGTCGAGTCGGCCAAGAAGGAGATCGGCTACTTCGAGGAGGTCGGCTACGACCTCATCGAGATCAGCGTGAAGTCCTCCAACCCGGCGGTGCTGATCGAGGCCTACCGGCTGCTCGCCGACACCGTCGACTTCCCCCTGCACCTGGGCGTCACCGAGGCCGGGCCGCTCCCCGGCGGGCTGGTCAAGGCCACCGCCGGCATCGCCACCCTGCTCGCCGAGGGCATCGGCGACACCATCCGCTACAGCCTCACCGCCGATCCGGTCGAGGAGGCGAAGGCCGGCCGGATCCTGCTCGAGGCGCTCGGGCTCCGGGAACGCCGTGGCCTCGACCTGATCGCCTGCCCGAGCTGCGGCCGGGCCGAGATCGACGTGATCGCCGTGGCCGACGCGGCCCAGCGGGCCCTCGAGGGGCTGAACATCCCGATCCAGGTCGCGGTCATGGGGTGCGTGGTCAACGGCCCGGGCGAGGCGCAGGCCGCCGAACTCGGCATCGCTGCGGGCCGCCGCAAGGGCCACCTGTTCGTCAAGGGCCAGGTCGTCAAGGTGGTGCCCGAGGACCAGATGGTCCCGGCGCTGGTCGAGTGGGCCCACAAGATCAAAGAGGTGGGGGTCGAAGGTGCCATGGCCGACGCCGACGCCGGGGCGGCCGCTGAGGCCGAGGCCGACCGGGCGGCGCTGCTCGATGCGAAGGGCCTCGACGCAAACAACGCCGCGGCCAGGATCGAGCTGATCCGCAAGCGCCAGGAGCCGTAGGCCGGGCGGCCGGGTGGCCGGCGGGCGCGGCCTACGATCCGGCCGTGCCCAAGATGACCGACGCCGAGATCACCGCCTTCCTCGACGAGCCGGGCCACCTCGTGCGCCTGGGCACGGTGGATCCCGACGGCATGCCCAGGGTGGTGCCGCTGTGGTTCCTGCACGACCGCGGTCGGATCTACTTCACCCCTCGGGCCGCCTCGGCGTTCCTGGCCAACCTCCGCCGGGATCCCCGGGTGGGCATGAGCATCGACGAGGAGGCCCACCCGTGGCGCAAGGTCACGGTGCAGGGGGCCGCCCACCTCGTCCACGACGTGGGTTCCGACGCCGTATGGCGGGCCATGTACCACCGCATCGCCGAGCGGTACGTCACCCCTGCGGCGGCCGAGGCCTACATCCAGGCCACCATCCGCGAACCGCGGGCGCTGTTCGCGGTCGACCTGTCCCTCAGCCTGGTCAGCACCTGGCGCATGCCGGTGGGTGCCGAGGACCCGAGGGGGATCTGGGCCAAGCGGTACTACCTGGCCGGTACCGAGGGCACCTGAGCGTCACGGCACGGTCGTCCACCACGCCGTGCCGGCACCGGTGACCTCCACCGGTGGGTCGGAGGCGGCGAGGAACACCGCCCGCCCGGCGGGAACGGCCATCCCGCTCACGTCGAGGGCGCCGCTGGTGCACAGCACGATCGACGGGCGGCCCGACGGCACGCTCAGCGGTCGCGCCCCGGCCTCGGCGGTGTGCACCGAGAACCACGGGGTCGGGGTGGGATAGCGGCGCCAGCCGTCGCTGCGGGCCTCGGCGTGCAGCACCGGCACCGGTTGGTCGTCGATCCGCACCACACGGATGAGCTCCTCGACGTCTACGTGCTTGGTGGTCATCCCGCCGCGCAACACGTTGTCGGAGTTGGCCATCACCTCGACGCCGACCCCGTGCAGGTAGGCGTGGAGGTTGCCGGCGTCGAGGAACAGCCCCTCGCCCGGTGCCAGGACCACGTGGCGCAAGAACACCGCGGCGACGCAGCCGATGTCGTCGGGATGGGCGGCTGCGAGCCGGGCGACGAGCGGGTGGACCTCGGCCATGCGCCGTACCAGCGAGACCTGCGCGGCCGGGGCCGAGCCGTACAGCCCGGCGAAGGTCGAGGCGAGCCCGTCGCGGCGGAGCCGGTTCGCCCACGAGCCGATGCCGGCCGCCTCGAGTTCGTCGGCCACTTCGGCGGCCGGCCGGAATCCGCACAGGGCTTCGAACGGGGTGAGGGCGACGATCAGCTCCGGCTTCGGGTTGGGGTCCCGGTAGCAGCGCTCCGGGGCGTCGTGGGGGATGCCGGCGGCCTCCTCGCGGGCGAACCCGGCACGGGCCTGCTCGGCCGAGGGGTGGGCCTGGATCGACAGCGGATGCTCCGCGGCCAGCACCTTCACCAGGAACGGCAGATCACCGAACCGCTCGGCCACCTCGGCGCCGAGCGCGCCGACCGGGTCGGCCCGGACCGCCTCGGCCAGGGTGCCGCCCCCGGCCAGCCCGGTCGGGCCCATGTGGTGGGTGCCGAACCACACCTCGGCCTGCGGTCCGCCTGTCGGCGGGTACCCGAGCAGCTCGGGGAGGGCGGTGGCCGACCCCCACGCGTACGGCTGCACCCGACCCTGCAGGAGTTCCATGGCGCGACACAGTCAACCACCCGCCCGATCGACCGGGTGGGACCGGCCGTCGCCACCCCGCTACCGTCCCGAGCCATGGCGAAGCAGGGTGTGCTCACCCCCCGGGCCCAGGACTTCCCGCGGTGGTACCAGGACGTCGTGGCCAAGGCGGGCATGGCCGACAACGGCCCGGTGCGGGGCACGATGGTGATCCTCCCGTGGGGGTACAGCATCTGGGAGCGCATGCAGGCCGAGATGGACGCCCGGATCAAGGACGCCGGGGCGAAGAACTGCTACTTCCCGCTGTTCATCCCCGACAGCTACCTCAAGCGGGAGGCCGAGCACGTCGAGGGCTTCGCCCCCGAGCTTGCGGTCGTGACCCACGGCGGGGGTGAGGAACTGGCCGAGCCGGTGGTCGGCCGACCCACCAGCGAGACGATCATCAACACCTACTTCTCCAAGTGGGTGCAGTCCCACCGGGACCTGCCGCTGCTGGTGAACCAGTGGGCGAACGTGGTCCGCTGGGAGTTGCGGCCCCGGCTGTTCCTGCGGACCACCGAGTTCCTCTGGCAGGAGGGGCACACCTGCCACGCCACCTACGACGACGCCCGGCGGTACGCCGAGCGGATCCTGTGGGACGTCTACGCCGACTTCATGGTCGAGGTGCTCGCCATGCCCGTGCTGCCCGGCCGCAAGACCGCGCGCGAGCGGTTCCCCGGGGCGATCAACACCCTCACCTGCGAGGCGATGATGGGTGACGGCAAGGCCCTCCAGATGGGGACCAGCCACGAGCTCGGGCAGAACTTCGCGAAGGTGTTCGGGACCCAGTACGCCAGCGAGAGCGGCACGCTCGAGTACGTCTGGCAGACGTCGTGGGGGGTGAGCACGCGGATGGTCGGCGGGCTGATCATGTGCCACGGCGACGACGCCGGGCTCCGCCTGCCCCCGCGCGTGGCGCCGGTGCAGGCGGTGGTGCTCCTCGTGCGCGACGAGGGCGGCGCCCGGGAGGCGGCCCACGACCTGGTCACCGAGTTGCGCCTGGCCGGGGTCCGGGTGGAGCTGGACGACGACGTCGACACGAGCTTCGGGCGCCGGACGGTCGACTGGGAGCTCAAGGGGGTGCCGGTGCGCATCGAGGTGGGACCCCGCGACCTCGTCCACGGGGCGGTCACCGTCGTGCGCCGCGACACCCGGGCCAAGGAGCAGGCGCCCATCCTCGGGCTGCCCCGTCACACCGTGCGGCTGCTCGAGGAGATCCAGCGCTCGATGCTGGCCGAGGCGACCGCCGAGCGGGACGCCCGGATCGTCGACGTGACCACGGTCGACGAGGCGGCGGCGGCCGCGGCCACCGGCTGGGCGCGCCTGCCGTGGGCGGCCGTCGGCCCGGCCGGCGA
>FWPV01016409.1_pt1 | contig 10439 bp, 12 predicted proteins | sample 2228371 | NCBI WGS metagenome assembly FWPV01 (sample SAMEA103939776, study PRJEB20133) | metagenome
AGCGCGCGAAAAGTTCGGCTTTTTGCTCGATGCGCTCAAATACGGCGCGCCGCCGCACGGCGGGTTGGCGTTTGGGCTCGATCGCATCGTCGCGATGATGGCCAAAGCCGACTCAATCCGCGACGTGATCGCGTTCCCGAAGACCCAGCGCGCGCAGTGCCTGCTCACGCACGCCCCCACACCGGTGAGCGAAGCGCAGCTCAAGGAGCTACACATCCGCGTGCGCGTACCGGAAAAAGGCCCAACCTCCTAACCTCCCAATACCGATCGTTCATGCGGCGTTTTCGGTGGTCCGCCGCTCCCCCTGTGGCGGCCACCGCAGGGGGTGAGTTTGACGGAATAGCCATGGCGAACGTGACTTGTCTTGTGCTTCTAAGAGGTTGCAGAAAAATTGCATCGACTGCATAATACCTGCTTCGGCACACATGCCTGCATTGGCACATAGAAGCACCGATCGTGGCCAGTATCAGCGTTCGTCACCTTCCGATGGAGCTGCACCGCGCGCTGCGCTTGCGGGCGACCGAGCACGGGCCTGCAAGGACGTACGATGACCGATTTCGTGGTGTCCGTGGTCAAGGAGGCGGCGCAACGCGCGATCCAAGAGCACCAGTTGATGCGGCTATCGTTGGCCGATCAGATGTGCTTTGCGCAAGCGCCGATCGCTCCTGCCGAACCGTCCCAGGCTCTGAAACGGGCTTTTGCCCGTCGCCACGATTTGCTGGGCGCCGAATTGAACGCAGCACGGTTTCGGTTCGTGCCGCTCAATGCCGCGCATGACCGTCCCCTTTCCACGAGAATGTCCTTAAAAACTGGGGATAATGCGGCACGTCAGTGATCTCAGCCATGGCTCGTCACTCTTTCTTGCCGCGTCAATGTGCTCGAGCACCTCTACCATCCCTGGGCGGCGCTGGAGCGCTTGCGCACGTTGCTCGCTCCCGGCGGGGCGCTGTATGTGAGCCTACCGAACATCCGCAACCTGCGCGTGCTGGAAGCGCTCGCCGCAGGCGGTGAATGGCGCCACGAAGGCGCTGGGATTCTGGACATCACGCACATCCGCTTCTTTACGCGCCGCAGTGCCTTGCGCATGTTCGAGGAAACCGGCTGGCAGGTGCTCGAGACCCGCGCCAACCTCGATCCGGCCCTACAGCCGCTTGTCGCCGGGCGCGACTTGGGCGCGATTCAACACATCGAGCTTGCCCACCTGGCGCTGCGCCAACTGCCGCCCGGCGAGGCAGTGGAGTTATTTACCCTGCAGTGGTTTTTCCGCTGCGAGCTCAGGGAGCCACGCTAGACATGCCCCTCCGCATCGCCCACACTGCGTGTCCTGAAGCCAAGACCTACGTCGACAAGTCGGCTGACGGCACAAGTCACCCTTTGGTACGAATCGACACCCACATCTGCAGGCATGAGTTTTTCGTGCATTGGGAAGAGGAACCATGCCACATCAAGATAGGACGGTTCACATCGATTGCCCAAGGCGTCCATTTCTTTGCAGGAGCGAACACATAGCGGTAAAATGCCATCTATGAACCTCCCCATCGAAATCTACGCTTTCCTCGAACGTCGCCTAGGACAAGACGATGCGATGGTGGTTGCCAAAAGCATCGAGGCGTCGTTATCCCACATCGAGGAGCGCAGCCGGGAAATTGCGCTTCAGCGTAAGCTGGAAGCAAAGGAAGAACTTCGCATCGAGCTGCGCAATGAGCTCACAACGAAAGAGGATCTGGCCAGGCTCGAGGGCACCATGAAAGAAGACATGGCCAGGCTCGAGAGCGCCGTGAAAGAAAGCATCGCAAGGTTGGACAAGAAGTTCACCGTGCTGTGGCTAACTACCATCTTCATGGTGATTTTCGTCAACAAAAACGCGCTAGAATTTCTGGCAAGCCTTCTTGGGTTGATCAAATAACCCAATCACCTCACACTTTCTTCGCACCCGTCCTGGAAAACGACCGTTTGTCTTGGCGCGCCAAAAACAGCCGCGGCAACGCGATTTTTTCTTGCTCGAGACGTCAAAAAGACTACTGTTCAAGCCGTGCGCGTCGCTGCTACAATCGCTGCCGTTTCGTCTTTGTCTCAAGACTGCCATGACCATCCCTGAGATCTCGCCGCGACTCAAAGCCAGCATTATCTCCGAAGCCCTGCCGTACATCCAGAAGTTTTTCGACAAAACCCTCGTGATCAAGTACGGCGGCAACGCGATGACCGACCCGTACCTGAAAGACTGCTTTGCCCGCGACGTCGTGTTGCTCAAGCTCGTCGGCATGAACCCGGTGGTAGTACATGGCGGCGGCCCACAGATCGAGCAGCTCCTGACCCGTGTCGGCAAAAAGGGCGAGTTCGTGCAAGGCATGCGGGTGACCGACACCGAGACGATGGAAGTCGTCGAAATGGTGTTGGGCGGCCAGGTCAACAAGGAAATCGTCAATCTCATCAACCGCCATGGTGGCAAGGCGGTCGGTCTTACCGGCAAAGACGCCGGCGGGTTCATCCGCGCCCGTAAGCTGTTGATGCGCCGCCCCGGCGCCGAGGAAGACGAGTTGATCGACATCGGACAAGTCGGCGAAATCACCCGCATCGACCCCGAGATCATCGCGTTTCTCGATCGCGGCGACTTCATCCCGGTGATTGCGCCGATCGGCGTCGGGGACGATGGGCAAACCTACAACATCAACGCCGACGTGGTGGCCGGGAAACTCGCCGAAGTGCTGCACGCGGAAAAACTGGTGCTGCTGACCAACACCCCGGGCGTGCTCGACAAAAACGGCAATCTGCTCACCGGTCTCACCCCCAGCGCGATCGACGCACTGGTCGCTGATGGCACCCTTTCGGGCGGGATGTTGCCCAAGATCGCTTCGGCGCTGGATGCTGCGCGTGCCGGCGTACGCTCTGTGCACATCATCGACGGGCGGGTGGAGCACGCGCTGCTACTGGAGATCCTCACCGACCACGGCGTCGGGACGATGATCAAAGCCGAGGAAACAGCCGCGTGAGCATCGCCAAAGGGTCGTTTTTCTTCGCCCAGGGATGGAAAAACGGTCGCCGCGCCCGACAATCCGCGTCATTTCTGTGCGCGACGCGGCGATCCGCACACAGTTGCGCTTGCGCGTGGAGTCACTGCGGCAATGCTTCGAGACGCGAGGCGATGAACGCCGTCAGGCTCGCCACACTACCAAACACCGCGCCGGTCAGTTCTTCGTCTGGGATGGTAATGGCGAACTCCGCTTCGATGGCTTCCAGCACCGCGAGCACCGCCATCGAATCGAGCTCGGGCAATGCGCCCAACAACGGGGCATCGCGATGCAGCAACGCCTGACGCGCTGGCGGCAGTTCCAGCACCCGCACCAACAGATCCAAGACGCGTTGTTCCAATGTAGCCACGAAGTCGGCTCCTTGTGCGCACAGCCAGGTGCGCATTATACGCAATCATGATGCAGCGCAACATCTCTGAACTCATCGTCAGTCTGGCTGATGTCCTCGCAGCAAGCGCGCAACGCTGGCCAGAACGCCCAGCGCTCATCGAGCTGCGGCCGCCGCAGCGCGCCCTGACCTACACTGAACTGCATGCTGCGGTTCAAACAGCGGCCCAGGCGTGGGCGCCGCTGCTTGTCCGCGGCGAACGGGTGCTCATCTGGCTCGACAAGCGCATCGAAACCGTCGTGGCCGCTTGGGCAGCGATGCGGCTGGGGGCGATGTTCGTGATCGCCAACCCAGTGCTCAAACCCGAGCAGGTGGCGTATCTGGTGGCTGACTGTAGCCCAAGCCTCATCGTCACCTCGGTCGCACGCGCCGCACTGCTCGAGCAGGTGCTGGACACCGACCGGTGGTGCACTGCAAGGACGACTTTCTGCGCTCGAGCAGCGCCGTCAGCCGCATCCGTTTCCGATCCGCTAGCGGTGATCGCCCGCAACGAAACCCTCGCCGAGAGCGCGCGGGCGGCGCTTTCCTGGGAGGGCGTCTCTCCCTCTGTCCACCCGAAGTCGGCGTTGGCTGAGCGCAAGACTCATGCCGGCACTCCTTTACGTCCGCTCACCGAATCCGACCCTGCTGGCATCTTTTACACTTCCGGCAGCACCGGATTTCCTAAAGGCGTAGTGGTCTCGCACCGCAACCTCGTGGTGGGCGCCACCTCGGTGGTGCATTACCTCGGGCTCCAGCCCCAGGATCGCGTGCTTGCGGCTTTGCCGTTGTCGTTCGACGCCGGCTTTTCGCAGCTGTCCACCGCGTTTGCTGTGGGTGCCTGTGCGGTGCTGCACGACCATCTGCTGGCGCGCGATACGGTGCAGGCGCTGGCGAGCGCCCAAATCACCGCGCTGACCGCGGTGCCGCCGTTGTGGCGCCAGTTGCTGGATGCCTCTTGGCCCGAGACGGTTGGGCTACGCGTCGCAGCCTGTACCGGCGGCACAATGCCGCCTGCATGGGTGAAAGCCGTGCGTGAACGTTGCCCGCAAGTGCGGTTTTTCGTGATGTATGGGCTGACCGAAGCGTTTCGTGCCACTTACCTGCCGCCCGAAGCGTGGGAACAACGCCCCGAATCGATCGGCCGCGCGATCCCCAACAACGAAGTCCTGGTTCTGCGCGACGACGGCAGTCCTTGTGCGCCCGGCGAGATCGGCGAAATCGTGCAGCGTGGGCCACTGGTCGCTTTGGGTTACTGGAACGACCCGGTGCGCACCGCCGAACGTTTTCGCCCGCTGCCATCCGCCGCGCACCCGCTTGCCGGCGCTCTGGGCCGCCCCGAAATCGCGGTATTTTCTGGTGACTATGGATACGTCGACGAAGAAGGATATCTGTATTTCGTTGGCCGACGTGACGCGCAGATCAAAACGAGCGGCTATCGGGTCAGCCCTGAAGAGGTCGAAGCGGTGCTGCTGCGCCATTCGGGGGTGCGCGAGTGTTGTGTGTTCGGCGTACCCGACGAGGCGCTGGGAGAAGCGGTCGCCGCGGTCGTCGTTTTGCTGAGCCCCGAACATGCCGACGAAGCGGCGTTGCGTGCCCACTGCCGCGCGCACCTGGCGCCGTTTCAGGTCCCTACCCACTGGCGCCTACGCGTCGAGACGCTGCCGCGCAACGCCAACGGTAAGATCGACCGCGAAGCGGTCAAATCGGCATTTTTGCAGGAGCAGCCATGAACGCCCCGGTGCATCACCCCAGCGTGTTTTGGCCAAGCGATGAACGCGGCGAACTCTTGATCGCCGGTTGGCCGCTGACGCGCATCGCTGAACGTGTGGGAAGTGATGCGTTCTACGCATACGACGCCACGCGGCTCGAACAACGCGTGCAAGCGTTGCGTGCCGCTATCGGTCCGCACATTCGCTTGAAATATGCGATCAAAGCCAACCCGTTTCCGCCGCTTGTGGCGGCGCTGGCTCGCCGGGTGGATGGCCTCGACGTCGCCTCGGAAGGAGAAATGGCGTTGGCGCTCGATGTCGGCATGAACCCCGCAGCGATCGCTTTTGCCGCGCCAGGCAAACGCGCTGCGGCGCTGCGGCGCGCCATTGCCGCGGGCTGCACCATCACCATCGAATCGGCATCGCAATTGCGCGCCAGCCTTGCCATCGCCGAGGCGCTGGGCGTCACGCCACGGCTGGCACTACGCATCAACCCTGACTTCGCGCCGGGCCGCGCCGGGATGGTCATGGGTGGCGGGCCGCAACCTTTCGGCGTGGATCGCGAAGTCGCCCCGGTGCTCCTTCGCGAGATTCTTGCCTCCGGCGCCGAATGGGTGGGTCTGCACCTCTACGCCGGATCGCAGCTGCGCGACGCGGCGCAGCTTTCCGCCCTATTGCGCGCTGCCCATAAAACCTTGGTGGCAATCGCGCAAAGCGTTGGCGCCTGGCCGGCGTGGTTCAACCTTGGCGGCGGTTTCGGCATTCCGTATTTTCCCGGCGAAGCACCGCTTGACCTCGCGGCGGTCGGAGAAACACTCCAGCAGCTTGCCGAACAGCAACGAACGCTTCATGACGGCACGCCCCTGGTGATCGAACTGGGGCGCTATCTCGTCGGCGAAGCCGGCATTTTCGCGGCGCAAGTGCTCGAACGCAAGGTATCGCGCGGACGCACCTATTTGGTGGTTGCGGCCGGTTTGAACGCGCATCTATCCGCCAGCGGCAACTTCGGCCAGGTACTGCGCAAAAACTACCCCTGCGCGATCGGCAACCGCCTGCACGAGCCGGCGAGCGAAACCGTGCATGTGGTGGGACCGTTGTGCACGCCGCTCGATCGCCTGGCCGAAGCGGTGGCGCTGCCGCCAGCGCAGCCCGGCGACTGGTTCGTCGTCTTTCAATCCGGCGCTTACGGCGCCAGCGCCAGTCCGCAGCGTTTCCTCAGCCACCCCACCCCGGCCGAATGCCTGGTGTGGCCGGACATCCCGACAGCGGCTACCACGTCGCGCCCTGTCAAAGAATGAGGCTTCTAAAACGACCTTGCAGTGAATAAGAGAAAGGCAGGTAACTCGGTTAGGCACTCACCCACTCATTCATCGGATGCGACCATGACCCCAGCACTGACCCTCACTTTGATCCGTCACGGCCAAACCGCCTGGAACCGCGACAAACGTCTGCAGGGCCACCTCGACATCCCGCTCGATGCTCTCGGACGCGCCCAAGCGCAGGCGCTGGCGCCGGTGCTTGCGGCGCTGCAACCGGACGCTATTTACAGCAGCGACCTCTCCCGCGCCTGGGAAACCGCCCGGCTGGCTGCTGCCAAAGCCTATCCCGTGGAGCCCTGGCCGCTGGTGCGCGAACGCCATTGCGGTCACTTCCAGGGACACGACCCCGAAAGTGCCGCGCAAAGCGACCCGGAAGGCTGGGCGAAGTTCGTCGCGCGCGAGCTCGATTACGTTCCGGTGGGCGGCGAGTCGCTGCGGATGTTTGCCGAGCGGGTCCGTTCGGCCCTCCTCACCTTGCTCGAACGTCACGGCGGCGCGCATGTGGTGGTGGTCACCCACGGCGGGGTCATCGACATGACGCGGCGATTGCTGCTCGATCTGCCGCTCACGCCACCGCGAGACGTCGTCATTCCCAACGCAGCGCTCTTTCGTTTCCGCTTCGCAGCCATTCCGTGTCGGGAACCGAATGCGCTGCTTTCCTGGGCCGAAATCCCTTACGAGCTTGCGGCGCGTGACGAACTGGCGGTGATGTGAGGTGTGACCCGCCGGTGAGTACCCGGTAGGCCCCGGTCCCAGGCTCACGGTTCTCAATGACAGACAGTGCTTGCGGCGCCCAAGGCAAAACGTCATGGCCAGCAATGACGCTTTATTGCGGTACAATATTATTTTGGTATCTTTTTTCGGACCCTACCCATGTTTCGCCGTTCCGATACCCTTGTCGTGGTCGACCCGGAAATCGCGTCGCTCATCGAGCGCGAAAACCAGCGTCAAGAAGACCACATCGAACTCATCGCCTCAGAGAACTACGCCAGCCCCGCGGTGATGGCCGCGCAAGGCTCGCAGCTCACCAACAAATACGCCGAAGGATACCCGGGCCGCCGTTACTACGGTGGCTGTGAATATGTCGACGAAGTCGAACGCCTGGCCATCGAACGCCTCAAAGCCCTCTTTGGCGCTGAAGCCGCCAACGTGCAACCGAACTCCGGTTCGCAAGCCAACCAGGCGGTGTTGATGGCCTTTGCCAAACCTGGCGACACCATCATGGGCATGAGCTTAGCGGAAGGCGGGCATCTGACCCACGGCATGCCGCTCAACCTCTCCGGCAAGTGGTTCGATGTCATCTCCTACGGCCTCAACGACGCCGAAGAGATCGACTATGACCAGGTAGAACGACTGGCGCACGAGCGCCGCCCGCGCATCATCATCGCTGGTGCTTCGGCGTATGCACTCAAAATCGACTGGGCGCGCTTTGCCGAGATCGCCAAGGCAGTGGGTGCGATTTTCTGGGTTGACATGGCCCACTACGCAGGGCTGATCGCTGCAGGCGTCTATCCCAATCCCGTGCCTTACGCCGATGTGGTCACTTCCACCACCCACAAGACCCTGCGTGGGCCGCGCGGCGGGGTAATCCTGATGAAGGCCGAACACGAAAAAGCGATCAACAGTGCCGTCTTTCCGGGACTGCAAGGCGGGCCGCTCATGCACGTGATCGCCGCCAAAGCCGTCGCGTTCAAAGAAGCGATGAGCCCGGAATTCAAGACCTACCAACAGCAGGTGCTGGCCAACGCCCAGGCGATGGCGCGCGTGCTGACCGAGCGCGGGCTACGCATCGTTTCGGGGCGCACCGAGTCGCACCTGTTTCTGGTCGACTTGCGCGCCAAGGGCATTACCGGCAAAGCGGCCGAAGCGGCGCTCGGGCAAGCGCACATCACCGTCAACAAAAACGCCATTCCGCGCGACCCGGAGAAGCCGATGATCACTTCCGGCATTCGCATCGGCACACCGGCGATCACCACGCGGGGGTTTGGTCTAGCGGAAGCAGAAAAAACCGCGCACCTCATCGCCGATGTGCTCGATGCCCCTGAAAACCCAGCTGTCATCGCGCGGGTCAAAGGGCAGGTCGCCGAGCTGTGCGCGCGCTTTCCGGTCTATGAACGCTAAGCCGAAGCGTTCCTGAGGAAAGGCTCACCGATGCGTTGCCCCTTTTGCACCGCTGCCGATACCCAGGTGCTGGAGACGCGCGAAAGCGAAGACGGTGCGGTGGTGCGCCGTCGCCGCCGCTGTCCCCAATGCGGGCGACGGTTCACCACCTTCGAGCGCGCCGACGTCAAGCCGCCGCAGGTGATCAAACGCAACGGCGCGCGCGAACCGTTCGATCGCGACAAACTCATGGCCAGCCTTGAGCTGGCGCTGCGCAAGCGCCCGGTGTCGCGTGAGCAGATCGAAAACGTCGTGGATGCGATCGAAGCCAAGCTGCTCTCCTCGGGACAAAACGAAGTCAGCAGTGAACTCATCGGCGAACTGGCGATGGACGCCTTGCGCCACCTCGACAAGATCGGTTACATCCGGTTTGCGTCGGTGTATCGCAACTTCGAAGACGTCGAGGCGTTCGCGCAGTTTTTGCGCTCGGTCAAGACGCGCCCCCGCTCCGCTCGCCGCAATGCGATTGCAGCGGAAAACGCGTCCGCGGTCAATAAGGACCTCGATCTGTTTTCCGCATCCAGCCATGACCCCGCCGCCCCCCCTCGATGAACGCTGGATGCGTCGCGCCATTACCCTGGCGCGGCGGGGCCTGTACACCACCACCCCCAACCCACGCGTCGGCTGCGTGCTCATCTCGCCCGAGGGCGAAGTCGTCGGCGAAGGCTGGCACGATCGCGCCGGCGAACCGCACGCCGAAATCCATGCCCTGCGCGCCGCCGGCGCCCGTGCGGGCGGCGCCACCGCTTTCGTCACGCTGGAGCCGTGCGCACATTTCGGGCGTACGCCGCCTTGCGCCGACGCGCTCATTCAGGCTGGCGTGGCGCGAGTGGTCATCGGTGGCTATGATCCCAACCCGCTCGTTGCCGGCAAGGGCGCAGAGAAGCTGCGCGCGGCTGGCATTCGCGTCGACGGCCCGGTACTGGAACGCGAATGCGCCGCGCTCAACCCGGGGTTTCTCAAACGCATGCGCACGGGGCTGCCGTGGCTGCGTCTCAAGACAGCGGCAACGCTCGACGGACGTCTGGCGCTTGCCAACGGCGCGAGCCGTTGGATCACGGGGCAAGCAGCACGGCGCGATGTGCATCGCTGGCGGGCACTAAGCTGTGCCGTGCTCACGGGCATCGGCACGGTGCTCGCCGATGACCCGCAACTGACGGTGCGCCACGTGCGCACGCCCCGCCAGCCGGTACGCGTGGTACTCGACCCTAGGCTCGTGCTACCCGATACGGCAGCCCTGTGGCGCGACGAAGCGCCGCTGTGGGTGATCACGCGCGAAGACGCCGATGCGGCACGGGTGCGCCAGTTGGAAGCGCGCGGCGCGCGGGTATTTGCGGTGCCCGCACACGACGAAGAGCGCCTCGATCTCCGCGCCGTAGCCTGCACGTTGGCGCAACAAGGCTGCAACGAAGCGTGGATCGAAGCCGGCCCGACGCTTACTGCCGCATGGCTGCACAGCGGTCTGATCGACGAATGGATCCACTACCTCGCCCCGGTGCTCTTTGGGGCAGACGCGCGCGCGCTAGTGCCGGCGCTGGGACTGACCACCGTCGCCGACGCCCCGCGCTGGCGGTTGATGAGTCAGCGACGCTTTGGCGAAGATGTACGGCTGGTATTAGCGCCTGCGCGCGGCTGAGCGCCGAATTGAGCCACCCGTGCTCAGCTGCTATTCCAAACGTGCGCAAAAATGCGCATGTTCTTCTTCCTGCCCCGATTCCAGTAGGGAATCGTTTCTGACAGGCGTGACTTTCCCGACTGCGACAGAGACCTCCTTTGTCGCAGTGCCGCCATTGCTGGACGGACTCGCCACGGGTAGGGCAGTTTCGGTTGCCAGCCGCTTGAGGTTGATCGC
>FWPV01016410.1_pt1 | contig 10439 bp, 7 predicted proteins | sample 2228371 | NCBI WGS metagenome assembly FWPV01 (sample SAMEA103939776, study PRJEB20133) | metagenome
TCGGTCCCGTTATAACAGAGGAGGGCTGCTCTACAATGGGGTGTGGCGGCGAGGAATGCCTCCAACCCTGATAAGTCGCTTTTTTGCCACCGCGCTGAAGACTTCACTTCAATGGCCAGACAGCTTCGGCCGACTTCGATAATGAAATCGACCTCATGTCTTCCTTGGATACCCCAGAAATAGAGCTGTGCTTCCTTCCACCGGCTGTTGATTATAGCAAACAAGTTCTGAGCAACATAGGTCTCAAACATTGCTCCCGCGAGGGGCTCTGGTTGATCCATCCGGAATTTGTCAATCCCTGCCATGAAGCAGGCGAGACCGGAATCACTCATGTAGATCTTTGGGGATTTGATCAACCGACTCGCTCTGTTCCTCAAGTAGGGGTTGAGTTTCAAGATTACAAACGATGTCTCCAATAGGGAAAGATACCGTGAGGTGATTGCAGAGGTGAGCTTTGCATCCCTGCCCAGTTGGCTCATGTTAAGGATCTGGCCAGACCTTAAGCAAACCAAGTGAAGGAGGTTCCGATAAGCGATAATGTTCTCAATCTGACTGATTTCTCTGATGTCTCTTTCAAGGTAGGTTTGCTCATAGCCCTTGAACCAAAACGATCGATCCTCAACCTGGCCGAGACAGACCGTGGGCATTCCGCCTTTCAAGATCTCCTCGGGCTCGATGGGTTCAAATCCTTTATGCTTAGGTATCTGCTGGTTTTCGAAAAACCCTTCCAGGAAAGGCCTCTCCCCCACCCTTCCTTCAATCTCCCTACGGCTGAAGGGGTGCATTTGAAAGTAGACCGAGCGCCCGGCCAGACTCTCAGTGATTCTTCTAAGAAGCGTGAAATTTGCCGATCCGGAAAGCAGGAACTGTCCTGGTCTTCTTTTTCTATCAACGATTTTTTTTATCGCTGTAAACACCTCCGGGCATTTGTGCGCTTCGTCAATGGTCAGGGGCTCATCCGAGCTTACAAACCGATCGGGGTCAGACTTCGCGGCGCTGAGTTGAGCGAAGTCGTCGAAAGTAACGAAGCGCCTTACCTCCGGTGGAAATTGATGTTGAATGAATGTCGTTTTGCCCGTCTGCCGCAATCCTGTGATTACGACGACAGGCATGTTCTCAAGGGCTTTGAGAACTGTGGGGGCCAAGTCACGTTCAAAATATCTTGTCATAATGCCACATAATATATTGTCAAAATGCCATTGTCAAGCGATAAATTTTGACACAACTAAAAGCCGCGGGACTCCTTTCTGGTATAACCCTTCAACAAGAGTTTATAAGCAGGGAGACCAAGCCCACGACGAACCTTGGGGTTAGCTATGATTTTGTTTACACTTTTGGAGATTTTTTAAATTCTATCTTCAAATGTCTCGAGGAATTCTGTGGGCGACAATATTCTGGTTCTTTCGTATTCCTTTTTTGGGAGGTGTCGCTTGTTTCCTGTCACGAGGGCTGTCGCCTTGCCTGCCAGGGCAACCTCTAAGAAGCACTCATCTTCCGTATGTGGGAGTCCAAACTTCGAAGGCCTTACTGAAACCAGAACTCCTTCTTTCTCTACCTGATTCGAGGAATGTATCGATATCTTCCCTCGCAAAGTTAAACTTCGGACGCATCAGGAAATATCACTATTAAGAGATAAAATTCGAAGGGTAATCGACAGAGGTAATTTTCCCGTTGGGAACGAGGTGTAGCATAGTAGCGGCTTTGCTATAACCTATTGAAAATCCAGAGAGGATATAATTGGAAAGCTCTTCCCTCAGGGCCTTGCTCACATCAACCCTGCGATCGACCTTTGGGCGAAGGCGAGGACATTGGCAGGAAAGATTCCCATGTAGAGGGTCCCGACGACAGCAACGATCAAGGCAAAGACCGAGGCAGGTGAGAATTCTAAACCTGTGATCTCCCGTTCCGGCTCTCTGAAGTACATGAAGATCGTGACCCTGAGGTAATAGTAGACCGAAACCGCGCTGTTGATCACGCCGAGAATGGCCAGCCAGTAAAACTTCTCCTTCACGGCAGCGCTGAAAACATAGAACTTAGCCATGAATCCACCCAGAGGCGGAATTCCAGCCATGGAGAGAAGAAAAATGGTCATGGAGGCAGCGAGGAGAGGATGTTTGAATCCAATCCCTGCGTAATCCCTGATCAACGTATTCTCTTCTCCCTTCTTCCCGAGGAGGATGACCACCGTGAAGGCGCCGAGGTTCATAAAAGCATAGGCCATGAGGTAGAAAAGAATGCCCGAAATTCCCAGGTCATTCCCTGCCACAAAAGCCACCAAAATATATCCCGCATGGGCAATGCTCGAGTAGGCCAGCATCCGTTTGATGTTCGTCTGGGAGATGGCCACAATGTTCCCAACCGTCATCGTTGCTAAGGAGATCAGCCACATGATGGAAGTCCAGTCCGGTCGAAAGGCGGGAAGGGCGGAAAAGAAGACCCTCACCAGGGCAGAAAAACCGGCTGCTTTTACTCCCGTCGCCATGAATGCCGTGATGGAAGTCGGCGCACCCTCATAGACATCGGGCGTCCACATATGAAACGGAACAGAAGCAATCTTGAAACCGAACCCAATCGTCAAAAAGACCAGGCTCATGAGGAGCATCGGGTTCCGGAGGAGGTTTTTCGACGAGATGTAGGCAGCAATCTCTTTGAGATAGAGGGATCCTGTCGCTCCATAGACAAGGGCGATGCCATAGACGAGAAACCCCGTTGCAAAAGCGCCAAGAAGGAAGTACTTCAGGGCGGATTCCACCGATCTCCTGTCCTCTCGCATCATCCCTGCGAGAACGTAGATCGAGATCGACATCGTCTCCAGTCCAAGGAAGATGATGACGAGGTGGGTCCCCGAGGCCATGAGCATCATTCCAAGCGTCGAGAAAAGGATTAACGCATAGTATTCTCCAAAGGCAATCCCCTCCCTTTGGGCGTATCCCATGGAGATCAGAACCGTTAGAAAGGCGATCAAGAGGAAGGTGATCTTGAAGTAGAGGGCATATCCATCCGAGGTGAACATCCCAGAAAAACCGGAGGTGGCCGAGCCGAGGAGAGGAAGGGTATAGAAAAAGGCGATGACGATCCCGATCAGGCTGATGAAGCCAAGGTATCCTTTCCTCTCCTTCTGCGGCGAAAAGACATCGACCAACAGAACCAAGAAGCCAAATACGGTGACGACAATTTCAGGAGCAATGAGATAAAGGTCAATCTCCGGTAGCTTCATTTAGAAAATCCTCCGACCCTGAAATCCGAAATGCGAATATCGGATCCCGAAACAAATCCAAAACTCAAATGACCGACGGGCTTCTATCCATTTTGATCGCCCCTATTCGAACATTCGTGCTTGTCCAGAGTTTCGTGTTTCGGATCTCTACTTTTTTGCCTCGACGAATACCTTCGGTGCCGACCGTTCCGCTTTCATTTCAACCTTACCTTTCACGTCCTTCAAAAACTTCTCCACAGAAGCATCCATCTTGCCGAAGAAGAGCTTGGGATAGATTCCCATCAAAAAGATCAAGATCACCATGGGAACCAGAATCGTGATCTCCCGCCCATTGAGGTCTTTTAGCTTCTCATTTTCCGGCCGAGTGATCTTCCCGAACATGACGCGCTGGAACATCCAAAGCATGTAGGCAGCCCCCAGAATCACACCCGTAGCTGCGAAGACCCCATAAATCCTGTTCGATTGAAAGGCCCCCAGGAGAATGAGAAATTCCCCCACGAACCCATTCGTTCCGGGAAGTCCGATGGAGGAGAGGGTGACGATCATGAAAAAGGTTGCGTAGATCGGCATCACTCTGGACAGCCCTCCGAAGTCGGCAATCATCCTCGTATGGCGCCGCTCGTAGATCATCCCTACGATCAAGAAGAGGGAACCCGTGCTGATGCCATGGTTGAGCATCTGATAGATGGAACCCTGAACCCCTTGGGTGTTGAGGGCAAACATGCCGAGCATCACATAGCCCAAGTGACTCACGCTCGAAAACGCAACCAGCCGTTTCAAATCGGGTTGCATCATGGAGACCAAAGCTCCGTAAATGATCCCGATCAGGGCCAATACGGAGATGAGGGGCATCAGATCGAAGGCTGCTTGAGGAAAGAGGGGAATGGCAAAACGGATGAACCCGTAAGTTCCCATCTTCAGCAAGACCCCTGCCAGGATGACACTTCCGGCCGTAGGCGCCTCGGTGTGGGCGTCGGGCAACCACGTGTGGAAAGGAAACATCGGGACTTTGATGGCGAAGGCCAGCGCGAAGGCGCCGAAGAGCCAGTATTGGGTGCCCACAGGAAGCCCGAGCTTGTAGAGTTCGAGGACATCGAAGGTGGCTACGCCCGTCTCCTTCTGATGGATGAAGTAAAGGGCCAGGATCGCAACGAGCATGAGGACGCTTCCCGCCATCGTAAAAAGGAAGAATTTGATGGCCGCATAGATGCGCCTCTTCGGATCTCCCCAGACCCCGATGAGCAGATACATCGGGATGAGCATCACCTCCCAGAAGACGTAGAAGAGGATGAGATCGAGGGCAACGAGAGCCCCCACCATCCCAGACTCTAAGAAGAGGAAGGAGATCATATACTCCTTGATCCGGAAGGTGATGGCCGTCCACGAACAGAGGATGCAGAGGACCGTCAAGAAGGTGGTCAGGAGAACCAGCAGGAGGCTGATCCCGTCGATGCCGAGCTTGTAACTGATCCCATAAGCTTCAATCCACCACCAGTCCTCCACGAACTGCATGGCCGCCGTCTTCGAATCGAAAGCGAAGAAGAGAGGCAAAGAGAAAATGAATTCGACGAGCGCAAAGACCAAGGTCACGATGCGGAGCGCATTCGCCTTCTCCTTGTTGATGAAAAGGAGGACGACGGCCCCGACCATCGGAAAGAAGATCAGCAGCGTCAAAATGGGAACACCGAGAATAGTCATAAAAACTGCTCCTTTTTTTTCGCAACGAATGAGACGAACGATAACGAATCCCGCGAACAAAGGATTTAGGAAATATTCGAGTCATTCGTTTTCATTCGTTCAATTCGTGTCTTCAATAAAAGATAGCGCGAACGATATAGTATCCTAAAAGAACAACCCCACCTACGATCATCGCAAAGGCGTAATTCTGAACCAGACCGGTCTGAACCCTTCGCAGCACCCCCGAGGTCCAGCCAATGAGGTAGGCGATGCCATTGATCGTGCCATCGATGACGAAATCATCGAACCCTCTCCAGAGCGCTGTTCCCAAATTCTTCAACGAATTGACGAAAAGGACCTGGTAAATCTCATCGACGTAATACTTGTTCAATACCAGTCGATAAAGTCCCTTCTGTTTTTCCGCCAGCTGTTTTGGCAGGGCCGGGTTCTTCACATAAAAGAGATAGGCGATCCCGATTCCGATGAAGGCGATGATCACCGAGATCACCATCATCAGGAGTTCCAATGCAGCGGAATGTCCCCCTGCCTCTCCCCCGGAGGCCCAAGCTTTTGCGATCAACGAAATCCCCGCATGGGCTTTCGCAGGCTCCGCCCCACCCCCCACCACCGGTGCAAGGAATTCGTGGATGTGATTGGCTCCGCCCAGCACATGGGGGACGCCGACATAACCACCGATGACCGAAAGGACGGCGAGAACGATCAAGGGGATGGTCATGATCCTCGGAGACTCATGGATGTGGTGGGCCACATGGGGATCGACTCTCGATTCTCCGAAGAAGGTCATGAAGAGCGCCCGAAACATATAGAAGGCCGTCATCCCGGCTGCAACAGCACCAACAAGCCAGAGCAAGAAATGAACATGGGCACTGGAGAATGCCTGCCAGAGGATCTCATCCTTGCTAAAGAATCCGGAAAAACCTGGGACTCCAGCGATCGCAAGGGTGGCGATGAAGAAGGTCCAGAAGGTAATGGGAATCTTATTCTTCAATCCCCCCATCTTTCTCATGTCCAGTTCGCCACTGAGGGCGTGCATCACGCTTCCGGCGCCGAGGAAGAGGAGGCCTTTGAAGAAGGCATGGGTCATCAGGTGAAAGATTCCTGCGCTGTAGGCTCCCACGCCGACACCCAAAAACATGTATCCCAATTGGCTAATGGTCGAATAGGCCAGGACCTTCTTGATATCGTTCTGGCAGAATCCGATCGAAGCGGTGAAAATCGCTGTGGCGACACCGACGATCGCCACGATCGCCATTGCAATCGGCGCCATGCTGTAGAGCACATTGCAACGGGCAACCATGTAAACCCCCGCCGTGACCATCGTAGCGGCGTGGATCAGCGAGCTGACGGGAGTAGGACCTTCCATCGCGTCCGGTAACCAAACATAGAGTGGGATCTGTGCCGATTTTCCACACGCCCCGACAAAGAGCAGAATCGTAATCGCTGTCACCGTCGTGGGATCGAGCTTGTTCGCATTGGCGAAGACCTCTGTAAAATCGAGGGTCCAAATCCCGTGTTTTCCCAAGCTAACGAATAGAAGAAACATCCCAAGGATGAAACCGAAGTCTCCCACCCGGTTGACCACGAAGGCCTTTTTCCCGGCGTTCGATGCGGAATCCTTCTCGAACCAGAAACCGATGAGGAGGTAGGAACAGAGGCCAACGCCCTCCCATCCCACAAACATCAACAGGAAGTTGTTGGCCAGGATGAGGTTGACCATCATGAAGACGAACAGATTGAGGTACGAAAAATATCGGACGTAACCCGGGTCATCGTGCATATATCCCACGGAGTAGATGTGGATGAAGAAGCTGACCCCGGTAACCACCAAGGCCATCACGATGGAGAGCGGATCGATCTGATAGCCAATGACCGTGTGAAACGTTCCTGAGACGACCCAGTCAAAGATCACCTTTTCAAAAAGGCGCTCCGACGCAGGTCGGCTAACCAGATCGAAAAAGATGAGGATGGAGGTTAGAAAAGAGAGTCCGATGGCGGAGGGCCCCACCCAGCTCACCACCTTCTTCCCGATGACTCCGAGGAGCCTCCCGAGGACTCCGTTGATCACGAACCCGATCGCAGGGAAAAGAGGGATCAACCAGACATAATCGAGCATGAAGCACTCCTTCTCACCCCACCCTCTCCCTTCCCCTCAAGGGGGATGGGGAGGGGGTAAATTCCGCGTTTGAATTACCACTTCAACAGATTGATCTCATCCACATTGATCGTCTCTCTCGAACGATAGATCATCACAAAGATCGCCAACCCCACCGCTGCCTCCGCCGCTGCGACAGCGATGACGAAGAAAGCGAAGAGGACGCCATCCATCGATTGAAGAAATCGAGAGAAGGTAATGAAAGTGAGATTGACCGAGTTGAGCATCAACTCGATGCACATAAAGACAACGATGGCATTTCGCCGGACGAGGGCACCGATCACCCCGATGGTGAACAGGATGCCGCTCAAGATCAGGTACAGAACCGGAGGAACAGAAGGGATGGTCATGGTCAACCTCGCTCAATGGTCATTTTCTCATCGCTCATCGATAGTTCACTGCTTCAGATCCGTTTCTTGCTCAAGATGACGGCACCGATGATGGCGGCCACAAGGAGGACCGAGATGATCTCGAAAGGAAAGAGATATTCTGTAAAAAGCACCTCCCCCACCGCCTTCACATTCGCGCTCATCTTTTCAGCCGTGTAGACTCCCTTTTGTCCCGTCGGGGATTTCGCCGCAACCGAATAGATGAGCCCGAAGAGGAAGAGGACCGCCAAGAGGCCGCCGGCCACTTTTGAATAGAGGAGTTTGAAGCCCGCCCGGAGTTCCTCCTCCAGATCGAGAAGCATGATAACAAAGACGATCAGCATGACGATGGCCCCGGCATAAACCACCACTTGGATGATCGCGATGAACTGACTGTAGAGAAGAATGTAGAGGACCGCCACACACAAGAAGTTCAGGACCAAGAAGAGGGCGCTGTGAATGGGATTCTTACGAGTGATGAGCAACAGAGAGGCAAGGATCGAGGTGAAGGCGACCCCCAAAAAGATCAACCACTGAAACAATGTGCCGACGACCTCTGTCATCTTTAATCTCCTCCAGACATTAACCCCGACGATCGGAGAGGGCGGAGGGGAGGGCGGTTCTTCTTCCTCCCTCCCATTCATCCCCTCCCACCAGGGGAGGGGAAATTTCTAACGTTACGGATTGTTTGCCTTCTCCTCTAACAGTTTCTCCGTCGTCATCAAGTAAGCTTTCCGGTCGCCCTCCACCCACTCGTAATTCTTCCCCATGAAGATCGCCTGAACGGGACAGGCCTCTTCGCAGAAACCGCAAAAGATGCACCGGCTCGCATCCAACTCATAGGTCGAGGGATAACGTCTCCCCTCCTCATCTTCGGTCGTTTCGATGTAGATACACTGGGAAGGGCAGACGACCATACAAAGACCGCAACCCACGCACTTCGTTCTCCCCTCTTCATCCTTCTCAAAGTACTGAATTCCCCTCCAGCGTTCTGCAGGAGGGACCTTCTCTTCGGGATACTGAACCGTAATCGGCTTCGAGAAGAAATAGGACAACGTGAGCTTCAAACCCTTCAGCAATGGAATGATCATCTTCGACCCCTCTTTAGGCTTTCAACGAAACGATCAAGGCCGTGATCAATAAGTTAATCAACGTAAGTGGCACCAGGACCTTCCATCCAAATTTCATGATCTGATCATAGCGGAGCCTCGGGTACGTTCCCCGCTGCCAAATGAAGAAGAAGAGAAAGACGAACAGTTTCATGCAGAACCAGATGATCCCCGGAATGAACCCCAAGGCCGGCAGAGGCGGTTGCCATCCTCCCCAGAAAAGGGTCACCGCCAAGGCGCCCATGGTGACCATATGGGCATATTCCGCCATGAAGAAGAGAGCGAATTTCATACTGCTATATTCGATGTTAAACCCGCACGCGAGCTCCGATTCAGCCTCCGGCATGTCGAAGGGGGTCCGATTGATCTCCGCAAGACCACAAATGAGATAGAGGATGAAGGCCACTGGCTGATACCAAACGTTCCAGTTCCAGAACCCACCTCCCTGGGCCGCGACGATCTCTGTCAACCTCAGGCTCTGGGAAAGAATGATCACTCCGAGAACCGAAAGCCCAAGGGCGACCTCGTAACTGATCATCTGGGCAGCCGCACGAAGGGAACCTGTCAAACCGTACTTATTCCCGGAAGACCAGCCCCCTAGGACAATCCCATACTCTCCGAGGGAAGCCAATCCAAAGATGTAGAGCACCCCCACGTCGATGTCGGCCAGACGAAGCTTAACCACCCAATTCGTTCCCGGGATCGTGAACTGATTTCCAAAAGGGATCACGGCAAAGATGCTAATCGCAGCCACGATACAGATCATCGGCGAGATCACGAAGACGGGTTTGTCCGCCCTGCCCGGGATGAGGTCCTCCTTGAAAAAGGCTTTAATCGCATCCGAAAAGGGCTGAAGCAGTCCATAAGGGCCGCAACGGTTTGGACCCATACGAATCTGGATGTGGCCCAGCACCTTTCGTTCAAGCCACGTGAGATAGGCCACTACGATCATGAGACCGGCAAAGACCACGATACATTTCACGATTAATTCGATGAGAAGATATAAGAGCTCCATCCGGCTTCCCCTCTACCCTTTTTCCAATCTTCCGATGAAGACCTTATATTCAGGCTGGAGACCCGCGTCCCCCTTTCCCTGGACGAGAAGATCATTTAGGAAAACGGGATAAAAGTTCGTCGCAAAATAGGCCACCCCTTTTGGAACCGCGTCTCCCACGTTACAAGTCGTTTCCACGTAGCCCCTGGGTGAGACAACCTTCACCCGATCCCCGGATTTCAGTCCGAGCTTCATGGCATCGTCGGGATGGATTTCAAGGTGGGAATCAGGCAGAACCTTCGCCAACCCCTTCGCCCGCTTCGTGGTCGTCCCGATTCCGTAATGGAAATGGAATCCCCTTGGGATGATCCAGAGCGGAAATTCTTCATTCGGCTTCTCCAACGGACCGCAGTATTCGACCGCAGAGAACTTCCCTCCCCTTCCGTTCCCGTGGGAGACCCGGATCCCCCCATTCTCAAGCTCGGAGTAACGAATGTCACCGTAGGCAGGGACCAGAGAGGCAATCTCCTCCATGATCTTCGATGGATGGTCATACGCCATGGGATATCCCATCCTTGTCGAAAGATCGCAGAAGACTTGCCAGTCGGCCCTCGAATCTCCGATCGGAGCAATGGCCCTCCTCACTCTCTGAACCCTTCCCTCCATGTTCGTAAAGGTTCCATCCTTCTCTGCAAAGCTTGCTCCCGGGAGGATCACATGAGCTTCTCCACCGATATGCGTGAGGAAAAGGTCTTGCACCACCAAGAGCTCCAATTGGTTAAGAGCATTCTTGATCCGCTCGATGTGAGGAAGGAGAATCAAAGGGTCCTCTCCAAAGAGATAGAGCCCTTTGATCTTGCCTTCGAGAACCCTATCGAAGATCTCGGAGAGGGAGAATCCG
>FWPV01016415.1_pt1 | contig 10436 bp, 7 predicted proteins | sample 2228371 | NCBI WGS metagenome assembly FWPV01 (sample SAMEA103939776, study PRJEB20133) | metagenome
CTAAAGGGTCCATGTTTAATTCCTTTGCGAGGGCGTCCATCTGTGACTCATGTGCAAATATTATCTGCGGTGTTCCGAATCCCCTGAATGCCCCGTTGGGAACAGTGTTTGTGGCAACTGCATATACATCGACATATACATAATCACATTTATAAGGACCTACACAGTGGACAGCCCCCCTCCATGCAACTATGGTGGAAAGTGTTGCATATGCCCCCCCGTTTAAAATATACTGGACATCAACCCCAAGGAGTCTTCCGTTTTTATCCGCACATGTCCGGTATTTTATATATGCGGGGTGCCTCTTGGACATTGCCCTTATATCTTCCTCGCGGTAATCAGCCTTATGATTTGGCTCAGGATTTAAAGCATAATCAAATTCTCGCTTTTGAACATAATATACAGCCTTTGTGAATAATGGTGCAAGTCTTTTTCCCGTTTTTATTAACGCCCCTCCACAATGGTCATAGTGTAAATGCGTAAAAATTACGATATCAATTTCATCAGGGGTTATGTTATTCATCCTTAAATTATTCAACATACGACGAGGTCGTTCAAAATCCAATATATTCAAATCTTTAGGCTCCCATCTATCCCCTAAACCCGCATCAATTAAAATTAGTTTCCCATCAATAAATAAGAGTAATTGATTAAGCCCGATTAATAATCTATCAGTGCCTTTAAATTTCCCATCCGCTTTAAAATCAACCGCCTTTATCTTCAGCCATCCATCCCTTAGAGCTACAAAACCATTTGATATCAAAGTCATCTAATTAACTGTCCAATACTTAAATTTTTAACTATTTACCTTTAACTTTTTAGTAATTCCCTGGCAATAACGATGCGTTGAATCTCACTGGTGCCTTCGCCGATTTCGCACAATTTAGCGTCCCGCCACATCCGTTCGACCGGATATTCTTTTATATATCCATAACCGCCATGTATCTGTATAGCCAAATCGCAGCACTTAACCGCGATCTCCGAAGCGAACAGCTTTGCCATAGAGGATTCTTTAATAAACGGCAAACCTTTATCTTTTAAGCGGGCGGCATTATATACCAGATGGCGAGCGCACTCTATCCAAGTTGCCATATCGGCTAATTTAAACTGTATCATTTGGAAATCACAAATAGGTCTACCAAATTGGACGCGCTCTTTGGAGTATTTCAGGGCTTCGTCAAAGGCGCCTTGGGCAATTCCCAACGCCATCGCGGCTATAGAGATTCTTCCACCATTCAAAGTATCCATAAAGTATTTAAAGCCTTCGCCTTCTTTCCCCAGCAAATTATCAGCGGGAATATGACAATCCTCAAAGGAAAGACCTGCGGTATCAGAGCCGCGAATGCCAAGTTTATGCTCTTTGCGTTCAATTGAAAAGCCTGGGGTTCCTTTAGAGACTAAGAAGGCACTTATGCCTTTAGTTTTTTTGGATTTATCAGTCATCGCGGTGAAAGTAAAAATATCCGACACTGAGGCATTTGTTATAAATCGTTTAGTTCCATTAATCACCCATCCATCGCCCTCTCTAACTGCGGTGGTCTCGGTGCCTGCGGCATCTGAACCGGCATTAGGCTCAGTCAGTCCAAATGCCCCGAGAATTTCACCTGAACACAGGCGAGGTAGCCACTCCTTTTTCTGGGCTTCACTACCGAACGCATATATTGGATAAACCCCGAGCGAAACATGGGCGGCTAAAGTGATACCGGTTGAAGCGCACACCCGACTAAGTTCCTCCACCGCAATAGCGTAACTGACATAGTCCATCCCTGCACCACCGTATTCTGTGGGAAACACGATACCCAAAAGACCTAAATCGCCCATCTTCTTGATATTTTCCATTGGGAACCGGCAGGTCTGGTCTATTTCCGCAGCGATAGGTTTTACTTCGTTTAGGGCGAAGTCGCGCACCATATCACGCAGCATCTGCTGTTCTTCTGTAAGAAACATTAGTTCCTCAACAAATTAGTTTTATTTGACTTAAAATTATAGTGTCCTTCAAGATTTTATGACATTATTCTATTTAGTCTTGCCCGCGCTGAGACTATACCTGCTAAAGCAGGGACAAGCGTCCATACAAATAATTAACAATAAATAATTTATCTGGACTCCCGACTGCGCGGGGGAGACGAATCGTCAGATCCCTCTTAATCCTTCAAAGAACAAAATCTATTAATGATCATTTTACTAAATCAGCGAGCAGTTCTAAAGCCAGTTTGACTTGAATTTCGTTATTAGCCACAGAAATAAGCCTCACTTGACAACCTGGCGAACCGACCAACAATATATCCGCACCAGTCTCCAGAGCAGCATCTATCTTTTTACGGGCAATAGAACTCGAAGACCTTGGATGAAAAATGGAATAACTACCCCCAAAACCACAACACAAATCGGCATTTGGCATCTCTAAAATTTTGATTTTGCTAATCATACTTAATATTTCCCGCCAACGGCTTCGCTCCCCAATATGGGTATTATGACAAGAATTGTGAAGCGTAATTTTGTGATTATCATTCTTAAAGATTAACCGCTTGTCTCTGATAAAACCTTCCAGCACTACGCTTAATTGCTTCACTTTCGAACGAAAACTCTTCCAGCGCTTAAAAACCTCTTCCTCATCTTGAAAAATCTCCCCGTAATCATTTTGCAGAGCAGAGGTGCAAGTCGCATCGGGGGAAGTTATAAAATCAACTTTAAGATTATCAAATAGCTCCATCGTCTTAATCGCCATCAATTTAGCCTCAGACCAGCAACCGTTATTAATAGCCGGCGCACCGCAACAACCCTGCGTTTTAGGTATAATAACCTCACACCCCGCAGAGGTTAGCAATTTTATCGCCGCATCAACCGCCCAAGGCGCACTTATATTCCCACTACAACCGATTAAAAGCCCGACCGTATTCACCACTTTGCTTGATACAGGTTCAACGACCTCTGGTAAGCGTTTTAAATAAGGTGCACCACGAAATACGGGCAATCCATAATGTCCTACTTCAACTTTAGTTGGTTTCTCTCGGTTAAATCCGAATAATAATCCATAGGTTTTCAATCCGAAATTAAAGAGCACTGGTTTTCTAAAGGTCCACTTAATAGCCCTTAGTTTCTTTTTATGGGTGGACGATAGTTTTGCTAAATCCTCTCGGGCGGAAATCCATAACCTTTCGGTCTTTACTCCCGCAGGACAGACGCTCTGACAAGCATAACAGGTAAGGCAATCATCAAATATATCCGCAATTTCGGTTGTGGGTTCTAAATCACTATTTAATAGTCTTTTAAGTAGTTCAATCTTGCCGCGCGCAGTCCTGCCTTCATAACCTTCTAATATATAGGTTGGGCATACCGCTTGACATAAACCGCAGTTGACACATTTAGTTAACTCGTCAACTCGCTTAACTATGTTATTTAACTGAGGGGTTCTCTTCATTAGTCCCTGGCGGCACCAGTTCCATTAATTCTTGTCCAAAGCCGACTTGTTGACCCGCCGAAACTAAAATCTTATTAACCAAAGCCTCGCCAGGTGCGCGAACCTCGTTTTCCATTTTCATAGCCTCTACGATGGCTAAGGGTTGATTAGACTTAACCAATTGACCAGCCGCCACTAAAATTTTTATAACCGTCCCCGGCATCGGGGCTACTACTGACAGTTCGCTACTGCCACCAAAAGCGCCTTTCTGGTGGATGTTATCCTCTTCGTTGATTATCTCTAAAACCTTCTCGCGCCCATCAAGATGCAAAAATATCTTCCCATTATGTTGAACCGCATAACCAACTATCCGGCGATTGTCCATACTTAAAATATATCTTGGAGCCTTACTGCGGTCGAATGAAATCTCAAACTTTCTTTCACCTATTTCCACCATTAAAGTGTCATCTTTGCGGGTATAACTTACTTTATAAATGCCAAAATCATCCTTAAAACTCTTTATCATCGTCCACCTCCACAGATTTCCCAACGACCGATTGAAAGCCAAGGCTCCATCAATTCAGTAGTTCCTTGGGTGAAAGGAACCGATGGAAGGCTTTTCTCAGAAGCCAAGCAGGCTAAGACTAAAGCAAGATTATGTTGTTCCCAAGTAAAAGGTTCTAATTTCCAGTTAGACAAGTATTTAGGAATAAACCCTGTGTGGATATCGCCGGTTTGAAAGGCTGGATGAGCCAAAATAGCCTTAAGGAATTCAATATTAGTGCCCATACCTAATAGGACTGTTCGATTCAAAGCCTGCAGCGAGCGGACAATCGCTTCATAGCGATTTGGAGCCCAGCATATAAGTTTAGCAATAATGGGGTCGTAATAGACGGTTACTTCGTCGCCGGTTTGAACTCCGCAATCGAAGCGAACCCCAGGACCTGATGGTTCAACACAATACAGCACTGGGCCGGCTGAAGGTAAGAATCCTGCGGTAGCATCCTCAGCGTATATACGCGCCTCAATTGAATGGCCACGCTGAGATAGTTCGGACTGGCTCCAAGAGAGTTCCTCCCCCATCGCCACTCGAATTTGCTCCACCACCAAATCAACCCCCACAACCATCTCGGTTACTGGATGCTCAACTTGAATTCGGGTATTAACTTCAAGGAAGTAGAAGTTTCGGTTTTCATCTAAAAGGAATTCGACGGTTCCGGCGTTATAATATCCAGCGGCTTCAATGACTTTAACCGCAGCCTCGCCCATCTGATGCCGCAACTCTGGGGTAAGGGCTAATGAAGGCGATTCTTCGATTATCTTTTGATGACGCCGTTGAATTGAGCATTCCCGCTCAAATAAATGGACCCGATTGCCCTTTGTATCCCCGAATATCTGAAACTCTATATGGCGTGGATTTTTTATTAATTTTTCTATATAGACCATCGGATTTCCGAAGGCGCTCTGGGCTTCGCGCCGAGCACTCTGAATAGCGGTGGGCAGTTCAGATGGGTCTAAAACCGTCCGCATACCTTTACCACCACCACCACCAGCCGCTTTAACTATGACGGGGAAACCAATCTTCTCAGCGGCTTTAATTAAAGCCCCATCGGAAAGGTCGGTTTCGTCTGAAGTCCCCGGTGTAATCGGAACCCCTGCTCGTGCCATCGTCCGACGAGATTCCACCTTATCGCCCAATAACCTAATAGACTCTGGCGAAGAACCTATAAACACCAAACCAGCCTCTCCAATTAGTCGGGCAAATTCAGCATTTTCAGCGAGAAAACCGTAACCGGGATGAATGGCTTGGCAACCGCTATTTAAGGCAACCTCTATTATACGGTCCATTTTTAGATAACTTTCAGTGGCTGGTGCAGGACCGATAAGATAGGCTTCATCGGCTTCTCGGGTGTGCCGAGCATTTCGGTCGACCTCCGAGAACACCGCAACCGCCTTGATGCCTAACTCTTGACAAGCGCGTATAACGCGAACCGCTATCTCGCCCCGATTGGCGATTAATACTTTAGAAAAGCGTTTTTTCAATGAAGTGTTCTGATAAGATATATATGAAGTGAAAAAGAACTTTTTATCGTTTTTTTATAAATTTAAATTATTGATGATACTGATTATTTTATTGCTTTACCCCGTAAGATGGGAAAATGTTATCTTAAAAAACACTATATATAAATTATTGCTTTATTATACCCATAATGTCAATAATTTAAAATGTAAATATCGCTAATTTGAGAAATATTTCGCAATTTTACCCGTTTATCATTTTATTAATATCAATTTTTCAATCTTAATTTCAGATAAACATCTAATTTGCGCTAAATATACCCCGTTTGGCAAATCATTCGCACGCCATATAAATTTATAACTTCCCGCTTTTAATTCCTCCTTAATCAACCTTTCAACCTCTGCTCCGCTTATGTTAAAAATCGCCAACTCAACAAACCCATCCCGGCTCAAATCAAACCTGAGTAACACCTCCCCATTAAATGGATTAGGAACTGGCTTATAAAAATGAAAACCATTTGGACTCGTCCCCTCACTTGTAAAACTAACCTCAAGTCTTGTAAATTCATCCGGTTGGAATTTCAGGCTTTTAGATGGATATAAGGTATATTCTTTTGTGTTATCCCACCATTTAAGGCTAATCTCATCACCCTCATAAGCACCTTCAACCGTTATGGTGGTAGGGTCATCACCCCATAAAGCGATTCCTACTTTTGTCCATCCATTATTAATAACAAATCGAGATGCCCCTATGCACTGCCCATCATCTGTGAATGCCCCTAATTCACAAGTGTCTCTAATACAATTCGATTTTATATCGACCAGCAAACTCATATTTATTCCGGTGGGTTCTGGCGGTATAAAATGACTTGGGGAACTAATCTCAATAGATTCATCTCTATAATCTGGTGTTGGAGCATATTCAGGAACATTCCAGATTAAATCTATATCCCTTGAGACTCTTATTTGGTATCCTTTTCCTCGCCTCAATAATCCCATATTAGAAAAACCGAAATCTGGCCTATAGAAACGACCGCTCTCATCTTTAGCGATAATCAACTCCTCTTCTATATTAGAAAAGGCCACTTCAGGCGATAACGGTTGATTTGGATAATAAGCCACGATATTCCAATTAGCGCGCAAAGGTATAGCAGTTTCAACATCCACTGGAGTATTTATAATCTCCAGTATATCCCTTTCGGTTAATTTCGCGTAATAGCCATATCGAACATCCCATACAATTAGCATATTTTCCAACCGATGCGGTAGAAAAAACCTTCCGTTAACATCCTTCACAATGAACAGGTGATTTCTATTAATTACCTCGCTCCAAATACTCGCCATTAACGAATCGGGCGGGCTAACATATGCGGATATAAGGTTCCAACCACGACGAAGACTAATGCTACAATTTATCACTGGGTCATAGCCCAACTGGATAAGATAGGCATCCGAACTCCCCAACCCAAATGATTGGGTATAACCCGCTAAAGAGATCCCTATTTCATTTTCATCTAAAGTGAAACACTCATCGGTTAAATTACCTCCAAAGTAATCTCGCCAAAGTATATTCCCGTTTTGGTCTATACGAATAAGTTCGGGCACCGTATTTCTAACGCGTGGATTTTGAGTATAACCCAAAAGGTAAAAGCCACCCGCTGAAGCCTGCTTTATAGCATAAAAAGCATTAGGCCCTTCACTCTGATATTGCTTTTCCCACTCCAGTTCACCATCAACATCAGTTTTAATCAAATATCCCTCCCATATATTAGTATCCTCGCTGACCGTCAAACCTACTATTAAATAGCCACCATCGTTTGTCTGGATTAAATCGTTTGCATCGTCGTTATGCTGTGTCCCAAACATTGCATCCCATTCAAAGAAACCCTCGCTATTAACCTTCACTAAATAAACATCTTTCAATCCATTTCCCCAAGTGGTGGTATAACCGACCATCGCATATCCCCCATCAGAAGTGGGAATGTGCTTACGGCAGTATTCATATTCTACCCCACCATAAGTCCGCTGCCAAATCAAGCGACCCTCTGAGTCGGTCTCGACCAAATAAAAATCCTTAGCCCCTGCGCCCCAAGACCAATTATAACCGGCTAAATTATACCTTCCGTTAGGTAATTCGTATATGGAAAAGCACTCTTCATAGTGTTCACCTCCAAAGGTGCGAGCCCATAATAAGCGACCTTGTGGATCGGTCTTAATGAAATAAAAATCGGTCGCTCCCGCGCCATAAGAAAAGGTAGCCCCAACTATAGCAAACCCACCATCTTGGGTGCGAATGACGCGATTAGCGCGTTCCCCCCTCTCACCACCATAATACCTTTGAAACATCAGTTCGCTGTTGAAGTTCAGTCTCATTAAAAACACATCCGTGTCAAAATTAGTCGTATCAACTATCTCGCCAACTATCACATAACCATCCTGTCCTAAAGCCCGATGGGCACGACCATATTCGGGAAAAGGACTACCCACGGCTCGCTGGAATATTAACGCTGGCTGGGCAAAGACTAATCCTGTCGTGAAAACTAAAAATATATAAAGAACATATCTTACTTGACTCTTAATCATAACAATTTTATTATTTAGCCCTGCATTCAGTAATTATTTCACTTAACACTCTATCCGCTTGGTCTTTTAAGGGTCTACAGGTCCCCGCACCTTTATGTCCTCCACCTCCATAACGGGACAAAAGTTCACCTACATTCACCTCACAAGTGCGCTTCAATATGGAGTGCCCGACTGATATCTGAACCCGTGAAGAATCATTTGGATGGTTAAATATCTTCACCCACACATCACATTGTGGAAAAAGCGCAAAGGCGAGGAAACGGTTTCCCTGCACCCCTTTAAAAACATCGCGAAAATCGGTTACTAAAACATTATCAACCATCTTCGAATGAAGCCTTAAAGCCTTGTCAAATTCGTGGTTAATCCTTTTAATTTCGTCGCATCGTTGCTCAATCACCGGGTCAGCGAGCAAAGCGTTTAAGTCATTTTTTATCAATAATTTAATAATATGGAGCCAATATGATTCGTCCTGGGGGCGCTTTCCTTCAACGGTCATAGAGGCTAAAATTAATCCTTGAGGGTTTTTAATCTCCTCTATGGTTAAATTTGCAGAATCAATTCGGTCGGTGATATTGATGATCTCATCCCAACCGGTAAGTTCATTATTACTAACATAATACTCATAAATTACGCGGGCAGCAGAGGGTGCTACCCACCAAGAGCCGCGGAAATTGACATTTTCCAACTTATTAGACGAATGGTGGTCAAACCAGAGCGCGCATCCTGGACGGTAAGGTAGGTTGGCAATGATATCTTCAGGCGTAACTTCACCCACCCCATCCTGAAAAGGACCGGGTTCTATAAACCGATAGCGGTCAACATCCTCCACCACACTTAACAAAGCGGCTGAGACTAATCCGTCCCAATCCGCACGGGTAGTAACTCGAAACAAATTAACCTCCTATATTAGTTATTTTTTCCAAAATCCGGGTAGAAATGGTAAAGCGACCACATAAATTTCTAACCTACCAGCGAGCATTATAATTGCTAAAATTATCTTTCCTAACTCCGGGACAGCACTATAGTTGCCCATTGAGCCAATTGTTCCCATACCGGGACCGGCATTAGACACACAAGCCGCACAACCAGTAAAAGCCTCGACTGAGCCCATTCCTATAATATTCAATAACCAAGTTCCAATCCCGAGAATTCCTAAATAGGGTAATATATAAAACACCATCCGTTCGACACTTTCTAAATTAACATACAATCCATCTACTCGGATAGATGGCACTATGGAGGGATGAATTAATTGCTTAAAACGGAATCTTAACAACTTGAAAAATAACAATAAGCGGTCAATCTTAAGCCCACCCCCCGTAGAGCCACTACACGCCCCTATTAAGGTAACCACTATTATTCCCATCCGGGCGGACATTGGCCAGACAGCCGAATCCGCAGTTCCATACCCCGTGGATGTTCCCAGCGATACGATTTGAAAGGAAGCATATCTAAGAGACGCCCAAAAACTACCATAGTAATGCGACCATAAAAATATAGTAACTAAAACCGTTACAATTAAAAGAGTCCCAATATAGGTAATCAACACCTCCAAACCGGTTTTTGCTGATTTTGGTTGTATTATCAACAGATGAAGATAAAGGAAATTCACCCCCGCTATCAACATAAACAGCATAATAATCACTTCAGCAATTGGATTGTCATAAGAGGCGATACTAAAATTCCTAACCGAAAACCCCCCGGTAGGCACGGTAGTCAAAGCGGTTGAAAGAGAATCAAAAAGTGGTAGACCCGACAGAACCAGTGCTACTGTTTGGCCAATGGTCAAGCATATATAGATTATTAACAACCCTCTTGCCACATCAACAGCCCGAGACTGCCCAGCCTGCGACACCATTCCAGTATACTCTTTTTGCAAAAACAATTTACCCACCTGTCCCATACGCGGCATAACCGCTAATGCAAAGGCAATAATCCCTATACCACCTAACCATTGCGTTATCGCCCGCCAAAATAGCAACCCGCGCGGCAAATTCTCAACTGAGGTCAGTATCGTCGCGCCGGTGGTCGTATAACCTGATACACTCTCAAATAGCGAATTTACAATTGTGAAGGGTGCTCCATATAGATAAAAAGGAACCGCACCCGTTATAGAACAACTCAACCAACCCCCAGTTACCAATAGAATTGATTCTTTTAAAGATACATCAGTCTTACGTTCTAATAAAACTATTGGTAGAAAGCCCAAAACAATGCTTATTAATCCGGGTATATATAAAATTGACCCTGAATTATCTCCGTATAACCACCCGACGAAGGCGGAGACCAGCATAAAGAAGCCATTCAAAGCGAGCAAGTAGCCGTTATAATATATGACAACCGGTAATCTCATACTTAATGTAATGTTTTCAAATATTTATAAAAATTTATATTATCTTTCTAAGCGGCTATCATCAGAAAGCATACTCTCTAT
>FWPV01016420.1_pt1 | contig 10435 bp, 8 predicted proteins | sample 2228371 | NCBI WGS metagenome assembly FWPV01 (sample SAMEA103939776, study PRJEB20133) | metagenome
GGAAAGACCACGCTGCTCTTGGTAGGGGTCACATCGTTATGGCATGCCTGGCATTCGACCACGGTGCCGATGGGCGCCGGGTTATCCACCTCCCCGGCGGCTGAGCCATCTGCGCCCAAGAAGTCCAACATTCCAGGGGTGCTGTGACACTTGGCGCAGTCCACCGGAATTTCTTTGGGATCTTCCTCGTTCCAGTGGTTGAAAGCTTCAGCTTCTTTATCGGCGTGTGCCGAACCCGCCCATTCTGCTTCATGAGGGACGGTTTTAACTACCGGTTCAGGGCAGGGTGGAGGCTCGGGCGGCGCCGGGCACTCCGGGCAAGGGGGCGCTGTCGGACAGGCGGTCGCCTCGACAGTCGGCGCAGGCGCGGGGCTGGAGCAGGCTGCCAGCGCCAGTGCCAGCAGCAAGAGCAAAAGCCCAATCAATAGATACTTCAATTTCATTTGCAATCTCCTCTCAAATAGAGTTTTTACTACCGCGTTCAGTGAGTTTGATATCCTTTGTTATTTTCCCGTTTCACCTCCTTCTTGATAAACCAACAAAGCTGACCGATTGCGAATGGCACCTCATCTATTTCTCTGGCGCGCCAGCCTCGATCCACGCAACGATGAGTTGCAGTTCTTGAGGGGAAAGCTGGCTGAAATGGGGTTGTGTGCCACGTTGTACCTGCACCAGCAGACTGCTATTCGGGTCACCTGGGACAATGGCTGATCCATCCTCCCCACCCTTTATCGCAGTCTGGTATGTGGTCAAATTCAATCCCTTCATGCCGGAATCGCCATGGCAACTACCACAACGGGAGCGCAACATGGGACCAATCGTCGATTCGTATGTGATTGTTGCGCCTTCGGGCATGGGCGTGGGGGTTGGAACCGGGGGCATTTGCGCCCGAAGCACTTCTCGCAAGCCAGGCGCGTCAAACCCGGCGTATTCCCAGACATTGCCATGGCAGGCGCTGTTTGAGCAGAAAGAGGAATTATCCGTGCCGCCGGGGTTGCCGGTGGTATGGCAGGTGTCGCAACTCTCATCGAAAACCTGGTGGTGCATGCTGATCCAGTTAGCATTGCGGTGCGATTCAGGCTCAGGTCCGCGGCTGATCTCGATATTGGCGGTGAAATCATTGGGTCCGGCAACCACCGGTATCGAGTGGCACAGATTGCATTCCAGCCGGATCGCCTCGCCAGACGCGTTCAGGTGTTTGCCATCGTGGCAACGAAAGCAACCGGGCGAATATTTATGACCTACATTGTTGGGGTGAGAGTCCCAATTCGATCTTTGCTCGGGATAGACGCTGTTTTTATACGCAGTCTGCAATTCAGCAATAGCCGTTTCGATTTTTGTCCGGTTGGCAGCGTAATACTCTGGATAATAAGCTCTGTAGTAGTTCGCCAAACCGGCGATACCGTTCATTGCCAGTTCGGTGGTCTCATAGGAGGCGCGGAAGGCTTCGACAGCCTTCAAACGGATGTCTGGGATTTCGGTGGAAATGAGACCGCGCGAAAGCAGCTCATCAATAGTCTGCTCGGGCTGCGGCACCAGATGGGTGATGCGGTTATGACAGGTGATGCAGTCCATCTCTTTCAGCTCAGTGGCGCTGATACTCGCCGGGTCAATCTGCGCGCCCAATTCAATGTATTCGGTGATCGAACCATCATCCTCGGTCACGCGGACATATGGGATATGTTGCTCTTCCAGGTCGGTTGCAAGGAACTCCACTTTGTTCTCAATGTGCCAGTGGATGCCCTTGCCGAGACCTTCACGCTTGCTGCCGCCGCCAGTCTTGAGGGTGAGGAAGGTGCTGATGGGGGTGTTGTTCTGATCATTTTGATACTGCCTGATCTCGCGCAGACTGTCATCGGAAAATTTCTGGGGTGAGTGACACAGCTCGCAAGTCTCACGCGCGGGGCGCAAGTCTTTTGCCCGCAGCGGGAATTCATAGGTCTGAAACGCGGTAGCGATCACATGCTTCACGTCACCAGCCTTGCGGGTGATGCGAGTGGCAATAAAACCTTTTCCGATGTGGCAATCCACACAATCGATGCGGGCGTGAGGCGAGGTCAGATAAGCCGTGTATTCCGGCGGCATGGTGTGGCATGTCTCCCCGCAGAAGGGAGGGGAATTGGTGTAATCCCAGGCGTATGCCCCGGCGGTGAGGACTAAAACGGTCAGGACACCGAGGACGGCGTAAGGCAACACACGTTGCCAGCGGGAAGCGTTATTGGGTGGGAAGAAAAAATCGTATATTTTATTACCCAATCGTCTGATCATCGTAAAGTTTTTTCCCTGGCAGCCATTTCGCACAATATTGGGTAAATCACCCTAAAATTTTGATGCCTGGTCTATAAATTAATGGGTTGACTTACCCATACATTTTACCTTAAAATGGAATTAAAATGCAATAAGATTGACATAAGAAATTTGGGTTCTTTCTCAATCTCATCTAAGCAAACGGCGGTATGGATAACACCGCGTTTCTGTGGATGCCTCGCCGAAGGTAGACATTCTTGAGCAACTTCAGTTTTGTCCTGGTGTACTTTGTCTACGGATTAGCCTTTTTCTGCATGGGCGTGGTCATGTTGTTGGAATCCCGACGCGATTCCGTGATGGGTGAGGCGCGCTTATTGATTCCGCTGGCAGCCTTCGGCTTTGTTCATGGGGTTCATGAGTGGGTTGAAATGTTTTTCGAGATGCGAAAATGGTTCAACCTCCCCGTCTCGGGAATTGCCAATGGGGGTCGTTTATTACTTTTGCTGACTTCCTTTGCCTTTTTGCTGTTCTTCGCGCTCCAGGCTCTCAAGCCACTACAGCCTCGATTACCGGCGCGGGCGATCTACAGCGGGTTTGGATTGCTGATTTTTGCCCTGGGAATGGTTGCCCTCCTGGGCTTAACTCAGAGAGAGGCTAGTCCGGCTCAGTCCACTCAGGCTGACGCCCTCTTTCGTTACTTGCTGGCTGTTCCAGCGGGTATCCTGGCTGCTTTTGGTCTGATTCGCCAGTCACAAAGGAGCCGACCCACTAACAGGCGGGTGGCGTCTGGATTGCTGATTGCCGGGGTGAGTTTTGGATTGTATGGTCTGACCCAAATGGCTGTTCCGCCCGTGAATATTTTTCCCGCCCGCTATTTCAACGCCGCAATTTTCTATGGCTGGTTCGGCTTTCCCATCCAGGGTTTGCGCGCAGTGCTGGCAGTAGCAATTACCTTGGGTTTGACTTTGGCAATCCAGGCGGCGGAGGAACAGCGCCGCAGGCAACTTGCCGAGGCGCAACAGGCTCGTTTGGCAGCCTTGCAACAAATTCAGCGCGACCTGGAAGAGAGGGAAGCCTTGCGACGCGAGCTCTTGCGCCATACGGTAATCGCCCAGGAAGACGAGCGCGCTCGGATCGCACGCGAGCTTCACGATGAGACCTCTCAATTTCTCACCGCCCTGAGCCTGAATATGGCAGCCCTGCGCGGCTCTATGCCAACCGGCAAGCGAGCAGGTGAAATCCTGGATCGGATGCAGGAGCTTACCCGGCGCATGTCGCAGGGGATTTATCGCATGGTGCACGATTTACGCCCGGCGCAGCTCGATGACCTGGGATTGATCGCCGCATTGCAGTACCTGGCAGATGAAGCTCAACAGCGATCAGACCTGACGGTTACCCTGGAAATCCTGGGGACGCCGCGCCGCCTCGACCCTCTGGTCGAAACGGTGCTGTTTCGGGTGGCGCAGGAAGCCTTGAGCAATGTAGCCCGTCACTCACAAAGCGATAAAGCCGAGATGAAACTGGAGTTCGATCCCGAAGGCGCACGGCTGATCATCCGGGATAAGGGGATAGGCTTCGATCCAGAAGCGCAGCTCTTGCCTCCGCGTGGTTGGGGTATTGCCGGGATGAGGGAGCGAGCCGAGTCGGTAGGGGGAGTGTTGCACATTCAGTCGGCTCCTGGTCAAGGCACGCTGGTTGAGGTGACCTTACCAGTGACCCAGAACAGTGAGTTAGTAGAGGAGGGTGACCATGAACCCCATTCGCTTGTTGTTGGTTGACGACCACGAAGTTGTGCGCACCGGCTTGCGAGCTTTTTTGGAGAGCCAGGAGGATTTTCAGGTTGTGGCTGAGGCTGGCAATGGAGCTGAGGCGATCGAGCAGGCTATCCTCAACACCCCAGATGTGGTGGTGATGGACATCACCATGCCCGATATGGACGGGCTGGAAGCGACCCGACGACTGAAGCAACATTGCCCTCAATTGCAGGTGCTGGCGTTGACCGTCCATGAGGATAAGCAATATCTGATCGAGATGCTGGCTGCTGGCGCTTCGGGTTACCTGACGAAACAATCTGCGGCGGAGGATCTGATCGCAGCCATTCATGCGGTAGCCAGTGGGAACGTGTATTTACAGCCCATCGTGGCGCGCTGGCTTCTGGAAGACTACCGCCGCCTGTTGAGCCAGGCGCCTTTGGATGTTGATCAGCCTTCCGAAGCTCAGTCCAGCCGGAAAGACCTCTCGGTCCTCAGCCGACGCGAGCGGCAGGTGCTGGAACTGGTGGCAGAGGGTCTGACCAATATCCAGATTGGCGAAAAACTGGGCATCAGCCCCAAGACTGTTTCCCGCCATCGCGAACGCATCATGAATAAGCTGGACCTGCACTCCTCCACCGAACTGGTGAAATATGCCATTCGGACAGGATTGATTCGAGTAGGGTGAAGCTCTAATTTGTTTTTTCTAATTATCTCAGCGATCATTAATCTTTTTGTGTCAAAATCTAAGTTAGACTTAAACCCCAATTCACCCTTGCGGCAAAATTGGGGTTATATCTTGTTCAAAGACGAGCTTAAAAACGGCGAACTGCTTGAACGATTGGCATGTTGTCAAAAGCTTGCCGAATCAAGCCGGGCAGTCACACAAATCTCGCCGCCGACGCTCATGGGAGAAGAAGCAACATGGAACAAAGCCTAACCACAGAGACCCAAACCGGAGTGGCGGGACGAGGGAAATTTATCATTGGCGGTCTGCTCATTCTGGCGGCTGTCATCTACCTGATCGTGTCCTCCACCAAAGCCAGCGCTCAGTACTTCCTCACCGTGGATGAGTTGAACGTCAAGGGCAGCAGCGTTATGGGTCGAGATTTGCGCATTTCGGGCGCAGTCATTGGCGACTCGATCAAGTATGACCCCCAAACGATGACCCTGACCTTTACCGTGGCGCATGTTCCCGGCGACAACAAAGAGATTGAAGCTCAAGGCGGGTTGGCAGCCGTTCTGCATCAGGCTGTGAGCGATCCGAACCGCTCCAGGTTGCAGGTGGTCTATCAAGGAGTGAAGCCTGATTTGTTGCGCAACGAGGCTCAGGCGATCATGACCGGGCAGCTCGGTCCTGACGGGGTCTTTCACGCTGACGAATTGCTGCTCAAATGCCCGACCAAGTATGAAGAAGCAGTTCCCAATCAATCTGAAGGGTAGATTTCTCCAGTTCTTCCTGGAATATCTTTAGCAGGCATTAAGACGTATTCCGTATTGCTCCCCATAAGGCTGGCTGTGAGCGGTACGGAATACGCCTTGAAGGATGAGAAACGGACATGGTTGCAAATCTGGGATACGGCGCTCTGGTCATCACATTTTTGATCTCGCTCTACGGGGTTGGCGCAGCATTCTATGGTGTGCGTAAAAACGCCCCAACCTGGGTGGATAGCGCCCGGAATGCGATGTTGCTCACCTTCCCATTGCTCACGCTGGCTGCTCTGAGCATCATCTATTTGCTCGTCAATGGTCATTATGAGGTGGAGTTCGTGGCTTCGGTGACCAGCAATAGTATGCCCACCTACCTGAAGGTGACCGCTCTGTGGGGCGGACAGGCAGGTTCTCTGGTATTCTGGGTCTGGTTGATGTCGGCGTTCGCCTCAGCCGTGACCTTGCGTAAATGGGAGCGCGACCGTGAGTTCTTGCCCTGGGTGATTGTGGTCTCGCTGGTGACCCTGGCGTTCTTCCTGGTGATGATCATTTTCTTCGAGAATCCATTTGCCCGCATCTGGAGCGTACCCCTGGGCAATCCGGTTGTCGCCATGTTCCCACCCGCTGGCGCGCAACTGCTGGTGCAGCCAGATGGACGCGGTTTAAACCCCTTATTGCGCCATCCGGGCATGATCATCCACCCGCCCATGCTCTACCTGGGTTTTGTCTCGTTTGTGATCCCCTACGCCTTCGCCATCGCAGCCCTGGTGACCGGGCGCACGGATGACCGCTGGATTCGCATCACGCGGCGCTGGACCCTGGTCGCCTGGCTGTTCCTCTCCCTGGGTTTGATCCTGGGCGGGCGCTGGGCGTATGACGTGCTGGGCTGGGGCGGTTACTGGGGTTGGGACCCGGTCGAGATCGCCGCCTTCATGCCCTGGCTCACCGGCACAGCATTCCTGCACTCGGTGATGATCCAGGAGAAAAGCGGTATGCTCAAACACTGGAACATGGTGTTGATCATCCTGACTTACGACCTGGTCATCTTTGGCACCTTCTTGACCCGTTCCGGTGTGCTCTCTTCGGTGCATGCCTTCGCCCAGAGCGCCATCGGTCCACTGTTCTTCGTCTTTATCGGTTTGACCTTCATCGTCTCGGTCTCCCTGTTGCTCTATCGCTGGAATGAGCTGAAATCCGAAGCGCACATGACCTCCATGTTCTCCAAAGAGGCGCTCTTCCTGCTCAATAATCTGCTCTTTATCGGCATCCTGGTGATCTGTTTCTGGGGCGTGATTTTCCCGCTCAATAATCTGCTCTTTATCGGCATCCTGGTGATCTGTTTCTGGGGCGTGATTTTCCCGCTCATCTCTGAGCTGGTGACCGGGCAAAAGGTCACAGTCGGTCCTCCTTTTTACGAGCGCGCCACCGCGCCGCTGTTTGCGGGGCTGTTGCTGCTGATGGGCGTCGCTCCGCTGGCAGCCTGGCGCTATTCAACCGCCAAGACGCTGGGGCGAGCTATCTGGAAACCGTTTATCGCCTCTCTGGTGGTCGTGGCATTGACCCTGGTGGGGGGTATTCGCCATCCGGCGGCGCTGCTGGGTTTCTGGTTGTGCGGCTTTGTGGTTTCGGTAACCTTGTACGAATTCTGGCGCGGCGCCCTGGCGCGACATAAAAAATTGGACGAATCGGTCCCGGTAGCGCTGTGGCGCCTGATTGGGCGAAACCGAAGGCGCTACGGCGGTTATGTGATTCACCTGGGTGTGGTGTTGATGGCGATTGGCATCATCGGCATCGAGCTTTTCCAGACCGAGACCCAGGGCACGATTGCACAGGGAGAGCAAATGAAGTTGGGGCGTTACTCCATCTCCTTTGACAGCCTGGCGGTCTTCGACACCGCCGATGGGCGCAATGTGGCGCGCGCCGTGGTCAGCGTATATCGAGATGGTAAATACGTGGGCGAACTGCACCCACGCCGGGACTTTTATTATGAATCTCAGCAGCCCATGACCATTCCGGGCGTGCGCAGCACCATGGAGGACGATTTTTACGTGCTGCTGGTGGACTGGCAACCGGTCTCATCTGCTGGCGCCACCTTTAAGATTTATCATAACCCACTGGTGAACTGGTTGTGGCTGGGCGGTCTTGTGTTCATCCTGGGCACTTTGATCGCTGCCTGGCCCGATAAAGACCCCGGGAGCGTCTCGGTGCGTTCCCGCCGGCGGGAATATGCGCCCGCCCGGGCATAAAAGGATATGTCGAAAAGATGAAACGGCTCTTTATCTCCATCCCGCTTGTGATCATCGCTGCCTTCATGGCGTTCCGCCTGGGGCAAGCCCAAAGCACTGCTCCCCAACCCCCCACGGATGACCAGGTGAACGCCATCGCCAAACAGCTCTACTGCCCGGTGTGCGAGAATATCCCCCTGGATGTGTGCGGCACGCAGGCGTGCGCCCAATGGCGGGAATTGATCCGGGAGAAGCTCAGCCAGGGGTGGAGCGAGGCGCAGATCAAGCAATATTTCGTTGACCAATACGGCGACCGCGTCCTGGCGACCCCCCCGGCGCGTGGCATGAACTGGCTGGTTTACCTCGTCCCACCGGTTGCCATCCTGGCGGGGATTTATGTCTTATACCGCGCCTTCCGTTCCTGGAAGCAACCCGCGCTTGAGGCGCCTCAACCAGAAGAGACGCCAACTTACACGGACGAATATGTAATGCGCCTGGAGGAGGAACTTCGCAAGCGATAGCCACCCCTACCAGCGCGAGCAGCACCCGACGGCGTTTTATCTGCAGCGAATTGACCTATATGGAACAAACTTCATCTCAAATCACTAATCCGAGCGTAGAGGCGCGCAAACGTCCCCGTTGGGGGGGCATCCTGGTATGGGTGGGCGTTTTAGGCTTGCTGGCGATCCTGGCATTGGGATTGCGCCGCGCCCAACAGGGACCGATTGCCGTGGGTGATAAAGTGCCCAACTTCAGCCTGACCACTTTTAACGGCGAGACCATCAACCTGACCGATTTGCAGGGCAAGGTGGTGGTGTTGAATTTCTGGGCATCCTGGTGCAAACCCTGCGAGCAGGAAGCCGCAGACCTGGAAGCAGCCTGGCGCTATTACCAGCCTGGCGGCGAGGTGGTCTTCCTGGGCGTGGATTACGTGGACACCGAGCCAGAAGCGCGCGCCTATCTGGAGAAATTTGGCATTACCTATCCCAACGGTCCAGACCTGGGGACGCGCATCTCTCAACAATTTCGCAGCCGAGGCGTGCCCGAGACGTACATCATTGATCAGAACAACGTTCTACGTTCGGTTCAAATTGGACCCTATCGGGGGTATGACCACATCCGCTCGATGGTTGATCCCCTCTTGGGTCAATAGTGATTGGGGCGGATAACCTGTATCAAACTGGTAAAGCAATATGGACATTGGCTCATTACTCCTCATTCTCGGTCTTCTGGTGCTGGTGATCCTGTATATCAGCCGTCCACTGGTGGAGAAACATTCACTGGTGGTCAGCCAGGAGGAACACGATTTATCATCTCTGATGGCGGAGCGAGATCGCGTGATCGCCGCCTTGCAAGAACTGGATTTTGACTACGCTTTGGGAAAGATCCCTGAAACGGATTACTCACCCCAGCGCGCAGTCCTGGTTCAGCGAGGGGTTGATATATTGCGCAAGCTGGATGCTTTCCAGGCGGAAACCTCGGCAGAGGGCGCCGAGGAACGGATCGAAGCCGCCATCGCAGCGCGCCGGGCGGACACAGCCAGGGTTCCTGTTGCAGCAGGCGGCAATGGCTCGGCTGTCAGACTGCGCTCGGTCGCCATGGGGGGAGAACAAGACGATGATGTGGAAGCCATGATCGCCAACCGGCGCCGTCAGCGCCAGGAGAAAGCGGCGGGCTTTTGCCCTCAATGCGGTGGTCCGGTGCAAAAATCCGATCGCTTCTGCCCCAAATGCGGAACAAAGCTTGATTGATATCGAGGGAGTCGCCAGATACACCTTCCGAAATATCTGCCCCATCCCATAAATTCCAGCCCTGTTTTTTGATCATGACCCACTTCCTGCGCAATCACCCCCTTATCCCAATCATCTTATTCGTCCTTTTTACAGCGGGTTGTTCATTCTCCCTGGCGGAGGATATCACCCCGCCGCCGGGCGCGGTCCAATCACCGGTATCTCGTCCGCAAACGGCGCAGGTGAGCGGACCACTCTACCCGTTGGTCCCCCCTGACCCCGAAAACGGAGCAGCGATTTTCGCCGAGAAATGCGCCCCCTGCCACGGGGAAAGCGGCAGGGGCGATGGTCCGCGCGCTTCTCAACTTCCCAATCCGGTGCCTCCACTTGGCTCAGCCCAGGTAGCGCGACAGGCGACCCCGGCGGACTGGTACACCATCGTCACCCAGGGCAACCTGGAGCGCTTCATGCCGCCCTTTGCCAGCCTGTCTGACAGCGAGCGTTGGGATGTGGTGGCATACGCTTTCTCCCTCAGCGCGCCTGAGGCAGTTTTACAGCAGGGAGCGGAACTCTTCCAGGCGAACTGCGCCGAGTGCCATGGTGAAAAAGGGGTTGGCGATGGTCCCCAGGCGGCTGCCCTCTCCACCTCACTACCTGATTTAAAAAATCAGGAATATATGGCGCAACAATCGGCTACCGATTTCTTCCAGGTCATATCCAATGGGGTTTCTCCCTCCATGCCAGCCTTTGGCGAGAGATTATCGGAGGAGGAGCGCTGGGCAATAGCTGCCTATTTACGCACGCTGACCTTCAAAAGCCCTCCTCAGGTCGCCTCTGCCGCGGATACCCCTATGCCAGGTCAGCCCCCCTCGCCTACACCGGAAACCAGCGAGACCGAGCCCGCGCCCCTTGAGGGCACACCTCTGGCTTCAGCCTCGCAGAATGTCGGTAAGGTGGTCGGCAGTGTGGTCAATGCTTCGGGAGGGGAGATACCGCAGGGTTTGGAACTCATGCTGCGCGGCTTCGACGAGATGGTGATGGTATTCACCCA
>FWPV01016422.1_pt1 | contig 10434 bp, 9 predicted proteins | sample 2228371 | NCBI WGS metagenome assembly FWPV01 (sample SAMEA103939776, study PRJEB20133) | metagenome
CCCTCTTTTTTCGGTACTTCCGAAGAAATTCTCTGCCTTTCAGTGGCATGAGGACACTTTCGATCTTCCCTCCGGTGCGAAACTCTTGGCTTTTTCAGAATCTGTTCGCCATCAGGCCTTCCGTTTTGGTGAGAAAACCTATGGCCTCCAGTTTCACCTTGAGGTGACGCGGGAAATGATTCGGGAATGGATGAAGACTTACGAAGATGAATTCATTGGATGCCAAACTCCTCTCGTTCCAAAGTTAAGGATTTTGAGCGAGACCAAGGAAAGGATCGAAGCTCATAGAAAAAGGGGCCTAAAGTTTTTCAAAACCTTTTTCAGAAATACCGTCGGCCTATGATCATCTCATTTCGATTCCGAATCGCAAACCAAAGGCAGCCTTCGGGAGAAGGAAAAGAGGGCTTGTCGTCCTTAGAAAAGAAAGTTGGGCGGATTATCGTATCTCACATCAATTCTCCTTTCAGAGCTTTTCTGGAGCGCTCTCCTTCCCCAAAAGATAGATGGTCCACACCGCTCCTACCCCTCCCAACCCCAGAGCCCAGAATGACCAACCCCAAGTTAAAAAAGGTGCTTGAGCCTTTGGATTCGTCAAATCAAGGATGGCACCGAAGACCAGAGGGGCAATCGCCCCGGCCCCGAATCCGAGAAGAGACCGAAGTCCAAGCGCCGCTCCTAAGTAGGAGGGTTTGACCGACTCCGTGAGAGCTGCAGACAGTACAGGAGAATCCCCGAGGGATGTGAAGGCATATACGGCGCCAAGGGCCACGATCAAGGAGAGGGGGGAACCAATGGTCCATCCAAACAGAAACGAACAGGCCGTGCTCGCGCCGGCCATGGTTAACATGACGGTTCTTCGACCCATCCTATCCGAAAGTGCTCCCATGGTGAAAGAGGCCAGAAGTCCCATCAGGTGAAAGAGAGAGGTAATCTGGGCTCCTGTCCCAGCAGCCCTCATATCCCCCGCTCCACTGGCGGATAAACACGCAGCCAAGAATGCCGGGGTCCAAGCCCACATGCCCTGGAGCTCCCAATTATGGAACGTGTATCCCCAGATGAGAAACATAGCACGGCGATTGCCGAGCACTTCGCTCGCAAATCGCTCTTCTTTCTTTCTCCCCGCAGCCACAATCTTCGTCTCCCGCAACGTGATCCACGCAAGCACCCAACCGAGAAGGGGTCCTGAACAGGTGAGCAGAAAAGAAAGCTTGTAGCCCCCCAGCGGAAGGACAAGCCCGCTTACGACAAGGGAACAAGCGTATCCAAAGGAAGTACTGGCTATATACGAACCCACCGCCATCCCCCTGCTTCTGGGGGAGAACTGATCTGCGATGATCATAACTCCGGTCGTATAAGTTCCCCCCATGGCGAGTCCCACGAGCGTATGGAGCAGGAGTGCAGAGGTGAAGTTCCGTGCCAATAAGCCGAACCCGAGAGCTGAAACGCCGGCAGCGAATAGGGACCAAAGATAGACCCTCTTCGGACTCACTCTGTCGGCGAGACTGGAGCATGCAACGAGCGATACGGCATAGGCCAGCTGGAAGCCACTCGAGATGGCTCCAGCTTGGGCTCCCGACATATTCCATTCCTTTTGCAAGACGGAAATCGCTGCAGCATAACTCATGAAGACAAGACCATTGAACACCCGAGAGGCACAAATCCCCGCGAGCCAACTATCGAAGCGGGTTCGCTGGGCGTCTTCTGCAAAAGGAATTTCAACCTTCTTCATGCACTTCCCAAAGGAAAAAATCGTTAGCAATGCCTCGTTCCGACTTCGAAATTCAACGGAATCGGACAGCTATCACGGAGAAAGCCTCATGAGGTTCTCGGAGATATTCCTGTTTGATCGCCCGATCTTCTCGACGGTCCCATGGGGCGTTACGCGTAACAATCGATTTCACCAGGGCACAGATCTCGATCATTGGAATCGCGCTTCGATCAAGATGAGATGCTGACTCAAATCTATTTGACCTTTCCATGTGAAGTCAATAGGAATCTGATACTTTCTTGTAACCATTCACTCTCCCAGGGAAATTCCACGGAATCGGACAGGGATGTCGGAGAAAATCTTCGAGCGGCCTCAGCTTGTCCCCGGGCTCGAACAATCCGATCTTCGCCACGCTTCAGTGACGCATTCTTGCTTTCTTTATCCATCCCTGGACTTCAGGAGTCTGCAGAAATTCAGAGGAATTGCATCTTTTCTCAAAATCTGCTTTAATAACTCATAATGAACGCGACGAATCTTCACTGACCCGCGTCCCGGAACGGCCATGACCCACAAATCCGCAACGATAAGCAGGGTTGCGAAGGACCTCTCTTCCCAATGGCTCGACGGGAGGTAATGGAGCGATGGAAGATCTGAATTACCAAATAGCTACCTTTCTGGTCGAGAAAGGACTTATCCAAAGGGAGGATCTCCAGAAGCTCTTTCCTTCGGGCCAGCCCGAAGAGGGACCCTCTTTCAGCGAACGCCTTCTCGGTCTTGGACTTCTCACCCAAGAAAAATACGATTCGGCCCTTGAGCAATTCTTCGGCGTGCCGTTGGCTAAGGAGGAGGATTTCCCTCGGGAACCTGTTCTGCTCAACACCCTTCCCTTGCAATTCATGAAGGAATCGCGATTTATCCCAGCCCGGCTCGCCGACAAAGAGCTCACCGTGATCATGAGCAACCCGCTCGATTTTTACACCATCGATGCCATCCGCCTGGCGACCCAGCGCGATGTCCGGGTCTTATGGGGAAGGGAGACGGAGATCCTCGAAGCAATCGAACGCATTTATGGCACAGGCGGAACCTCGATGGAGAAGATTATCGAAGATATCGATAGCATCCCGGAGTACCGTTCTGAAGATGAGGAGAATATCGATCATCTTCGGGATATGGCTTCCGAAGGCCCGGTCATACGACTGGTCAATCTTATCATCAGCAGAGCCATTGAGCTCAGGGCAAGTGACATTCACTTCGAACCCTTCGAGGATCGTTTTCGGGTTCGCTATCGGATCGACGGGGTGCTTCACGATGTGGAATCGCCGCCGAAGCGACTTCAGTCCGCCATCGTCTCCCGCGTCAAGATCATGGCAAAGCTTAACATCGCCGAGAGACGTCTTCCCCAGGACGGAAGGATCATGCTTCGGGTGAAAGGGAAGGAGATCGATTTCAGGGTCTCCACCGTTCCGACGATCTATGGAGAAAGCACGGTTCTTAGAATCCTGGACAAAAGCAGTATCCTTCTCGACATCGAGAAGTTGGGCTTCCCAGAAGATACGCTGAAAGGATTCAAGGCCCTGATCGAAAGGCCCCATGGGATCATCTTAGTGACAGGTCCTACGGGGAGCGGAAAGACGACCACCCTTTACTGTGCGCTGGAAAAGATCAATTCTCCCGAAAAGAAGATTATCACCGTCGAAGATCCCGTGGAATATCAGTTGAGAGGGATCAACCAAATTCAGGTCAAACCCTCGATTGGCCTCACCTTCGCTAACGCCTTGCGATCGATCGTCCGGCAAGACCCCGACGTGATCCTCATCGGAGAGATTCGGGACGCCGAGACGGCAGAGATCGCCATCCATTCGGCTCTGACCGGACACCTCGTTTTGAGCACCCTTCATACGAATGACGCACCCAGTGCCATTACTCGGCTCATCGATATGGGGATGGAAGACTACCTCCTTTCGTCAACGATCATCGGAATCCTCGCTCAACGACTGGTAAGGGTTGCCTGCCCTTATTGTCGAACCCCGGCCATCCCTGACCCAGCCATTATGAAGGAACTGAAATTGGAAGGATCGAAGCTTGAAGAGGCAAAGATTATCGAGGTCAAAGGTTGCGAACGATGCTCTTACACAGGGTTCTGGGGCCGCACGGGGATCTTCGAATTTCTTGAGGTCAATGACACTATCCAAAGGCTCATTTTGGAGAAGAAGGATTCCCACTTCATCAAGGAAGTGGCTCGAAAGCAGGGTATGAGGACCTTGAGGGAGGACGGTTGGATAAAGGTGAAGCAAGGGATCACAACCGTCTCGGAGGTGCTGAGGGTGACTCAGGAGGAGGAAACGGTCTCCTGAGATTCGAGAGAGGGGCTTTTGGAACCTTCCTCGTGGGGTGCGAATGGCGGAATACCTGTACAAGGCGACGACGCTGGCCGGGCAGACCGTGGAAGGCTCGATGGAGGGGAAGGACGAAGCTACGATCGTCCAGAACCTTCACCAGTTGGGGTATATTCCCATCCGTATCATCTCCGCTCAGCCCCGCAGCGTTCGCTTCCGCTTTCCCTCTGTCTTAGGCCGGCGCGTGGGTATCAAATATCTGCTCACGTTCACCCAGGAGCTCTCCACCCTCCTTTCGGCGGGCTTACCCTTGGACCGAAGCCTCAGGATTCTCGAGAGCCTGACCGAGAAGGAGAAATTGCGAGAGGCCCTCAGAGATGTGATCAAGAAGATCGAAGGAGGAAGTTCTCTCTCCGAGGCCCTGGGAAATCATCCAAGGATCTTTCCAAAGCTTTATGTCAATCTGCTACGGGCCGGGGAATCCGGCGGGTTCTTGGAAACGACCCTGTCTCGATTAGCCCAATACCTTCAAACGACGAAAGAAGTGAGAGATCAGATCATCTCAGTGATGATCTATCCGCTGATCCTAACTCTGGTCATGGGAATTTCGGTGGCGGTCCTCATCACCTTTGTCATCCCGAGGTTCACGAAAATCTTCTCCGACATGGGGGGGACCCTCCCTCTCGTCACTCAGATCGTCATCGCCGCGAGCAAACTCATCACAGGCTACTGGTGGGTAGGCCTTGCCGCATTGGCTCTGATCTATTTTGGCCTGAAGGCGTACACGAAGGATGCCGAAAGGAAATGGCGGTGGGACCGGTTTAAACTCAAATGGGGCGCTATCGGTGACCTCCTCAAGAAGATCGAGGTCGCCCGATTCTCGAGGACGCTTGGGACGCTGCTTCAAAGCGGTGTCTCCATCCTGCCGGCCCTCAATCTCGTGAAGGACGTCTCTCAAAACAGTGCGGTCTCAAGGTCCGTCCTTCACATTCATGACCGACTGAGAGAAGGCAAAGGGATCTCCAAGTCCCTGGAGGAGACCAGCATCTTTCCACCCCTTGCCATCCATATGATTGGAGTGGGAGAGGAGACAGGAAGGTTGGACGAGATGCTGATCAAGGTGGCGGAAGCCTATGAAGCGAACGTCCAAACAACGGTGAAGCGAGTGGTCTCTTTACTGGAGCCACTCATCATCCTCATCATGGGAGGAATCGTTTTCTTTATCGTGATTTCTATTCTATTGGCGATACTCAGCATTCACGAAATTCCGTTCTGACCTCTAAAGCTCCCCACTCTCGGGGGACGGGATCGAGCCATGAGGTAAAAGAATGAAAGGGAAGAGAAAGAATCGGGAGAAGGGTTTTACCCTCTTCGAGATCCTCGTCGTTATCATCATCATCGGTTTGCTGGCTGCCCTCGTTGGACCGAGGCTCTTTGGAAAGGTAAGCATGGCAAAACAGAAGGCCGCCAAGGCGCAGATTGAGCTCTTCGGTACCGCCCTCGATACCTTTCGGCTTGATGTGGGGAGATACCCGACCACCGAGGAGGGATTGAAGGCGCTCCGGGAGAAGCCCTCTGGTGTGGAGGGATGGCAAGGCCCCTATCTCCCCAAGGAGATCCCCTTGGACCCCTGGGGAAGGCCTTATGTTTACCGATCCCCCGGCCAGCATAGCGACTACGATCTGATCTCTTACGGGCTCGATGGCGCTGAGGGTGGCGAAGGAGAGAATCAGGATATCGTGAGCTGGAAGGATATCGAAAAATGAGGAACCGAGGCTTCTCTCTTATTGAAATCCTGGTGGCACTCGTTCTCCTTGGCCTTTCCCTCGGGTTGGCAGCCCCTTCCCTCTCCCATCTCCTGAGGACAGTGGAGCTGAAGGGAGCAGCGCAGAAGCTCTCCGCTATTCTTCGAAATTGTAGAAGCGAGGCGATTCACAGGGTGGAAGTGTATCGGGTCCTTTTCAATCCCCAGTCGAGACAAATCAGGGTCCAAGGAGTGGAATCGACAAGGGGAGGGGATGAGGAAAAGGAGGCTTCAGTCTCTGAAAGAACCTATGTGCTCCCCGAAGGGATCCAGATGAAGGGAGATCCTTCGGCCTCTGCATCCTCCGCCACGGAACTCCCTCCGATCGAATTCTATCCCAATGGGGGTTCGAATGGGGGAAGAATCTTTTTGGCCAGCCCTGACCGAGTGGGCTACAGGATTGACGTCCATTTCCTTACGGGCTCGGTCACTGTCAAGAGGCTCCAATGAAGGAAAGACAGCGAGTCGCTCTCGGCGCATGTGCCAAGGGATTTACCCTTATCGAAGTCGTCGTGGCGATGGCCATCTTGGGGGTCGGGCTGACGGTGCTCATCGAACTCTTTTCCGGCAGTCTCCGTCTGGCGAGGTTCTCCGGGGAGTATACGAAGGCGGCCAACTATGCCCGCATCAAGATGGAAGAGATAAAGATGAGGCCCACGTTGAATGAAGGGAGGGAGGAAGGAGAGTTCGACGGAATCTACCGCTGGCAAGTGGACGCGAAGCGGATGGACCTCCTTCCCGCGAGAATCGAGACGGATTTCAAACCCCCCTTCGAACTCTATCAAGTCAAGATTCATGTCTTCTGGAAGTCGGGCAAAGGGGAAAGATCGACCGCACTCGAAACCTACAGAACGATCCGATTGGAAGAGCAAGAGCAGAAGAGTTAAAGGAATGACAAAGCGAGCCCTCACCGCCAAGCAATTGTCCAAACCGAGCCTCCAGATGCCGAAACGAGTTGGGGACCGCAACAGGATGACAGGGTTCACCCTACTCGAAGTGGTCATCACCCTAACCCTCCTCGGATTCATCTGCCTCATTCTGTTTGGGGCTTTCCGATTAGGTCTCTCGGCATGGGAAAGAGGCGACTCGGTACAGGACGAGCTCCAAAAATTGAGGATCCTTTCCCACGCCATCACTCAACAGATCAAATCTGCTGTTCCCTACAAGATCAAGTCGCAGAAAGGGGAAGGAGACTACCTGGCTTTTGAAGGGGATTCGCGTTCTTTGAGATTCGTTTCTGCCCTTCCCTTGAAGGGGGAACAACCGGAAGGGTTTGTTTACGTCCGATATGAATTCAGGGAAGAAGGACAGGAGGGGGGCCGTCTCGTTCTATACGAGCAGAAGGTTTTGAACAAGGATTTCTTCGAGGAGGAACCGAAGGAAGAGACCGGCATCTCGCTTCTCGAGGGAGTCTCAAATATCCGCTTCGAATATTATCGTGAAGAAGATCGCCTGAACGAGAGAAAAGAAGAATGGCTGGAGGCATGGAAGGCGAAGGACGAAAAGAGATTGCCCAGGGCTTTGAAAATCACCATCTTCCTGAAAAATGAGAAAGGGAGAGAGGAACCACCTGTCACGGTCCTGGCATCTCTTCCCGCCTTTCGTTTTGAAGAAGTGAGGCCGATGCCACCCCGAAGGATTCCGGGAAGATCGGTCATAAAACCATAGAGAAGGCTAAAGGTTGGGGGTGAGAGGCGTGGGGAAGATCGGGTCAAAGATTACTTCGTCCATAGCAGGAGAATTCGTTCAGCTCCTAAGTAGATTCTTCGAGTCAAGGGAGAAGCTAAGGTTTCCGCTATGAGATTTTCTCCGACATCCCCTGCCCGATTCCTTTGAATTTCTAAGGAGAGCGGGCATTACTATCGTTCAATGGTCAGTTTTTATGGTTATGAGTGGATGGCTTATCGTTCGGCGTCGATCGCCCATGATCTGCGGTAAAGAGGGGGTTGCGCTCATCCTCGTGCTTTGGGTCATGACGATCCTCTCGCTCCTCGCACTCGAATTCTCCTTCGCCATGAGGACGGAAGTTCACCTTACAAAGAATTACAAGGAGGACCTCCAACGATATGCGATGGCTGAAGGAGGGACTCAACGGGCCGTCACCGAATTGATTTACAAGCATGACCCGAGGGTTCAGCAGAAGAGGAAGACGCTCCCATTAGAAGAGATACCCCCAGAAGGAAGAGAATGGATGACGGATGGACGACCTTATGTCCTCAGCTTCGAACAGGGCTCATGCGAGATCAGGATCGTGAACGAGGCAGGGAAGGTGAATATCAACATCGTCTCGGAACCCCTCCTTCGAAAGATCATCGGGCAATTGGGTCCGGAAGGGGAGGAAAGGGATGTCGTCGTCGATTCAATCCTCGACTGGAGGGACCCGGACGATTTCTATCGCCTCAATGGAGCCGAGAATGATTATTACCTCTCCCTCAAGGAGCCATACTATTGCAAGAATGGAAATCTCGATTCGATCGAGGAACTCCTTCTGATCCGCGGAGTGACGCAGGAGCTCTACTATGGAACGAAGGCCCCTCTTGGGAGTGAAGGGAAGGCGGAAGGTCGGGTGGGGTTGAAGGATATCTTCTCTGTCTATGCGGTCGGTGAACAGATTGATGTGAACAGCGCCACGCCCCTCGTCATGAACGCAGTTTTAGGCATTCCCCGAGAGCTCTCCCAACAGATGGTGAAGGCGAGGGAGGAGAAGCCTTTCGAAAACCAACAGGATCTTCTCCGTCGAGTTCCCGAGCTCATCCCCCTCATGGCGGAAATGGCTCGATTCATCGTTTTTCGATCGACCCTTCCCTATTATACGATCGAATCGAGGGCCAGGTTGAAGGGGGGAGCCTCTGTCCATGGGATCAAAGCCATCGTCAAGATTGACCCCCGGGAGAGAGAAGGCTATAAGATCGTCCAGTGGGTAGATCGGCTGACAGACCGCTGATCCCCGACCACCCGTGCTGTCGCGGCAACCCGAAGCAGGAATAGGATATGGCCATTTCTGACATAAGCTTCGGAATCGATCTCAGAAGAAACCAGTTGATCCTCACCCTTTTGAAAAAATCCTTTGGCAGGATCAAATTGGTCGACCACGAAGTGCATCCCCTTACCCCGGAGCAACAGAAGGAGGAGAGAGAATCTCAGATGATCAGTCTGATCAACGGGTTCCTCTCCAAACATACAATCAATAAGAAGAAGGTCTCGGTTTCGCTCCCGAGGGAGAAAGTGGTCGCTCGCTTCATCCGTCTTCCCATCGCCACCAAGGAAAATCTGCGAAAGGTTCTCGAATACGAAATCTCCCGGTATACGCCCTTCGAAAAGGACCAGGTCTATTTCGACTATCAGATCCTGAGAGAGAGTAAAGAATGGCTCGATCTCTTTGCCGTCTTCGTCAGGAAGGAGGAGGTCGATGCCTTGCTCGCTCTGCTAAAGAAGATCGGGATTGAGCCGACCTCCATCCAGATTCCTTCCATTGCCGCCCTCAATCTTTTCTATTACCATGGACTCCCCCGAACTGATGAGAGATCGGTTCTTCTCGATGTGACCTTCCCCTTTTGTGAGATGAACCTTATCCAGGGGAGAGAGTGGCGGGAGAGCTTCCACTTTCCCTTGCCTCCCGAGGAACCGGAATCGAAGATCCTCAGTACGATCGAACGCTTAGGCTGGAAGAGCGATCATTCGCCCAAGTCAAATTTCTTCCTCTTCGGGTTCGATGCAAAAGAAAGAATCTTCCCTTCGCTCAGAGAGAATGATCAGATCAAAGGGGTTGCCTTGCCACCGCTTCATCGCATTCGCACTGCCCCTGGAACCTCGAGAGCGGATAAGATCTATGCATCGATCGGACTCCCCTTGAAGGGATTGACCCAGACCCAGTTCGATCTCAATCTCCTTCCCCCAGAGATGAGGAAAAAGGTGAGGGATTTCGGAAAACCCATCTTCATGACCTTTACGTTCGTTGCGGTGATCCTTGTTCTGACTTGGGGTCTCGGCGTCTTCTTCCAGTACAGGAATGCCCTCAGGGGGATTCATCGCGAGATCAAGAATTTGAAGCCCGCTGTGGAAGCAATCGAAGAGGTTCAAAAGCGCAGGGATGCCCTGAGGAAAGAGATCCTCGAACTCGAGAGGATCCGGTCTGCAGAGGTCAGTAAGATCGAAATCCTGAGGGAACTCAGTCAGATTCTGCCGGCCACGGTGTGGGTCTGGAATTTCAAGTATTCGGGAAGGGAGTTCGAGATCAGCGGCTTCGCTGACTCGGCCTCCGAGCTCATCTCCCTTTTGGATCGTTCTCCCCTTTTCGAACGCGTTGAATTCCTGGCCCCTGTGACCAAGGAGAGGGAGAGGAGAGAAGGGATCGATAGGGAGAGGGAGAGATTCAAGATCAAGGTGAGGTTGGAGGGCAAGGGGCCAGGAACGTGAAGGAGTGGTCGCACTTGAGGAAGCTGGGGATGTTAAAAGGCTGGTCGATTGCTAAGAAATGGCCTTCTCTCGAAAGCTCGAGGTTTTCTCAGAGGCGCCTGCTCTGGGGACTTCTGGGAGCGGTCCTTCTCGTCCTTCTCTACGCCTTCGGGATTCTTCCTCTGGTGGAT
>FWPV01016423.1_pt1 | contig 10434 bp, 4 predicted proteins | sample 2228371 | NCBI WGS metagenome assembly FWPV01 (sample SAMEA103939776, study PRJEB20133) | metagenome
CCAGGCGCACCCCCACAGGATTCGGTTCCCGATCTGATCCGTCCCAAAGGAGTAAAAGCCGAATCCATTCTCCAGGCGGCACTGGAAATCGGCCGGGCCGCTGAAGAAATCGTCGTCCTGGATATCGTCGACGCCGTTCTTGAAGATTCCGAACACGAGTGCGCGGTTTTCGACGTAACCCCGGATTACATCCGCCTGATCAACCCGATGAAATCTGCGCAAAAAATTAAGCTGCATTTCATGGGGACCTCGATCCACATCCCCGGCGCGCCGGACGTCTTCCTCGATCAGGACTGCATCCTGTTAACTTCCGAGAGCGTCCCTGAGCCCTTCACCCGGTTGATGGCTTTCTACAACCGGCTCGAATTCCAATCCGTAGCTGCGTTTCCGATTTGCAGTGAAAAAGGGCCCATCCGGCTGATCGTGCTCGGCTTCCCCCAATCCTCACCCCCGACTGAGGGAGAATTATTCCCGTACAGCTCGCTCGCTTCACTCGCGAGCCAGGGCTTACAGCGGGTTCAGAAAAATCGCACCATGCAGTCCAGGCTGGAGGGAATGGAAACCCTGGCGGCAATCAATCAATCGATATCCGTAGAAACCGAGCTGTCTGCTTTATACAAATTAATCCATCATCAAATCGGCGTTCGGTTTGGAGACGATGTCAGCTTTGCAATTGCCATCTACCATCCCAACACGCAGCGAATTCATATCCCTTATTTATACGAAAACGGGAAATTGACCTCTCTGGATCCCTTCCCTCTGGGTGAAGGACTGACCACTTACCTCCTCAAGAATAAGAAATCCCTGTTGCTCGTCAGAAACGTAGAGGAAGAATCCGTGCGATTGGGCGCAAAACTGGTGGGGAAATCAGCCAAGTCGTGGTTGGGTGTGCCGCTACTCCTGATGGGAGAAGCCATAGGGGCGATTATTGTCCAGGATACCGAACATGAAGGGCGGTTTGTGGATCGAGACCGGCAGTTTCTCGAGACTCTGGCCCCCCAACTGGCAATTGCTATCCGGAATGCCCAACTCCTGGATGAAATGACCCTGACCCTGCACAAATATGACCAGGAGCAATTCCTGCTCAATGCCCTGCTCGAGAATATTCCCGAAAAAGTGTATTTCAAGGCTGCCGAAGGGCAGTATATCCGCGCCAGCAAATCCTGGCTCGAGCAGATTCCGCCCGAACAGCGTCCAGACGTATATGGAAAGACCGACCTGGATCTCTTCCCCGGCGAGGACGGCCTTGCCCGCCACGAATGGGATATGGATATCATTACGACCGCGACGCCGGCCATCGGGATCATCGAAGAGAAGACCAGTAAAGATGGGGTAACTACCTGGGAATGGACATCGCGAATTCCGCTCTTCACCAGCGCCGGGGTTCCCGCCGGCCTGCTTGGGATTTCCCAGGATATCACTGACCTCAAGAAAACCGAGATGCTCTCCCGCCGCCGGGCTCAGCAGCTGCAGACCGCTTCTGAGATCGCCCGTGACACCACCGGTTCGCTCGAAACCAAGCTCATTCTGAAAAATGCCGTTAATTTAATTCGCGAGCGATTTGATTTCTACCACGCTTCGGTCTTCCTCATCGACCCGACCCGCAAATACGCCGTTCTCCACGAGGCATCCGGAAAAGTGGGCGAAACGATGAAGAAGATCGGCCATCGGCTGGAGATCGGTTCGGCTTCGCTGGTCGGCCGGGCGACTGCTGAGGCAAAACCGGTAGTGGTCAACGACACGCTCTCTCATCCGGACTACTTCCCCAACCCGCTGCTCCCTGACACCCGCTCGGAAATTGTCGTTCCATTAAAAATTGGATCGCGTGTGCTGGGCGCGTTGGATGTGCAAAGCAACAAACAAAATGCGTTCACGCCTGAAGATACTCACACGCTCGAAATCCTCGCTGACCAGCTCTCAATAGCGCTGGAAAATGCCAGCTTATTCAGCAAGACCCAGGATCAGATTGCCAAGCAAAAATTATTGCGCCAGTTGACCATGGCAGCGTCAACGGCTTCCGACCTGGATGAGGCCTTGCAAAAGATCGCCGCGAACCTTCATGAATCCCTTGAACGGACGCGGGTGGCTGTCTATTTTGTGAATGGATCAAATGTGCTCGAGATCCGTTCCTTTGCTGGATACGACTATGAACATAAGCCGGCCGATCAAATCCAATTTGGCGAAGGGCCCATTTGCAAAGCCGCCAGCACGCGCCAGCCGGTGCTTCAACTGGGCGGGACGCCTGAAAGCGGCGCTCCGCAGACTGTTTATGAAACCCGTTCTGCGCTGGCCGTCCCGATCATTTATCTTGACGATCTGCTTGGGGTGTTATCGCTAGAATCGTCCCGCCCCATGGCGTACGACGAAACAGACCAGGAAATGATGGGCTCTCTGGGCGATTCGCTTGGAGTGATCATCGCCAACATCCGCCTGCTCATTCAAATCCGCAATCAGATGGAGCTGCAGCAAAAATTATTCGATATCAGCGGGAAGATCCGCCAATCGGTGGATGTGGAAGCGATCCTGAGGACCACAGCTCAGGAAATTGGTGAAAATCTGGGTTACTCCGAGGTTGTGATCGAACTGGTATCGCCAAATGGCGGTGACGGGATCCAATTCTTCGAGGAGGAAGGATGAGCTCGCTCACTGCTGAACTCCTGCCCGAGCTTTCTGACCGGCATGCGGAAGAGAATTCCCGCCAGAATCAGCTCACAGACCGCATTGCCACAGTGACCGCGGCGGCGATCGGGGTCTCGGCGATCGTCTTCTGGTTGACGGTGCTCCATCACCGGGTCTGGCAGGTCTATCTGCTCGCCCTGACTTTCACGTTCGGTTTTCTGGTCGCGATGGTCATCGCTGTGTTTGCGGCAAAACACCTTAAGAGCAGCAAAGTACTCTGGCTCGCCCCCGCGGCGGTGATTCCGCTGATTGTTCTTGCGGCTTTGGTGAAAAATCTGGCGCTCATCGTAGCGTTGGTCTGTTTTTTATACGGCACCATCCTTGCGACCGGCGGGCTGCAGGGCCGCAGCCGCGACGCAGCGATCAGCCTGTCCTTTTTCAGCGCATTGCTGACCTCGCTGCTGGGCACTTTCTCGCCTGTTGCCCAGGTCCGCATCCCTGCGCTTGAAATTTACCTGCCCTCCGCGTTGAGCATTCTACTGATGATCTATGTTGTCCTGCTCAGCATGGATTACGTCACTGCCAACCTGCGCATTAAACTGCTGACCATCTCGCTGGCGATCGCCGTCCTGCCGTTGATCATTCTGTCTATGATTGACTCTCGCTTTATTCAAAACTCGCTGAAGGAACAAACCAATCAAGCGCTTCGTCTGGCTGCTGAAGAAACCGCCACTTCGGTCGAATCGTTTCTGGTATCCATGCGCGATTTAACCACCCGGCAAGCCGAAAATTCGATTTTCTACCAATATCTTTCTCTCGAGGCCGACCAGCGCAGGGGCAGCGATGAAGAAAAGGCGATCCAGTTAACCCTCGATTCCCTCGCCCTTCAGCAGCCTTATTATTTCCGCTCGATTGGCGTCCTCGATATGGATGGATTAATTGTGTATGACACCAGTCCGCTCGAAATCGGCAGGAACGAGCGACTAATGGATTACTTCTCATTAACCGCCTCGACCGGGCAGGCCAAGATTTCTTCAGTGGAATTCAGCGAGGATGGTACCGAAGGCTACCTGTACTTTTCGAGTTCGATCAAGGACCCCAGACAGAAAATTATCGGCATCTTGCGGATCAAGTACGACGCCTTGGTTTTACAAACACTGCTCGAGGAAAAAGTAAATCTGGTAGGCGCCCGGTCTTACCCTATCCTGTTGGACGAGAATTATCTCCGCCTGGCAGATACGCTCATGCCCAATACCATCTACCGGCTTCTGGCGCCACTCCCGTCCACATCCATCAGCCAATTGATCCGCCATCAGCGTCTGCCGGATATTCCCATTTACATGATGAGCACGGGGCATGAGGCTCTTGGATTTTTAATCGACAACTACCTGACCAACCCATACTTTTCAGTTGAGCTGCACGAGGAAAAGGCCAGCCATCCGGAAACAGGCTATGTCACCCGGCTAACAAGCATGCCCTGGTATCTCGTCTTTGTCACTGAACAGACTTCGCTGGAGGCCTTGGTGCGATCACAGGGAAAAACATCCACCCTGATCGCAACGCTCATCGCCGGCGTCGTCGGCGTGTTTGCCACCGGGATATCGGCAAATTTCAGCCGTCCAATCATCCGCCTGCATGCAACCGCCGAGAAGATCATCTCCGGCGACCTGGACGCTCAGGCGGATGTCGAAAGCAGCGACGAAATCGGCAGTCTCGCCGGGGCGTTCAATAACATGACCCACCAGTTGAAAACGCTGATTAACGAACTTGAAAACCGCGTTCTTGAGCGTACCAAGGAGCTGGCGTCCCAGAATGAAGCCCTGACTTTCCGCGGCCGACAGTTGCAGACTGTATCCGATGTTGCCCGGAGCATAATCTCAACCCGCGAGTTCGAAGGCTTGCTTACCCAGGTAACCACTCTGGTCAGCGAACGGTTTAATTTCTACCACGTCGCCGTCTTCCTGCTCGACCCGAAGGGTGAATATGCGGTGCTGAGAGCGGCCAACTCCGAAGGCGGCAAACGCATGCTCGCCAGACAGCATAAACTTAAAGTGGGCGCGGTGGGTATCGTGGGATACGTCACGGCTACCGGCGAGCCGCGCATTGCCACGGACGTCGGCAAGGATGCGGTTTACTTCAATAATCCCGATCTACCGCTGACGCGCTCTGAAATGGCTTTGCCGCTCAAATCCAACGACCGGATCATCGGCGCTCTGGATGTTCAAAGCACAGAAGCAGATGCTTTCACGCAAGAAGACATCGAGCTATTCAGCACTCTGGCAGACCAAATTTCCATCGCAATTGTTAACAATCAGTTATTCAACGAAACCGTCAAAGCCCTGGAAGAAGCTCAACAGATTCACCGCCAGTATCTGCGCCGCGAATGGACCAGCGAAATCACCGCCAGGCAAGTCCGCGCGTTCAAATACTCATCCCAGGGGGCCGAACCTCAGGCTGGAACTTCGCTGCCTGAAATCCAGCGTGTTCTGGAAACCGGCCAGCCTGTTGTCCAACCATCAGGCGAATCCGGGCATCCTGCGGTTCTGGCCGTTCCGATCAAGTTGCGCGGTGAAACGCTTGGCGTGATTCATCTGAAAGACGCTTCAATGCCAGACCGGACATGGAACGAGGATGAAGTCACCGCCATCTCCGCAGTAGCCGATCAGGTCGCCCTGGCTCTCGAAAACGCGCGCCTGCTGGAAAAGACCATCCGGCGATCTGAAAGAGACCGAAAAGCGCTGGAAATCACGGGCAAGATCCGTTCAACAAACGATACCAAATCGATGGTTGAGATCGCTCTGGAGGAACTTCGGCAAACGTTGAAAGCGACCCGGGTGCAGATCATTCTAAAGGAAAACGGCGGCGACGAATCGAACGGACGATCCAGATTGCTGGCTGCGACCAACACCGTTCAGACCCATCGGGAATAATGGGAGGTCATCATGGCGTTTACAATCTCGGTAACAAACGAAAAGGGGGGTGTCGCCAAAACAACGACCACCTTATCGCTCGGAGCGGCTCTGGTAGAGTATGGCAAACGGGTGCTCGTGATTGACCTGGATCCACAGGCCAATCTGACCCTTGCATTGGGTTTTGATCCCCTCAAGGTTGAGAAAACCGCCGCAAATCTGTTCAAAGGCTCCCCTCTGGATGCGCTGATCCTTGAAACGGGCTTGCCGGGACTTACGCTGGTCCCCTCCAATCATGAGATTAGTTATGCTGAACGGTCCCTGCCCCCCCGCCCTGGTTACGAGACCCTGCTCAGAGACGGGATCCTGAAAGGCAGCGGAAATGGGGTTGATTACATCCTGATCGATTGCCCTCCGTTTCTTGGCGCGATCGTGCTAAATGCTTTCACGGCGGCCAATCTGCTGCTCATCCCGACTCAGGCGGAATATTTTTCGATCTACGCCTTGAAAAACATGATGGGATTGATTCACCGCGTGCGCGCCCAAACCAACCCGGATCTTTCTTACCGCCTGCTGCTGACGATGTTCGACGGGCGGAACCGCATCCACCGGACGCTGAGCGAACAGCTGCGCAGCAGCTTTTCTAAAGGCGTTCTGGAAACGGTGATTATGGTGGATACCAAGCTACGCGAAAGCACGATCGCGGGTATGCCGATCATCTACCACTCTCCCAACAGCCGCTCATCCCACCAGTACCGCCAGCTTGCCCAGGAGGTTCTGCAATATGTCGAAGAAACAACTGCGCAGCCGGCTTGATTCGCTCTTTTCCGAATTCGATTCCCTGGTGGAACCTATCTATGGTCCCCAGGTCGAAAAGCCGTTAGGTTGGTGGTGGGAGTGCGATCAGGATTTACGCTACACCGACTGCGGCGCGGAAGTCTTCGATTGCCTGGGCATCCCGGCAGCCCGCTTTCAGGGGCAAATCATCACCCAATACGCAGTTGCGGCCCAATCGGTTCAGCCGTTGAGCGAAATCTTCGCCCGCGGCGCATTCCCGGCTGAGCTGGACGTCTATTTCCAGTCCCCTGAAGGCGCCTATGTTTTGGCGCGCCTGAGTATTCACCTTCGCCCTAAGCAGAACGGACACAAGCCCGGCTGGCGAGGATACGCGCAGGTGCTGTCCAGCGGTCAGGCAGCCGACCTTACCACGGAAGCGTATAAAAAAGCTGCCAGGCCCGCTTTGCCAATTGGTGAAGCTGTTTCCTCCCCAGAGCATCGGAAGCCCGATCAGGCTGCCGAAGGGACGAAGGCAGAAACCGGTCTTAATCAAGCTTCTATTATTCAAATCCCCATTGATCTCCACGCCGAAGGCAAGGGGGTAATCGAGATCATCGACGACAATGTGGACCGGTGCTGGTCCGAAGACGAGCGGCAGCTGGTCCAGGAAGTCGCAAAACAGCTTTCGATCGCGATCGAGAGCGCGCAATCCTATGAGCTGGCTCAAAAAGCCTATCAGGAAATCCGCCAGGCGGACCATATGAAAAGCCAGTTCCTGGCGAATATGAGCCACGAGCTGCGCACTCCGCTGAATTCCATCATCGGCTTCTCGAGGGTCATCCTCCGCGGGATCGACGGCGAGATTAACGATATACAGCGCCAGGATTTAACTTCGATTTACAACTCGGGGCAGCACCTGCTTGGCCTGATCAACGACATCCTTGATTTCTCCAAGATCGAGGCGGGCAAAATGGAGTTGCAATTCGACGACGTCAACCTGATCGATATCATCCAATCGGTCATGTCGACTGCGATCGGCCTGGTCAAGGATAAGCCGATCAAACTCGGCACCATTCTACCCGATTCACTGCCCGTCGTTTCAGCAGATTCCACCCGCATCCGACAGGTGTTATTGAACTTCTTATCGAACGCCGCCAAATTCACGGACGAAGGATCCATCACCGTCAAAGCGGTCGAAACGCTCGGCCCGACCGGAGAAAGCGAGGTTCTGGTCACCGTCACGGACACCGGCGCTGGAATTGCGCCCGAAGACCGCGAAAAGCTCTTCATCCCGTTCTCACAGGTGGATGATTCGCCCACCCGGAAGACAGGCGGTACCGGTCTTGGCCTGTCCATCTGCCGCCATTTCATTGAAATGCATCACGGCCGCATCGGACTACTGTGGAGCGAAGTCGGTAAAGGTAGTACTTTCTTCTTTGCCCTGCCGGTTAAATCAGAAGCACTTGAAGCTGCAAACGGAGGTTCGAATCCGTAGCAAGTCCACTTACACCAGGTTTTTCACCACTATCCTCATCACGATTAAAGGTGGCTAAACATCATGACTCATCACTTCACCGTACGATGCCGGGATTGCGGTTACCAAGCCCAATTCCACCCGAGCCAGCCTGCCTGTCCCTCCTGCGGCAGTGTGTGGCGGGAAGCCGTTTACGACTACGACCAGATTGCCCCGACCTGGGCGGATGAACTCATAAAAAAGCCGTTCACGATGTGGCGGTACCACGAGCTCCTGCCTCTTCTGAACATTCCCACGGATTTGACATTTGGCGAAGGCGGCACGCCGCTGCTGCGGGCAATCAACCTTGGTTTGATCCTCGGTCATCAGCGGATATTTTTCAAGGACGAGCGCAGGGGCCCAACCGTATCATTCAAAGACCGCCAGGCGGCGGTCAATATCCCCATGTTGAAAGAAGCCGGCATATCCGAGGCGGTAATCGCCTCAACCGGTAATGTTGCCATTTCCTATTCAGCGTACGCTGCCCGCGCAGGGATCAAACTCTGGGCCTTCCTCACCAGCATGGTGCCGGCTGATAAAATGCGCGAAGTCGCACTCTACGGCACCCAGGTCATAAAAGTGACCGGTTCTTACGATCAGGCCAAACAGGTCGCCGCCGAATTCGCCCGCCAGAGAGGAATTTATTTCGACACGGGCGCCCGTAATATCGCAAATATCGAATCCATGAAGACGCTGGCTTTTGAGATTTGCGAACAGATGGCTCAGTATGCCTTCGACAGCGGTCAGCCTGGAGCGGAGTGTCCTCCGGTAAGTTTCCTGGCGCCCGATTGGTACATCCAATCGGTCAGCGGCGGAATGGGGCCGGTGGGTGTACACAAAGGCTTTAGCGAGCTGTATCGCATGGGATTAATCACCAAAATCCCCAAAATTGGCGTGATCCAGGTCGAAGGTTGTTCGCCGATGACCGCCGCATGGAAAAAGAACCTGGATAAAGCCGAGCCGGTTATCACCCCGCGCACCCATATCGCCACTCTCGCAACCGGCGATCCCGGCCGGACTTATACCATCCTGCGAGAGGCCCTGCTGGACACCGGGGGCGTGATGGAGAGCGTATCCGACGAGGAAGCGTTTCGGGCGATCCACTATCTTGCAAAGATGGAAGGATTGTCGGTTGAATCCGCCGCAGCAGTCGCCCTGGCAGGCGCGATCAAACTCATTCACTCCGGAATCATCAAACCCGATGAAACGGTGGTGATCAATGTCAGCGGTCACACGATGCCTGTTGAGGGGGATATCCTTGGCAGTGAATGGGCAAAAGATGTGATCCTGCCCGCCGGGGTTTCAGTCGAAACGCCAGAGGAAGGCCTGCTGTCCGCGATCAGTAAGGTGGCCGTTGACCATTATCATTCCATCGCGATCATCGACGATCATCCGGACGTCCGCAGATTGATCCGCAGGATTCTCCAATCGCAGGATAATTACACCCTGTTCGAGGCTGCCAACGGACGCGAGGCTATCGAGCTGGTCAAACGCGAACGGCCTCACCTCATCATCCTCGATCTAATGATGCCTGAGCTGGACGGTTTTGCGGTCATCGATGCCATCAAGGCGGACCCCAACAGTGCGGATATCCCAATCATTGTGGTCACCGCAAAAGAGCTGACCTCAGCTGAGAAAAATCGACTTCGCGGTCATATCCAATCGCTGATGCAAAAAGGCGATTTCTTGAGCGACGAGCTGCTGGACGAGGTTCGCGCTTTGTTGAAATGATCACCGAGATTAAACTGACCAGAATGGCTGACAGAATCCGCTCACAGGGAATCGGCGCTGCGCTGACATCAGCGCTGCTTTTGGGGTTGATTCCCATCTTCGGCAAACAGGCTTTGCTGAGCGGTTATTCGCCTTTGGCGGTGGTGACCATCCGCAGCGGATTAGCAGCTTTCCTGCTATTCGGTTTCATGCTGTTCCAGCGGAGGTTTTTTTATATTTATCCCGTTGGCCTGATTGGCTGCGGCCTGGCTGGATTTATTAACGGTGTAGGATCCATCCTCTATTACATCGCCCTGGATCGGATCGGGGCGGGAGTCGGTCAGCTTCTTTACAGTTTCTATCCGCTCTTCGTCGCAGGGTGGCTGCTTCTCGACCGGCATGCGATCAGCCGACTGACCATTTTTCGCCTCGCGCTTGCGCTGCCGGGGGTATACCTGTTGATCCAGGCCGGACACGCGCGGGTCGACCTGGTCGGCGCAGCCTGCATGCTCGCCTCAGCAATCTTCTATGCGCTACATTTAATTGTAAATCAGCGGGTGCTTTATGAAGTACCGGCTCCCACTGTAACTTTCTATACGCTACTTTCTATGGGTCTGACCGTTCTGGGCGCATATCTGATCTTCGACCGCCAGCTGCCCCCATCAGATGCGTCTCCCTGGCCGTTACTGGGTATGGCGTTAGTCACTTTCCTCTCGCGCTTGACTCTTTTCCTGGGGGTCAAAAAACTTGGCGGGCTGCAAACTGCGCTGCTCGGTCTCGGCGAGCTGCTCGTGACCATCCTGCTTGCCCAGCACTGGCTCGGGGAGGCACTTTCCAGCCTGCAATGGGTAGGTGCGCTGTTCGTCAGCGGCAGTCTGTTCCTGGTCGGATTGGAGAAATATACGC
>FWPV01016425.1_pt1 | contig 10434 bp, 10 predicted proteins | sample 2228371 | NCBI WGS metagenome assembly FWPV01 (sample SAMEA103939776, study PRJEB20133) | metagenome
CGCGGCCAGTGGGCGCTGCTGGCGCAGATCTGGCTGGTGCCCGGCGATGTGTATGTGCTTCTGGCCACATTGGCCTGGGCCTTTTACAGCCGATACTCGAAGATCACCTTCCGTGTATTTTGCCGGGAAGAAGTCACCATTGACCAGACCTTTTGGGAGGGAAAAATTGAGCAGGCCTTGTCCAGGAGGAGGTCCCGGGTTACCGAAAAACAGGCCTGCCGATTGGTCTTCTCAGACGCTGACGGGCTTCCGGGACTGATCGCCGATTGGTATGCCGGGCACTTGGTCCTTCAGACTTTGATTCCTGGAATGGATCGTCATATTGAAATGTTATGCAATATATTTCAATTTTTACTAAAACCTTTTTCCATTTTGCTCAAAAACGATTTGGAGGCCCGCTCCTTGGAACGATTACCGGTTTTCGTCCGTCCCTTGGCGGGGGAAATCCCGAAAAGAGTCAATATCGAGGAAGGCAGGATTTGTTATGAAGTGGATCTCCAGGGGGGTCAAAAGACCGGAGCTTATTTGGACCAGCGAGAAAACAGGCTTTGGCTGGCGGAAACAGTAGGTCCAGGGATGAGGGTGTTGGACTGTTTTTGTTACACCGGCGGCTTCGCCCTCCAGCAGCCGGCGCACTGCGTACATGTCCCGGATGTCGCGGAGGTCGAGATGCGATACGAAGGTGCCAAGCCTCGGGCGGATCTCGACCAGGCGCTCGCGCTCCAGCCGCAACGTGGCTTCCCGCACCGGCGTGCGGCTCAGGCTGAGGTCCTTGACGTACTTCTCCACTGGCACCGCTTCGCCCGGCTTGAGGCGGTTGTTGAGAATGTCGGATTTGATCGCCTGATATGCCACGTCGACCGCGGAGAGAGTGCGGCGGGAGGAGGACAATTCATGGTCCGGGGATGCGAGCTGCTTGCCCTTGGCAGTAGTTTTGCGGCCCATCGCCCTAGTATTGTAACCGAATCCAGTCCGCTCAGAGATCTAGATGAAGCTCTAGTCATTTGACATACGACTAGTATATCTGTTACATAGAAAGCTGCGCAGGAGAGCCGAAGATCCATGCATCCAGCGACGCCTCTGACCCACCCTGCGGCCCCGGGGCGCCGCCGGATCGACCTGACCCCCTGGCAATGGAAGCTGTGCGGCTTCCTGCTGTTGGCCACGGCGCTGAGCTACCTGGACCGCCAGGCTCTCAGCGTCGTGGCGCCGGTCGTGGCCGAAGAGCTGAAGCTGGACAACGAACAGCTGGGACGTCTCCTGTCGGCCTTCTTCTACGCTTACGCCGCCATGCACATCGCGGTGGGCTGGATTCTGGACCGGTACAACATTAAGATCACCTACGGCCTGTTCGTCGCTCTGTGGTCGGCCTCGCAGATCCTCGCCGGTTTCGCCCGCGGATTCGGCGAACTCTTCGCCTGCCGGCTGCTGCTAGGAGCCTTTGAGACGGCCGGACAGACCGGTGCGGCGCGCATCATCGCCCGGACCCTGCCGGCGAAGCAGCGGACATTCGCCAACGGCCTGATGATGAGCGGCGGAAGCATCGGCGCCATTCTCGCGCCGGTGCTCATGATCTTTCTCGCCAGCCGCTTCGGCTGGCGCTTCGGATTCGTCGTCCTCGGCTCGCTCGGGCTCGTCTGGTCGGCGGCGTGGCTGCTCTGGTTCCGCCCGAAAAAGGAGGTCCTGCAGGGAACCTCCAACGCCGCCACGCTGACCGAGGCGGACCGCATCGGTGTCATTCTCAGGAACCGCCGGTTCTGGGCCTGCGTGGCCGGCGCGGCATGCACGATTCCCATCATCCACATCAGCTCCGCGTGGATGCCGACGTATTTCGTCCAGGAGTGGGGCCTGAAGGTGAGCGGCACCCTGGGCGGCTATCTCTTCCTTGTTTACGCGGGGCTCGACATCGGCTTCATCGGCGGGGGCGCGGCAGTTTCCTGGCTCATCTCGCGCGGCTGGCCGGTGGCCAGGGCCAGAGTGCGGATGATGTGGATTTCTGCGGCGGTCATGCTTTCAATCGGACTCGTCCCCTTCGCTCCGAGCGTGGGCTTCGCGATTGCAGGAATCTTTCTCCTCAACGTCGGACGGGCCTGCTGGGGCGCCCTGTTCCTGGCGTTCAACCAGGACATTGCTCCGGGCCGCGTCGGCCTGGTGGCGGGCATCATGGGTTGCATTGGTTCCTTCATGGGCGCACTGCTGGTCTGGCTGATCGGGTGGGTGACCAAGACGCGGGGTTATGACGGGCCGTTGTGGATGATTGCCGTCCTTGTTGTGGCAGGCACAGTGCCCGTGGCGCTGGCCGGTTGGGAGAAACACGATTCGGAAAAGGAATGCAAACCATGACACATCGAGTCGCGGTGGCTGCCGGAGACGGAATCGGCCCCGAACTGACCGAGGCCACGCAGCGCGTGCTGGAAGCCGCCGGAGCCTCCATCGAATGGGTGGAGGCGCCGGTCGGGAAAGCCGCCATGGCCCGCTGCGGCGAGGAGCTCCCCTGGGAGTCGCTTGAGAAGATGCGGCGGCTGGGAGTCGTGCTCAAAGGGCCGCTGATCGCCGAGCGGCTGAGCGGCGGCGCGCAGGTCCGGGCGCCGGAAGGCGTGCGCACCCACCCCAGCGTCAACAACGGGCTCAGGAGGGAGCTGGCAGTGTACTGCAACCTGCGGCCGGTCCGTGGTTTCGCGCCGGTCTCCGGCCGTTATGCAGCGCTGGATGTGGTCCTGGTTCGCGAGGTCACCGAGGACATTTACAGCGGTATCGAGCGCAGCGTAAACGAAGAATGCGGCGAGGCGGTGAAGCGCATCACGGCGCAGGCGAGCCGCCGGATCGCGCGGTTCGCGTTCGAGTACGCGGCCCGCTTCGGCAGGAAGCGGGTGACGGCGATTCACAAGGCGAACGTGCTGCACAGGACCGACGGGCTGTTCCTGCGGTGCGTCCGCGAAGTCGCCGCCGGATACCCCGCGGTCGAGTGCGACGACCGCATGGTGGACGCAGCCTGCTACCTGATGGTGAAGGATCCCGCGGCGTTTGACGTCATGGTGCTGCCCAACCAGTACGGCGACATTCTCTCCGATCTCGCAGCCGGGCTCGCCGGCAGCCTCGGGCTGGCCCCCGGCGCGAACTTCGGCGATTCGGTAGCGATGTTCGAGGCAGCGCACGGAGCGGCGCCGGACATCGCCGGGAAGGGGCTGGCCAATCCGATCAGCCTCATCCTCTCCGGGGCGCTGATGCTCGATCATCTCGGCGAGCGCGAGGCCGCCGAACGGGTGCGCCTGGCCGTGGAGCTCGTGCTCGGCGAAGCCCGCGTCCTGACCGCGGATCTCGGCGGCACGGCGACCACGCGCCAGCTGACCGACGCCATCTGCGAGGCATGCGAAAGGGTGGCGGTGTGAAGCTCGGCGGCGCAATCGACACGCATGTTCATGCGGGCCCGGACGTCCGCCTCAGAAAAACGACCGCCTATGAACTGGCGCGCACCGCCCGGCAGGCGGGCATGCGGGCCATCGTGCTCAAGAACCACCACTGCTCCACCGTGCCGCTGGCGGCGGCCCTGACCGAGGCGCTGCCAGGCATCTCGGTGCGCGGCGGGCTGGTGCTGAACCGCGCCGTGGGCGGCTGGAATCCGGAAGCCGTCGAGGCAGCCCTCAAAATGGGCGCCGCGGAGATCTGGATGCCGACACTTGCCGCAGAGAACGAACGCGCGTTCCGGGGCTTCCCGGGGACGGGGATGCGCGCCCTCGACGGCGAAGGCCGGCTGTTGCCCGAGGTGCTCCAGATCATCCGGATGGTAGCGAAAGCGGGAGCCGTGCTCGGCACAGGGCATCTTGCGCCGGAGGAGACGCTCGCCGTCGTCGCCGCAGCCCGCGAGGAGGGGGTGCGGGCGATCCTGGTCACCCATCCGGAAATCGACTTCATTGCCATGCCTGTCGAAGTGCAGCGGCGCCTCGCCGGTCCCGGACTGTACTTCGAACGCTGCTTCTGCCGGAAAGGGTTCCATCGGGATTGGGCGGGCCTGGCGCAGGACATTCGCGCCGTCGGAGTCGATTCCACGATCCTGGCCACCGATCTCGGACAGCCAGAAAACCCCGATCCGGTGGAAGGCCTGGAACAATTCGCGGACCGGATGCGGAGCGAGGGGTTTTCTTCTCTTGAGCTGGAACGGATGACGGCGGCCAACCCGTCCGTGGCCCTTGGACTGGAGTGAAGCGATGCCCGGCACGAACGTAGCCTTCATTCACGCCTCCCCGGCGGCCATTGGGCCCCTGGCGAACTACTATGCGCAGGCCGAGCCCGGTTGGACAATCACGAACCTGCTGGACGACGGCATCATGCGGCAGTTCCGGGAAGGGGACGAGGCGGCGGTGGAATCCGGTCTGCTCAGCCTCGTCGAGCGGGCCTGCTCGAGATATCGCGCGCGGGCGGCGATGATCACCTGCTCGGCCGTGCGCCGGGAACTGCTGGGGCGGCTCCAGACGGTTTCGCCCGTGCCCCTGGTGAAGATCGACGTGCCCATGGCCGAGGCCGCCGTCGCCGCGGGCACCCGGATCGGCGTGCTGGTGACCTTCCCGCCGACGGTGCAGACGGCTGCTTCGCTGCTCCGCGAGGCCGCGCGCTCGGCGGGGCGGCATCTCGAAGTGCGCGCCGAGCTGCGCGAGGCGGCGCTGAAGGCGCTGCTGGCCGGCGATGCGGACACCCACGACAGGATCCTGGGCGAGGCGGCGCTCACGCTGAAGGACGCCGGCGTGGATGCAGTCGTGCTGGCGCAGGTCTCCATGGCGCACCTCAGGCCCGCGCTCGAGGCGCGGCTGGGCGTGCCGGTGTTCTCCAGCCTGGAAACCAGTCATCAGGCTTTGAAAAGGGCGCTGGGCGAGTGACCCGGCGGAATTCCGAATCATGAGGCAAGGAGCAATCGCAATGATCCGTACCATGCTGGCCGGTGCGCTGGCCTTCCTGGCAGCCGGCAATTCCGCCCAGGCGATTGAAATCGCCACCGGCAAAATGCTCGGGCGCAAATACGATCAGCGGGCCTTTTACGTCCGCGACAGAGGCGGCAAATGGCAGAAGACGTACACGGGCAGGCAGTACAAACCCGAAGCCGCCGGCCGGCTGATGAATTTGCGCATCGCCCAGGCTCTTTTCCACGACGAATGGCTCACCGAGTTCCCGCTCGACCCCGACAGGAACACCGATGCCGTGATCGCCGCGCTCGACACCTACAAACGGCACGGCGTGCTGGCGGTGAACATCTCGCTGCAATGCGGCAACCCCGGATACAACCGCGAGGTGCAGGAGATCAAGCGCGTGAACGCCGCCAAGGCAGGACCGGGGAAAGGCTTCCTCTGCGGCGCGTTCCTGCCGGACGGCTCGATGAAGAAGGCATGGCAGGACAGGCTGTTGCGCCTCGTCCGCGCCGCCGACGAGCGCGGCATGATCGTGGACCTGATGTACTTCTACCAGTCGCAGGACGAGGTGCTCTCCGGTCCGGCGGCGATCCGGAACGCGGTGAAGAACGCGACGGACTTCCTGATCGACAACGACCTGCGCAACGTGATCATTGAAATCGCCAACGAACAGGATGTCCAGGGTTGGGATCATAATCTCTATATCGAGCGGAACATGGGGGAGCTGATGGAAATTGCGCGGGAACGATTCCGCGCGAAAAATGCCGAATTCCTCCTGCCCATTTCGGCGTCTTCGGGCCCGTCCATGAAGCTCTTTGACAGCACCACCGTCCATGCCGACCTGACGATCATCCACGGCAACAACCATCCCCCGGAGCGCAAGTTCCAGCGGACCCGGGAGCTGTTCCTCAGCCTGCTGGCGCCGGGCCCGATCCTGATGAACGAGGATGACAACGGGCGCGCGACCAGCGAGGAGAACCTGAAGAAAGAGCTGGCCAGCTGCGACGCTGTCTGGAACGGCGGAGGCAGCTGGGGATACATGCCCTGGCGGCAGACGCAGATGTTTCCGTTCCGCTACTACAACCCGGTGGGGGACTCGCAGGACGAGAAGTATTTCCGGGCGGTGCTCGAGCACATCAGGTCCAAGGTGATGAGGTAGACGGATGACAGCGCCGGAGAGGAAGATTCCGTGCATTTCCCTGCCACGCCGGAAGTGCGCCCGATTCTTGTGCCGGTGGGCTGAAACCGGCGAGAGATTCGAGCCGCTATGGACCGTCATGTCTTTTCGGGCCGTGGATGATCCGCCGAAATTTCCCGCCCTTCCCCCGCAAGTCACCGGCTCCATGCCGACAGCGGTCCGCGCCGGGGGTTGACATGCGGCTTCGCGGAGCGCTCTTCGGTTGCGGCATGATCTCCGAGTTCCATCTCCGGGGATGGCTGCGCATCCCGGAGGTGGAGATCGTCGCCCTCTGCAATCGCACTCTGGAGCGCGCGGAGGCCCGGCGCGCGCAGTTCGTGCCCGAGGCGCGCGTCTACTCGGACCTCAGGCAGATGCTCGCCTCCGAGCGGCTCGACTTCATCGACATCCTCACCACGCCCGAGCTGCATTACGATCACTGCCTCGCCGCCATGTCGGCAGGGCTCCATATCGTGTGCCAGAAGCCCCTGTGCGAGAGCCTGGAGCGCGCCCGGGCGCTGGCGCAGCTGGCGGGCGCCTACGACCGGGTATTCGCAGTCCATGAGAACCACCGGTACCGCCCCTGGTTCCAGCGCGCCTGCGCCGCCGTGACGGACGTCCGCTTCCTGCGGATCGACCACCTGAACGCGTCCGAGCCGAAAGAGGCGTACAAGAACATCGCGCCTACGGGCGTCTGGCTCGAATACGGCAGCCATCTGGTCGACATGATGCGGGCGGTCCTCGGCGAGCCGCTGCGCGTGCACGCCCGCATGCACCGGACGAATCCGTTCGTCGCGGGGGAGAGCATCGCGCACGCCACCTTCGAATATCCGGACCGCACCGCCGTGGTCGAGGCAGGCTGGAAGCACTCGGCTCTGACGCAATCCTCGGTCCTCCTTTGCGCTGAATCCGGAGAGGCATGGTACGAAGGAACCCTGACGCGCGGCGATCACGGCAGGCTCCGGATCGTCTCCGGAACCGAAGTCGTCCGCGATGAAACGCTCTCCCCTTTCGACGAGTACGTGGAAAGTTTCTACCTGCTGGAGCGCGAATTCATCGACGCCGTGCTCGGTCGGGGGCGTGTCGTCCAGACCGCGGCGGAGCATCTGAAGACGCTGGCCTGCACCTTCGCCGCCTACGAATCGGCGCGCACCGGAGAAATTGTGGAGATCCGATGAACGAACGGGAACAACTGGTCTGCATTGCGCGGTCGCTGTTCGACCGTGGATACACGTTCGGCACTGCGGGAAACATCAGCGTGCGGCTGGGGGACGGATTCCTGGTGACGCCCACCAACTCGTCGTTCTTCAGTCTTACGCCAGAGGGCCTGTCCGAGCTGGACGGCTCGGGAGCTCTCGTCTCTGGTCCTGCGCCCAGCAAGGAGGCTCATTTCCACCTGGCGGCCTACCGTGCTCGCCCGGAGGCGCGAGCGGTCGTCCACCTGCACTCGCCCTACGCCACCGCCGTGTCGTGCCTGGCGGACCTGGACGCCGCCGACGCCATGCCGGTCTACACGCCTTACTACGCCATGCGATTGCCGTGTCTCCCTGTTGTCGCTACTTCCCCGCCCGGCGACCCGCAGCTCGCTCCCGCTGTGGAAGCCGCGGCTGTCAGGAGTCCTGCTCTCCTACTGCGGAATCACGGGCTGATCGCCATCGGCAAGAGCCTGCCGGAGGCTTCGGCCCTCGCAGAGGAGATCGAAGAACAGGCCCGGCTCCACTTCCTCCTCGACGGCCGGGGCCGGCGGCTCACCGCGGAGGAGATTGCGGAGCTGCGGAGGAGATTCCGATGAACGTCGTCTTCTGCGCCGCCGCCGACGACGATACCGGCGCCACCGACCTCGGCGGCATGCTGGCGGATCAGGGGCTGCGGACCGTGCTCGTGCTCGACGGCCGCGTGGAGGCCTGGAGCGAAGGCTACGATGCCGTCATCGTCGGCATGGGCAGCCGCGCGCTCCGCCCCGCGGAAGCGTACCAGAAGACGCGCGAAGCCGTGCGTGCGCTCCGTGAACTCCGGCCCCGCGTCATCCAGATCAAGTATTGCAGCACCTTCGACTCCACCACCGAGGGCAACATCGGCCCCTCGCTCGACGCCGCCATGGATGAAACCGGCGAGCAGTTCACCGTCGCGCTGCCTGCGCTCCCGATTTACGGCCGCACCACTTTCATGGGCCACCATTTTGTCGGACAGGTGCTGCTGTCGGACTCGCCGATGCGCGACCACCCGCTCACCCCCATGCGGAACCCGAACCTCGTGACGCATCTGCAGGCGCAGACGAAGCGGCGCGTCGGGCTGGCCGCGTATCCGGTCACGCGGGAACGGCTGGAACAGGTGCGCCGCGCGGGCATCGAGATCGCCATCCTCGACTGCGTATCCGATGATGACCTCACGCAGGTGTGCGAAGCCATCGCCCCATTGCCCCTGATCAGCGGCAGCTCTGCTCCCGCCATGCGCCTGCCGGCCATCTGGCGCCGTGAGGGCTGGTGGACGCCCCGTCCTGCGCCATTGGAACCGTGCGCCGCCCGCGGCGCCGGCTACCTGGTCGTCGCCGGAAGCTGCTCGGTGGCCACTCGGGGGCAGAACGAGTGGCTGGAAGGGCAGGGCGCAACCGCGCATGTTCTCGATCCAATCGAACTGCTGTCCGGCGGCGCCAGACCGCCTGCGCTCAGCGGAGAGGTCACCCTCCTGCGCACCGCATCCTCCGCGGACGACATCGCGCGGGTGCATGAGTGGGCGGCTGCCCACGGCTTGTCACCAGCGGAGGCGGGGCTGCGGATCGCCTACGCCATGGCGCGCCTCGTCGTCGGGATCGTGGAGCAGACCCCTCCGGCGGGACTGGTGGTGGCGGGAGGCGAAACCTCGGGCGCCATCTGCCGGACTCTCGGCTTCGGCGCGCTCGAGATCGGACGCAGCATCGAGCCGGGCGTGCCGCTGTGCCGTTCGCTCGGGCAGCATCGCCTGCTGGTCGCACTGAAGAGCGGCAATTTCGGCAGCCCTGATTTCTACGGGCGCGCCATCCAGCAGATGAAATGCGAAAGGGGCTGCCTGAATTGAACCCTTCGTTTTTTCCGTGAAGGGGACGGAGCTGGCTGGCACTTTCGCGGTTCCGGACTGGTGTCTTTCCTATCTTCGGTTTTCAACACCTGGCGCTATTGCAGGCGGACAAGCCGCGGCGATGCGTCTCTTCCGGCGTCCACGACGGCCGGCAAGCGGCGGCTGGAGCCCGGCCCTGAAGTGCTCACTGATTCCCGATGTGGGTACTTGCGCCCTTTGCGCAAGCGTCCATCAATGGCAAGACGGTCTGCGGCGAACGCCTCCGATCGTAACTCTCCTGGCCTCATCGCTTCGCAGAGCCCAGGCCACGAGGTCGTGATGAGATGAGAAGGAACCCGTCACCTCGGCGGCCGTCAGTTCCCGCGGGCGGCGAACGAACGGTATAAACGCAACCAGGTTGGCCATATGTTCATGGGCCTGAAACGCTAGGGGGGCACCGACCAGAAGAGATTCGGAACGATCTCGAGCACACGGAACCCCGGTGGCGGAGTGAATGCGAATGATTCGTCCGAAATAGGACCGATCTGGATCTCGTCCCAGATCACCGTCTCTTCGGTTGCCATCATCTGGCTGATTTCGTCCCTGTCAGGGGGCAATTGCATCACGGATTTCCAGACGAAGGCGGTGTCAGAATCGATCCACAGCCGCTGCTTCCAGCCGAGGGACCTATCGTTCGGAGTCACACTGATAACAGCACTACGGATGCGCTTTCCAGCTGTCTTGACGTCTTCCAACTTTAGCAGCCGGAATTCGGCCTCGATCGACCCCAGCATCGCGAATCTCCCCCCCCAGGATCCGGTACCAGTGCTCGAGTTGCCGTCGAATGCGCTTGCCGCTGGTGGAATCCGCTTCCGTTTCGAAGTAGTGCTTGTGCTCCTGGAGGTAAAGAATCGCTCGTCCCTGAGCCATGCACCACAGACTCCCATTCGGCCGGCGGCCGGCCCGATACTCCAGGCGCATGCGGTCGCCGGACCGGATGACCCGTCGAGACCGTTCGCGGGTCGACTTGTATTGGGCGGATTGGCCGAACTGGTGGATCTCTGCAGCGAAAATGGAGCCATTCGCCGCGCGCTGGTACGCTTCAGCGGTGCGCACGATCAGTTGGCGTGGGTCGATGCCGGGCGGCGCCGCCGACACGAGCGCGGCGCTGGCCAAAGAAAGCAATGGCCGAGCCCAAGGCAGAATTTCATGCATGTCTTGACGTGCCCCTTTCATATTAGCAGGTCGCTGAAAAATCGCCTTTGCTGAGCCGGAAATGGTTCCGCTTTTCGATTTCTGCCTCAGGGGAAGGTGTCGAGTGAGGAA
>FWPV01016426.1_pt1 | contig 10433 bp, 9 predicted proteins | sample 2228371 | NCBI WGS metagenome assembly FWPV01 (sample SAMEA103939776, study PRJEB20133) | metagenome
TTGCAATAGGCATGGTTGCAGGAGGTGCAAGGCGATGGATCAATATATTCGGTATTAATATCCAGCCCTCTGAATTCATGAAGCCCATACTCATCCTATTTCTGGCAAATATACTCCATGAAAAGAAAAAATATAATATGCAGCTCGGCTTAAAGGAGATTCTTTTCCCCCTGGGAGCCATATTCATCCCTGCCATGCTCATAATAAAACAACCTGATTTAGGAACTGGGATTATCATAATCCTCACAAGCCTTTGTATGCTCTGGTTTGTGGGACTTAAGAAATCCACATATGCTGTTTTATTTGCCCTTGGCGCCATTGCACCCTTTATTGCATGGATGTATTTGATGAAACCGTATCAGAAGATGAGGATACTGAGCTTTATCAATATGGATTCTGACCCATCTGGTTTTGGTTATCATGCAAAGCAGGCTATGATTGCAGTGGGCTCAGGGAAGTTTTTCGGCAAGGGATACATGGAAGGGACACAGCACAAACTCCAGTTTATACCCGAACATCATACAGATTTCATCTTCACAGTCATTGGTGAGGAATGGGGTTTTTTCGGTGCATTGATATTGTTTATTCTTTTTGCATCATTTATTTGGAGGTGTATCAAGATCGCTCAGACTGCCCATGACGAAATAGGCGCTATGATTGCCTTTGGTGTGGGCACAATGATATTTCTCCAGTTTTCTATAAATGTGATGATGGCAATACACCTTGCACCTGTAGTGGGTATACCTCTGCCTTTTATAAGTTACGGAGGTTCTTCCCTCTTATCTATACTTGCCTCTATTGGACTCCTTTTAAATATCCATATGAGAAGATACATGTTTTGATTCAATATCTTACAAGCCCTGCAAAAAATGTGACAAGCTGAGGGAATATCTCTATTGCCACCATGGTTATTACATAAGACGGTATAAACCAGATGACCCCCTTGAATACAGTGGATAGAGGTATATCCTTTGCCATGCCAGAGACTATATATGCACTTATGCCCACAGGAGGGGTTATGGCACCCATGGTGGTTACAAGTGTTATGGCAACGCCAAACCAGATGGGGTCATATCCCATCTGCTGTGCAACAGGGAAGAATATGGGGACTGTAATTAGTAGAAATGCCAGGGCATCCATGACACACCCGCCTATGATATATATAATCATCATAGACCAGAAGATCATCCAGTGTGGAACAGGTAGCCCTGCAACCCATTCTGCAGCTACATACGGGAGTCTTGTCACTGCCAGGAAACGGCCGAATAAAACAGCTCCGGCAACAAGCATGAATATCATACACGATATACGAAGTGTATCGATTACTGACCCCAAAAAACCCTTCCAGGTGAGTTTTCTCCTAATTAGACTTATTATAATGGCCACTACCGAACCTGCTGCACCTGCCTCAGAGGGTGTAAAAAGTCCTGCATAGAGACTATACATTATAATACCGAACATGAGAACCATATCTATGGCATCGGGAATTGCCTTTAATTTTTCCAGGAAGGTATGGGCAGGTCCTTTTGGACCCCAGTTGGGGTGTGATAAACACATGATATATACAGTTATTGCCATAATAAAGGCAAGGATGACACCGGGCATAAAGCTTCCGAAAAAGAGTTTGCCTATGGATTGACCGGTATATATCCCATAGACAACCAAAACAACGCTCGGTGGTATAACTACTCCCAGGGTTGAGCCTGCTGCTATAGAGCCTGATGTGAGTATGGGAGAGTATTTATATTTTTTCATCTCCGGGAGGGCAACTGCCGTCATTGTGGCAGCAGTGGCAGTGTTTGAACCGCATATGGCTGCAAACCCTGCACATGCCATGACTGTGGTTATGGCAAGACCGCCCTTGATCTGGCCGAACCATTTGTATGCAGCATTATAGAGCCTCTCGTTTACCTGGGAATAAAAGCATATCTGACCCATAAGTATAAACATGGGTATGACCGTCAAACCATATGATGAGAATGTTTGCCATAGATCCGTCCCTATCATGCCAAGGGCAGCATCCCAGGATATGGCGTATGCAAGACCGAAAAATCCCATAAATGCCATGACAAAGCCTACAGGTATCCTCAAAAACAGCATCACTACCAGCATAATCAGTATTCCGTATAATCCTGTAAGAGGTGTAATCATGCCTTTCTCTCCTTATAGAATAGCCTGATAAAATCAATAAAAAGTGTAAGCGCCAGTGCTGCAAACCCTAATGCAAGACAGTATACAAAGGGGTGGAATATGATCTTTAATGTTTCAGACAATTCACCAGTTCTTTCTATCTTAAGCCCCCATTTAAAGGTCTGCCATGATACAAGACTGAAAAAAAACGTATTAACAAGGTAATTTAATCCATCAAGGAACGGTGTTATGGATTTGGGATACTTGTCGCTGAATATGGTTACTATAATATGGTCTTTTCTGATTTGGGTGTATCCAAGTGCAAATCCAACAGCCACTGCCCCAAAGAAACCTATAAGTTCATACGATCCGTTGATGGGGACATAGACAACCCTCAATAGCATATTCCCTGCTGCAATGCCTGTTAGGATGAGGACCGCAATGCCACTAAAAAATGCAAGGAGCCTATTAAAGTAGCTATTTAGTTTAAAGATATTATTCATGGTTAATCACCTTATTGATGTTTTAGTATGATAGGCATGGTTAGTCCCCGCAGACGACATATCCAGTTCGTCTGCGGGGTTATTGGCATTATTTTTTAAACTGTTTTTCGTATTTTGCCTTTAATGCATATACATCTTTTATGATCTGCTCACCAGGGAGACCCATGGCATTTACCTTTTTGATGTATTCATCGATCATGGGCTTGGTTAGATTTGCAATCTCTTTCATATCTGCATCAGATAATTTGAAAAGCTGATGATTGTATTTTTCCTTAGACCATTTGAGCGCCTCCTGGACATGGTCATCTACGTATTGACCTGTCCATTCTGCCTGTTCCCTTCTTAAGCCATCGAGGACCTTTTTTACATCATCAGGCAGAGAATTCCATTTATCCTTATTCATGACAACTGCAAAGGTTACGACAAAGAGGTTTGCCTTTGTGGCATAGGGTAGGTATGCAGCAAAATTGAAGTCTTTTAATATCTCCATGGAAGACACATTACCCTTTACTACGCCCTTCTGTATTGCCTCCGGTGCCTCAGACTGGGGCATACCAACAGGGGTTGCACCAAGACGCTTTAAGACTGCAGCGCCTGTCCCTGATGCCCTTAGTTCCATTCCTTTGATATCCTTTAGGGATTTAACAGGTGTCTTTGTCATAAAATCTGCAGGAGGGCATGTGAAAAGGGTCAGGACCTTTACCTTTTCGAATTCTTTTGGGTTATACTTCTCGATGAGGTCAAAGAGTGCAAGGCTTGCTGCACGGGCACTGTTAAATCCTATGGGCAGGTCAATTGCCTCAGATACAGGGAAACGTCCTGGCTGATAGCTCATGGCAAAGTTACCTATATCAGCTGTGCCTGTTACCACACCGTCAAAGATACTTTTGGCAGGAAGGAGTGTTCCGCCTGGGAATGTCTGAACCTTTACCTTTCCGTTTGTCCTCTTTTCTACCTCTTTTGCCCATCTTTCCATCTGCACGCATGGGAACGTGGTGGCAGGTGGAAAGTTGGCGTATTTAAGGACAATAGGAGACTGGCTGTAAGCCTTTTGAGGTGATGCAATATAGATACCTGATATAAAGGCTATACACATTAAAATAATAAAAAATCTTTTTGCTTTCATTTTTACCCCCTTATTTAAATTTGGATTATTAAGATTTTAAAGTATCACCCCCCTTGTTTTATTAAAGATGCCATAAAACATTTGGATACTGTATACAAAAATAAGGCATTAATTTTACTTTCTACTTTAATAAGGCATATTTGTCAAGCATATTATTTGAGCATTTAAAACTTTCCATGTTCAATTCCGGGTCTTTTTCATTTGTGGCGTTTATTAAGACTTAGAAATACATCAACCAATATGAATTATCAATCCAGCACTCAAAATTCGGCACTAAAAACTACTTTTTTATTCCGTCTACCATCCATTATCATTCACATGCACTTACACATACACACAACCCTTTACCCCTGATGTTTTAAATATCATGCCTTGCAGATGAGTCTCTGTGGGTCTACCTCATCTCTCAATATCTGGAGCTCCAGTTCTGTTGGTGCTTTGGCCTCTTTTGCCCTTGATACATCTATTTCAAAGCCTGTATTTTCTATTATATTTTCTATGGTGACACCAGGGTAGTATTCATCGAGATACATCTCTTTTGTATTATCATCAAACCTCATGACACCCAGGTTTGTAACTACAGCAAGGGCACCGCCCCTTGAAAGCCCGAGTTTCTGTCTTGAATCACCGCCTTTATACCATCCCACGCTTGTGAGGTAATCGAGTTTCTCCACAAACCTCCTCTTTTCATGTTGCATGAATGTTATGACCCCTGATGCAAAGGATGCCACATCGCATGCACCACCACTGCCTGAAAACCTCGTCTTTGGTCTGTGGTAATCACCGATGGCAGTTGTGTTTAGATTGCCGTATTTGTCTATCTGGGCAGCACCGAGAAATGCTATGGTATGGAGCTTTCTATGTCCCACTATAGAGAATGCCTCGATGAGCCCTGAATTAAGGCATGTCCCGCTCATGACCCGAAGGTCTGATACTGCCATAGGTATCTCATCAAGAGAAGGGTCAATGCCCCCTGTTTCAAAGAATATAACTGCCTTGGGTGCATATATCCTCTTTGCAGCAGTGGCAGCAAGCATGGATACTCCTGTGCCAGCAAATACAATATCACCGTCTTTTATAAAACGACCGGCGCTTATTGCCATCATTTCATTGTCTGAATATTCTAAAGCCATTTTTTAACCTCCCCTGATTTCTATTACTTTGTGATAATTATCTCCTATCCAGACCTACTGCGTAGCCGAGGACAGGATTTGCCTTAATATTCACAAGCATTTCACTCCCCACCTTGTTGAGATACTCTGTATGGTCTTTTACACTGTAAACCCATTCATCAAGATAATCTTTGAATTTATTGTCATCATTGGCAATTACCTTATACATATTTAGATGTTTCGGGTCATAGTCATAAAAACCAAAACACCCTGTAGGATGGGCGCCATAAGGCAGTTTCACAATGGCATCCACAAAGAATGGAGGTATGGAGTTCTGGTCTGGATCGAGCCTTATGAATGAGCGAGGCACAATCTCCTCGCATGTTACTATAATAGTATCTGCAGACTTTGCCTGCTCTATATCGGCGAATGTAAGCCCCTTTATGCGGACTGTGCCGTCATCGCCCACATATTGGGCATGGATGAGGGCAACATCCGGGTTTAAGGCAGGTAGGAGCACTACATCGTCCTTATCTTCAGAAAAAGGGTTCTGTATCACCTCTAATTTTTTTCTTGCCACCTTTCTCTCTTTTCTTGTCTCTTGTGAGAATCCTTCATATTTTAATAGATCTGAGCCAAGGCCTGATTTTGTTGGTATGAAAGGTATGCTCAATGCCCCTGCAAGAAACCTGAGGCTCATCTGATAATTAGAATAATCCTCAAACTCAATCTCACCTCTCTGTATTGCCTTTTTGAATCTTATACACGTAGGGGCATATCTGCCGTTTCCGCCATAGGCAATCTCAAGCCTTTTAACACAACCGGCGCCTATCAAAACATCAAGCGCTTGCCCATGGGAATGACAGACAATATGCAAATCCTTTATGCCCTGTCTTATGATCTCATAGGTAACTGCCATGGGGTTTCTCACGATTGTAAAACCCCCGAGGACGATCTGGCTGCCGTCTTTTACGAATCTCTTCACTGCCTCACCGAGGTCCATGAGTTTATCGGAAATCTCTGTCTTGTCCCCCATTATCCCCCTCCTGTATGTTTTTTGTTTAAACTTAATGGTTGTATTTTCTGATTATGTCGGTTATCTATTTATCATTATGAACAAATCAAGTTCAAGTCATTTTATTTCTATATAATCAAAAAAAAACTGACCATTCCACAACATTCTGATTTTGTTAATCTTTACCTTATTTTTTACAATTTTTTTTCTTTTTATGGATACGGTAAAGTGCCTTGTCATAGCAGGGCAAAAGGGAGATATGCTCTTTATAAGGAAGGTAAGGGATGGCGATGTAATAAAGATATCCCATATAAACTCCATTTATGATGCAGGTGTTGAGGAGGTTCTTTCTGTAGAAGGTAACGAACTTGTATTAAGAGACATAAAGACTGGTTCATATGGGGTTAAGGAATATTACGGCATAACAGAAGGGCTAACTCCAAGGCGTTTTACTGTCATTACATTTAGAAATACCAAGGATAGGGAATTTTGCTTATATATAAACGACAAAAAGATTGATAAGATATCTTATGCCATAAATACTTCATTAACGATAGAATTAAAACAGATACATTTTTATGAATTTTTAGTAATAAAATTAAAGACTTGGTAGATTAGAAGGCCTTTGATATAAAAATTTTGTTGACATCATTCTTTTTATAATATTAGTATCACTGTATACAAAAACAAAAGAAGGAGGAGGTATTGAGATGAAGAAGCTTTCTATAGTTTTATTGGTCTTTGCCCTTATCTTTGCCGTAGCGGGTACTGTAGGCGCACAGCAGAAACAGAGGATAACCATTGCCACAGGTGGAACAGGCGGGGTCTATTATCCTTATGGTGGGACACTGGCTGAAATCATTAACCAGAAGGTGCCTAATGTATTTGCCACAGCCGAGGTTACAGGTGCCTCTGTAGAAAACATCCGCCTTATAGCAAAAAAGGAGGCCATGCTTGGTCTTGCCATGAATGATGCAGCATATCAGGCATATACTGGTGAAGGAAAATTCAAGGGTAATAAAGTAGATTCATTGAGGTCTGTGATTCAGATGTATCCCCATATATTCCACATTGTTACATTAAAGAAATACCCTATCTATAAGATATCTGACCTTAAAGGCAAGAAGGTCTCTGTAGGTGCACCTGGGAGTGGCACAGAATATAAATCCGGTCTTATCCTGCCCCTATTAGGTGTAAAGTATTCTGATATGAAGGTCTACAGGCTTTCTTTTGCAGAAAATGCCACACAGTTAAAGGACGGTATAATAGAAGTGGGCATATGGGATGTGGCCCCTCCTACATCATCTATAATAGACCTCTCAACAACCCATGAACTCCGCTTTATACCATTTACAAAAGAAGAGATAAAAAAGGTTTCTGAAACATATCCATTCTATACTGAATGGACATTAAAGAAAAACACCTATAAGGGTCAGACCGAGGATGTCCCCTCTGTAACAGTCTGGAACTCTGTCATATGTCATAAGGATGCACCTGAGGAACTTATATATAAGATTACAAAGGCTATATTTGAAAATAAAAAGATGCTCACCAATACCCATAAGATTGCAGAGTTTACTACAGCAGAGACATCGGCAAAATATAGCCCCATACCCATTCATCCCGGTGCACTTAAATATTTTAAAGAAATAGGCGTAATAAAATAGGTGATTTGGCTATCTTATTTCATTTGATTCATTTTCAGCAAAATCGTTTATGTGGAATGCCACCCTGTATTGAAATGCAGGGTGGCTCAGCTATTTAAAAGCACATTGAAGGAGAGGTAATCATATCATGGCAAATATAATTGCAAAGATAGCTGCTTTTTTTGCTATATGTATGTCCCTTTTTCACCTCTATACAGGTTGTATGGGAAGTCTTGACCCATGGTCTCAGAGGGTCATCCATCTGAGTTTCGGGTTTCTTATAACATTCCTTTCATATCCTTATCTTAAGGGTAAAAAACTCAATATCATCGATATATGTCTTGCTGTATTGAGTGTATTGTGTGGTCTTTACATAATTATAAACATGGATGCCATTGTAGACAGGGCAGGCATGCCAACTACATGGGATATAGTCTTCGGTGTAATAACAACCCTCCTTGTCCTCGAGATGACAAGGAGGGTCATAGGCCTTGCCCTTGTTATCGTGTCCGGTATATTTCTCCTCTATGCCTATTTCGGGCCTTACCTTCCAGATGCCATAGCCCACAGGGGTTACAGCATAGAGAGGATTGCAACCCATATGTATACAACCCTTGAAGGTATCTATGGGGTTCCCATCGGTGTATCTGCCACATTCGTTATCCTTTTTGTCATATTCGGTGCATTTTTAGAGGCTACAAAGACCGGGGACTTTTTTATCAATTTCGCAAACTCCATTGCAGGAAGGAAGAGAGGTGGACCTGCAAAGGTTGCGGTAATATCCAGCGGTTTTTTCGGGACCATATCAGGGAGCGCTGTTGCAAACGTGGTAGGCACAGGCACATATACTATCCCTCTTATGAAAAGAACAGGATATACCCCTAGCTTTGCAGCAGCCATTGAGGCTGTGGCATCCAGCGGCGGGCAGCTCGTGCCCCCTGTTATGGGCGCTGCCGCCTTTGTCATATCCGAGATGACAGGAGAGAGCTATTTAAAGATATGCGTTGCTGCCATCATACCAAGCGTCCTTTACTATACAGGTCTTTTTACTGCAGTGCATATGGAGGCAAGGAGGGCAAACCTGAGCGGTCTTTCTGACGAAGAGGTGCCCAAGTTTTGGGGAACCTTAAAGAGTCAGGGCTATCTTGCCATATCTGCACTTGTCCTGGTCTATTTCCTTGCCGTTGAATTGAGATCGCCATCATTTTCAGCATTCTGGGCAATTATTGCAGCCCTTATTCTAAGCTCTATAAGGAAATCAACAAGATTGGATCTCAAAGGACTTGCCAAGGCACTTGAGGCAGGAGCAAAGGGTGCGTTAAGCGTTGTGGCTGCCTGTGCAGCCGCAGGTATTGTGGTAGGTGTCGTGACATTAACAGGGCTTGGCCTCAAATTCTCAGGGGCAATAATACAGCTTGCCCATGGAAACCTCTATCTAACATTGGTTTTCACCATGATTGCATCCCTTATACTCGGTATGGGACTCCCTACAACTGCTGCATATATCATATGCGCCATCCTTGCTGTCCCTGCCCTAACCAACCTTGGTGTAAACGTGCTTGCTGCCCATCTCTTTGTGTTCTATTTTGCCATTATCTCTGCCATTACTCCACCTGTTGCCCTTGCTGCCTATGCAGGTGCAGGCATAGCAAAGAGCGACCCAATGAAGACAGGTCTCACTGCCTGCAGAATAGGACTTGCCGCATTTATAGTCCCCTATATGTTTGTATTTAACCCGGCACTCCTTATGGGTGCACCGGCGCTACAGGTCATTTGGGTTACGTTTACGGCCCTTGTAGGTGTATTCCTGCTTTCGAGTTCTGTCATCGGCTGGTGGCTGGCATATATGAAGATATGGGAGAGGGTCCTTCTTTTCTGTGCTGCAATCCTGCTAATTGAGCCAAGATTGATGACAGATATCATATCAATTATCTTTATCATCCCGGTGATACTCAGTCAGATAAGGGAAAGAAAAAAGATTAAGATAGCCTGAAGCTTGGCTATTATTTAGAAGGTCAAAAAAAGAGCCGGTGAGATCACCGGCTCTTAAATTTTTTTAATTTTCATTATTGGACTTTTTCAAGTGCGAGCATGGCTGCACCCAGTGCACCTACTATTTGAGGCTCCACATAGATCTTAATCTGGGTATTGAGTGCCTTCTCAAGCGCCTTAACAACACCTATATTCTTTGCAACACCACCTGTCATTATTACCTCAGACTGGGCACCACCGAGTCTTGTTATAAGACCCATGGTTCTGTCTGATATGGCCTTGTGGATCCCGTAAAGTATAACCTCAAGTGCCTCTCCTTCACTTACAAGGGAGATCACCTCTGATTCGGCGAATACCGTACAGATACTGCTAATAGTCAACTCTTTTTTGAATTGTAGTGATATGTCACCTATCTTATCGAGATCCACGTTTAGTGCCTTTGCCATTACCTCAATGAATCTCCCTGTTCCTGCTGCACATTTGTCGTTCATCTCAAACTCAACGACTCTGCCTTTTTCATCCACCTTTATAACCTTTGTATCCTGACCGCCTATATCAATGATTGTCCTTGCATCAGGAAAAAGATAGTTAACACCTTTTGCTATACAGGTAATCTCCGTGATTGCTTGCTGCGCAAAATCAGCCCTTTTTCTACCGCAACCTGTTGCAATGGTGTATGTTACATCTGCTGGTTTTTTTGATGGAAAGGCAAGAACCTTTTCAAGTGCCATTTCAGCAGTCTTTTTTGAATCTGCTCCGGTCTGCAGTATGGTGTATCCTACAATACCCTTATCTTTATCGAATAAAAGGGCTTCTGTGGTTATAGAGCCAATATCTATGCCGGCTACTAACATTTGATTTCACCTCTTTTTATTCTATTACAGCGATGACAGCATCAGCCTCTACTTC
>FWPV01016435.1_pt1 | contig 10431 bp, 4 predicted proteins | sample 2228371 | NCBI WGS metagenome assembly FWPV01 (sample SAMEA103939776, study PRJEB20133) | metagenome
GGCGCGTGCTCCGGACCCTCCGCCCGGCGGTGGTGGTTGTCATGGAGACCGAAATCTGGCCGAACTGCTTCCGCGAGATCAAGCGCTCCGGCGCCGCGTTGCTAATCGTCAACGGGCGGATATCGGATCGAGCCGCGCCGCGATATGCGCGGCTGCGGTGGTTCTTCCGCCACGCGCTTGCCCACGCTGACCGCATTCTGGTCCAAACGCCGCGCGACCGGGACCGCTACATCGCCGCCGGCGCGAGCCCTGGACAAGTGGCCATCTGCGGCAACCTGAAGTTCGACTTCGAGCCGCAGGCGCACCCTGCTCCCGAAGCTGTCACCGGGTTCATCGAACGCACCCGTCCGAGCGCTGTGTGGATTGCCGCGAGCACCATGCCGCCCGCCGAAGCGGACGATCCCGACGAAGACGACGCCGTGATCGCAGCCTTCCGGCGCTTGGCCGCAGCTCGCCCCGGATTGCTTCTGATGCTCGCGCCGCGCCGTCCAGAGCGGTTCGATGAAGTCGCCGGCAAGCTCCAGGGGCTCTCCCATGTGCGCCGGTCCCGTTTGACAGACTCATCCCGCATCGAGCTCCCGGGCGTGCTTCTGCTCGACTCCATCGGCGAACTGAGTTCGCTCTTCGCGGCGGCGGACGTGGTGTTCATGGGCGGTACCCTGCCGCGCCGGGGCGGACACAACATCCTGGAGCCGGCCTTCCACGCACGCGCCGTTATCGCCGGGCCTCACATGGAAAATTTCGCGGCCATCGCCGAGGAGTTCACGGCTGCCGGGGCGCTCGCCCGCATCCATGACGGCAGCGAACTTGCCTCCACCGTGGCCGATCTTCTCGATCATCCGGGAAAGCGGCGTGAGATAGGCGAGCGGGCGTTCCGCCTCGCTCAAAGCCGCCGAGGCGCCACCCGCCGCGCGGCGGAAGAAATCGCCTCGCTAGCCGGCTGCGCCGTTCCTGCGGGCATTCACAGCCTGCCCCAGCGTCTCCTGTTGTGGCCTTTGGCGCGCCTGTGGGAGGCGGGAAGCCGGTTGAACCAGCGCCGCATGCGCCGCAACCAGCGCCGGGTGGAGGCGAAGGTCATCAGCATCGGTTCGATCGCCATGGGTGGCGCGGGGAAGACTCCGTTTGCCCTCTGGCTCGCCGGGCGGCTCAGAGAACGGGGACTGAGCCCGGGGTTTCTCACCCGGGGGTACCGGAGGAAATCCCCAGAGCCGGTAACGCTCATCCCCGCCGGGGGACCGGCAAAGACGGCGCGAACGGGCGATGAGGCGCAACTATTCGTCCGCTCGGGCTTGGGTCCGGTCGCCATCGGCGCGGACCGCATCCGGGCGGCTGCTGAGCTCGTGGAAAAATTCCGCCCGGGGGTCATCGTAATGGACGACGGGTTCCAGCATCAGCGGCTGGCGCGGGACCTCGACATCGTTCTCGTCGACAGCCTGGACCCGCTTGCCGGGGGCGACCTGTTTCCGCTCGGGCGTTTAAGGGAGCCGTTGGACGCCCTCGGGCGCGCCGGCGTACTTGTGCTGACGCGGACGGCGGCGGGACGGTCCTATGACGCAGTGGAGCGCGTGCTGCGCCGCTACAACTCCCGGGCGCCGGTTTTCCATGCGCGGATCGTTCCTCTGTGTTGGACGGATGGCGAGGGGGAATGGCCGCCGGAGGCGCCGCCCGGCGGGCGCTCGATCGCCTTTTGCGGTTTGGCTAACCCGGCTTCCTTTTGGAGCACACTCGATGCCGCCGGAGTCAAAACCGCCATGCGCTTTGCCTTCGGCGACCACCACACTTATCGCCCGGGAGAACTCCTCCGTTTGGCCGAGCACGCTCGGCGGTTGGGCGCTGAAGCACTGCTGACCACGGAAAAAGACGCGATGAATCTCCCCGGCGACGCTACTCAGCTCGTAAAGCCCGGCAGGCTGTACTGGTTAAAAATCGGGTTCGCCGTGGACCGGGAGGAAGAACTGCTCGCCTTGGCGATACGCGCCTCGAACTCCAACAGCCATCGTTTATAAGCCGCTCCGGCGCTGTAGCCGCCAAGCGCGCCGCTGGAAGTGATGACCCTGTGACACGGAACGACAATCGCCACGGGGTTCTTTCCGTTCGCCCTGCCGGCGGCTCGGAACGCGGCCGGCGAACCGCACCGGCGGGCGAGCTCGGCGTAGCTGATTGTTTCCCCGTAAGGAATCTCTTGCAGCACCTTCCAGACGGCGAGTTCGAAAGGGGTCCCTCGCAGGTCTAACGGCAGGTCGAACGACGATCGCTCCCCGCGGAAGTACTCCTCTAGTTGCACCCGGGCCGTCACCAGCACGGGGTGCCCGTCCTCTCGCGCTTCGGTGGCGGCGCCTTCAATGCGTACCCGCGTGAGTCCCTTATCGCTCGCCGCGGCGTGCACAGTCCATCCCGGCGCTACGGCGAAGGTTGTCCAAACTTCCGGCGCCACTCGTCAACCCATGTGCTGCTTGAGAAATTTCACGCCCTCGAAAGCAATGTCGTCGGGGCAAGGGGCAAGGTCGCGCCAAATCGACGCCGCCGCGGAGATTCCGCCCAGAGAAAAGCCGAAACTTTCGATGGTGAGCCACCCGTCGTAGCCAATCTCCCGCAGAGCGGCGAACACTTCTTTCCAAGGAACGTGCCCGGAGCCGGGCGTTCCACGGTCGTTCTCGCAAGTATGGACGTGTTTCAAGCGGTTTCCTGCCAGCCGATACGCCGACGGCACACACTTCTCTTCGATATTGGCGTGGAAGGTGTCCAACAACATGCCAACCCGGGGATTTCCCACCTCATCGCAAAGCCTGGCCATATCCGCCGCGGTATTGATGAAATACGTTTCGAAGCGATTGAGCGGTTCGAGCGCCATCGTAACGTCGCAGCTTTCGAGCACGGGTGAGAGCTTCTGGTAGGACTCCACCGCCCTCTTCCACTCATCCTGGGTCCGCCGGGCGCCGGTCATGTACCCGACAGGCGAATACATGGGTCCGACAATCAGTTTGGCCCCCGCTTCAGCGACTGTCCTTATGCACGCCGCCAAGTAATCCTCCGTCTTCCGCCGCACCCCGGCATCCGCCGCGAGGAGGCTCATCCCTTCCGGAATCACAACCGAAAAGGTGCACTCTAACCCGTTGTCCTCAAACCCCTTGCGAATCTCCGCAGCGGGATACGCCGTGGGATCGAACAACGGCAGCTCGACCCCGTCGAAGCCGTTCTCCTTGATGCGTGGAAGCAACCCAAAATCTGCGGGCGAAAAGTCCGCCGTCCAAATGAAGCTGTGCACCCCGAATTTCATCGCCCCGCATTCTATCAAAAACCACCCGGAGGAATGTTAATTCCACGTCCGGGGGCTTGACCAGCCGGACAAACTGCCATATTATGGTCCTGATCATCCAATGATCGATCATCAACTTTGAGGTGGAGAATGAAGTCAGCGGCTTTGGGGTTCGTTGCCCTTACTGTATTCATCCCGCTCGCTGTATGGGCGCAACTGAGCAATGCGTCCATCAGCGGCGTGGCGCGCGATAATACCGGCGCTGTCATCCCGGGGGTCAAAATCACCGCCGTCAACGCGGAAACCGGGGTGCAGCGGAATGCGGAGACCAACAATGAAGGGCGGTATCTGTTGAGCGACTTGTTGCCCGGGACATATAAATTGACCGCCGCTTTCGCCGGATTCAAGCAGTTGGAGCGCGAGGGCGTGCTACTGCGGGTGGGCGACCGGGTTTCGATTGACCTGACGATGGAGGTGGGCACCCAAACGGAGCGCATCACCGTAGTCGGAGAGGTTCCGTTACTCCGCACCGAAGACGCCGAAACGGGCTTGGTGATTGACAGCCGGCGCATTCAGGAACTTCCTTCGGGGCGGAATCCCCTTGCTTTGGTCCACCTCGCGCCCAATGTCAACGGGACTGCTGAACAAGGCAGTTGGTCCTCGGACTTGCGGATTAACGGCGGGCGGACGGCTCAGGTCGAATACGTTCTGAACGGCATCCCCGTCACGACAGGCTTCCACCATGACGTTCCGGCGGCGGTTCCCTCTATGGACGCCGTGAGCGAGATCAAGGTACTAACCAACGGGTTCTCGGCTGAGTTCGGCCGTCTCTCCGGAGGCGCCGTCACCGTGGTGACGCGCGCCGGGACCAACGTTTATCGCGGCCGGGTTTACGATTATTTTAGATCCGACCGCCTGAACGCCACGCCTTGGAACACGAACCGCTTGGGCGGCAAGAAACCGCCCGCCCATTCCCACAACTTCGGCGCAAACTTCGGCGGAGCGGTGCGGATCCCGGGCTTGTACAGCGGGCGCGACCGGACGTTCTTTTTCGTGGATTACGAGACCACCCGCTCGACCACCGGAGGCGCCATCGTGCAAGCCTCGGTCCCCACAATGCTTGAACGGCAGGGTGACTTCTCGCAGAGCCTGCTCGACCGCGGAAAACCGGTCTCGATTTTTGATCCGAACACCGGGCGGCGCGAGGGCACGCGCATTGTTCGCGACCCCTTCCCCGGCAACCGGATTCCCGCGGCCCGGATCAATCCGATCGCCAAGATCTATATGAGTTACTTCCCCGAGCCGAACCGCGCCCCGCTTCCGCTCACTTCCAACGAGCAGAACTTCATCGGTTTGTCGGCGACGACCGGCAATCCTCAACGGTGGACCGGGCGCTTGGACCAAAACTGGAGTTCGCAGCACGTCACTCAGTTCAATGTCGGACATTACTACCGCTTCCAGACGCAGAACCGGTGGTTGTCGCCCTTGCAGGAAGTTCCGGAAAATGACACTTACTCCTGGACCGGTTCGCTCTCGCACACCTGGACGCTTAGCCCGAGCACGCTGCTTACGTTCCGGGGAGGGGCAGTCCGCCACATCATTTACGAAAGCACTGGAGTGGATCCCTCGATCGACACCTCAGGGTGGGGATTCCAACAGGAAGTCATCAACCTCCTGGGCACATACCGGGGCCGGACGCCCAAACTGGAAAGAGCCGACGCCATCACCGGCTTGGGCGGCGGGAAAGTCACGGATTTTCGTGACACGTCCTACACCGGCTCGGCGTCATTCCAGAAGCTGTTAGGCAAGCATACGATCAAGTTCGGATACGAGCACCGCCGTTATTACATCAACACGCCCGCGGGCGGTAACCTGTCGATGTCTCTGGACCGGGCGAATACGTCCCGCACAGCGCCCACCGACGGGACAGGCTCCGGCTTGGCCAGTTTCCTGTTGGGTCTCCCCAATGCGGGGGGCGGCACGCAATACGCCGGACCGGCTTGCTTGCAGACGTACCACGGCGCGTTCATTCAGAACGATTTCAAAGTTAGCTCGAAGCTGACATTGAACTTAGGCGTTCGATGGGACTTCGAGCCCCCTATGACGGAGCGCTTCAACCGTATCTATCTTTGGGATCCCGACTACCGGTGGGACTGGAAGCCGAGCGCCGGATGGAGTTGGGACTTGGTTCTGCGCCAGATGGGCGGCATTCAGTTTCAGCAGCCCGGTTGGCTGACGAACGGGATTTACGGCCGGTTCGCCGCCATGGGAACCAAGGATTACCCGCAACGCACCATCGCCAAGTCACGCCCTTATCAACTTGGGCCGAAGGCCGGCTTCGCTTGGCAGTTTCTTCCCAAGACCGTACTGCGGGGCGGCTACGGCATCAACTACCTGACGATGACCGGGCTTGAGATGCTCAACGGAGCGCCTTGGAACGTCGGTTACGGCGATTTGGGTTCTCTGCTCTCCACGGGGTCGCTAGATGGAGGACTGACCTATGTAACCAGCTTGCAGACTCCTTTCCCGCAGGGTGGAGGGTACGTGCGCGTGGTGAAGGACACCTCGACGCTGAACGCTCAGTTGCTGGGCGGCGGTCTCAGCCTTCAGGAAACCGACCAGAATCCGGGCATGGAGCATGTGGTCCACTTAGGCATCCAACGCGAGGTTGGTTCCGGCGCCAAGGCTTGGGTCTTCGAGATTGCTTACAGCGGCAATTTTGGCCGCAAGCTCGCTTGGCCGAGCAAGGGGCTGCACATCATGCCTAACGCTTATTACATCCTCGGCCCGCTGGGCGACAAGTTGAACACCATGGTGAGCAACCCGTTCTTTGGCCAGATTTCCTCTACCATGGGGCGGGGCGCGCAGCAGCTTCGCTTCGGGCAGTTGTTCGTCAACAACCCCTTGTACGGCGATATTTGGACGTTCGGCGCCCCGGGCGGCATCGCCAACTACAACGCGGGCTACGTACAAGCGGAGCACCGCTTCGGGAAGGGATTCACTTTCCTGGCGAATTACACCATCAGCAAACTCCTCAATGACGTTGGCACCATGGACGGACAGTTCGCGCAGGGCCGGCAGGTGGATGCTCACCCGCAAGCCGGGTTGCCGCTAGGCGAGATTTACAGCCTGGCGAAGACCGACATCTCCCAGAAACTCCTGATCAACTATCTGTTCGAGCTTCCCGTCGGACGGGGCAAGCGCCTGCTGGGCAATCCCAAGAGCGGCGCGGCGAAGGCGCTCCAGCACGCCGTCGGCGGATGGCACGTCGCCGGAACAAGCACTTTCCGGACCGGCACGCCGATCGTGATCGAATTGCCGCGCACGGCGCCGGGACGCCTGGGCGGCAATTGGTGGAACATCAATCAAGGCAAAGGCACCCGGCCGAGATTTACGGGCGAACCTTACCACACTAACGTCAGCGGGCACGCGGCTTTCATCGGGTCGGCGAATTTCCAGTACTACTTCAACCCCAAAGCCTTCCGGGCGCCGCAAGGCATGGAAATCGGCGACATCCCCAGTTCGATGCCCGATCTGCGCGGACCTTCCTTCAGCCAGTGGGATCTTACCATCATGAAGGACTTCCGCCTGCGCGAGCGGAGCACTCTCCAGCTTCGCTGCGAGGCGACCAACCTGTTGAACCATGTCAACGCCGGAATGCCCGATACTGACCTCACCCGGGGCAGCTTCGGTGTGATACAGAGAGTAAGCGGGACGTCCAGAACCATTACTGTGGCGGCCAAATTATCCTTCTGATGGTGCGCCGGACTTAGTTCCCCGGCCCGAACAGCGGGAGTGTGAAAACCGAATGCTTCGCGGATTGTGCGCCTTCGCGCTCGCTTGGGTCTGTTGCGCTCAGCAACGGCTGGAACTTACGCCTTTCGCCCGCCCGTGCTGTGCAGACGACCGCCACCGGGTCCAAACGTTCTTTGATTACGCTCATCCTGCCGGGATCGCGCGGCGTGCGGCGGGAGGCTGGGTGTGGGGCTTCCAATGGGCAGAGGAACGGGATGTCGAGGAAGTCCACGTCCGGTTCCAACCGACCGCTGCGAAGAAGCCGCCTGTCCTCCAATACTGGTTCCGCCACTGGCCGCTGCCGAAACCCGCGAGCCATACCGTCGAGGACCGTGTGGACGATCCTTGGCAAGGGGAATGGGTTGACGCCAAGACGGAGGCGCGGTGGGAAGGACCGCTTTGCCGCTTGAGTTTCCTGCCGTTGGACGCAGGCGAGAACCCCAACGCCAAGAACCTGCCCGGCGTGCGGTACCGGCGCGCGCTCAAGCTGCGGTTGTTGTTCCATGACGGGGACCGTCCGGCGGTCGAGTCCGTTCATATTTTCAGCCCCTCTCCACTCAGGCGCTACCAAGTGCGCCTGCGGATGGCGGGAGCTGAGCCCCGGTTCGAGGCTTACAACGGTTGGGTCCGTTCAACCCGTGAGATCCAAGGCGGATTCGAACTCTCGGTAGATGGGTCGGACCCGCAGCCTCCCGGCTCCAACGACGCGACGATTGTCAAAGTCCGCACGCCGAAAGGAACGTTTTCCTTCATCCCATCGGACGCCGGACGCGGACCGATGTATCTGCCCGATTTCGGCGCATATATTTCGCTGTCGGACGACGCTACTCCCCTCTCGCCGGCGCTGATCCGCAAAGGAGAGCGCATCCGGGAGCGTGTGGAGCGTGAGCCGGACCACAGCTACGATCGGGCTTCGCGCGAGATTCCCCCGCTCGACCCGGTGGAAAGGAGCGGCGGCCGCCTCATGCTGATTTTGGCGCCCGAGGCAAGCTGGCAGAAATTCGGCCTGGAATGGGGCGGCAACGTTCTCATCAGCAAGCGCGGCACGAAGGCTATGGGGAATGAATTGCGCCGGCTGACGTGGCAGGGAGACGCAATCTCGTGGCGCTTCGGCACAGGAGAGACGCCGTCATTCCGCGAAGCGGCCGCCGATTCGACCCTCGCTCAACTCGAAGACTACCTCCCCGCCGGCATAGCCCGGTGGCGCGCCGGTGATATCGACTATGAGCAAGAGGCCTTCGCCACGCTCCTTTCCGGGCCGCTCTCCCCGGAGGACCCGCGCCGCAGCGAGCAAACGCCAGCCGTTTTAATGGTCAGGCTTCGCGCGCGCAATTCGAGTTCAAACCCCCGGGAGGCTCACATCTGGCTGGCCATGCGCCCGGGAGAGCCGCTTGAGTTCTCGAATGGACTCCTCACCGCGGCCGGAGGAAGGGATGTCCGGGCCCACGTCCGCCCGCCCGCCGGCGCCGCGGTGCGTCTGAGCGCCTGCCGCGATGGGAAGGACGTTTCTCCGGCTCTGCACCTGCGGGTCCCTTTGGGCGCGGGGAAGAGCACGCAGATCGATTTCGCCATCCCGTTCGTGCCCGGTCTCAGCGCGCCGGAACGCAAGACGCTCGCCTCCCTGTCTTACGAAGCGGAGCGGAACCGCGTGATCTCCCACTGGCGCTCGGTGACCGATAAAGCCGTGCCGTTCGCCGTCCCCGAGCCTCGCTTCAACACTTTTGCCCGCGGCGTCGTGGCGCGCATCCGCCTATCCGCCACCAAGGATCCCAAAAGCGGGCTGTACATGGTCCCGGCGGCCAGCTACCGGTACCTGGTGTACGCCAACGAGGCGGCGTTCCAGTGCCAGTTGCTCGACGTGTTCGGGCAGCATGAACTGAGCCGGCGATATCTTCAAACGCACATTGCGCTCCAAGGCTCGAAGCCGCTCGCAGGAAGTTATGCCGGGGACCATCGGGGCGTTTACCACGGCGTTCGCGTGGACGAAGAGTACGACTACACGGCGACCTACCCGTACAACCTCGACCACGGCACGCTGCTCTGGACGCTGGCCGAACACTTTTTCTTCAGCCGGGATCGTTCGTGGCTCGCCCGCGTGGCGCCTAGCATGAAGCTCGCCTCGGATTGGATCATCCGGCAGCGTGCTTTGACGCGTGTGAAGACTGCGTCCGGCGAGCGCTGTCCGGAGTTCGGACTTTTGCCCGCCGGGCACCTCGAGGACAACAACGACTGGGGACACTGGTTCGCCGTGAACGCCTACGCCAGCGCCGGATTGACCGCCATGGCGGAGGCGTTGCGAGAGATCGGGGACCCGGACGCCCACCGGTACGCCAAAGAGGCGCTGGAGTACCGGGAAGACCTGCGCGCGGCTGTGCGGCGGGCGGCTGAAGACGCCCCGGTGGTCCGGTTGCGTGACAACACTTGGGCGCCGTATGTGCCCACGCGAGCCCATCAGCGCATACGGATGTTTGGCCCCTTGCGCACCGGCTATTACTCGCGGTACGGCTTGACGGAATTCCCGACGTTTCGGCTGTCCGCCACCCGCGAACTCCTCTATGGACCTTTAATCCTCTTCGAGACCGGCATCTTCGACGCCACAGAGCGGATTGCGGAGTGGGTCCTCGACGATTGGGAAGATAACGCCACCATGTCCGAACCCCTCGGGCTGCACGTCCATGGATGGGTGGATGAACAGTACTGGTTCAGCCGCGGCGGAATGGTTTTCCAGCCCAACCTTCAAAATCCGGTCAGAACCTACCTTCGCCGCGGGGAGGCCAAAGCCGCGCTCCGCAGTCTATACAATAACTTCGTCTCCTGCTACTATCCGCAGGTGAACATCTTCACCGAGGAATACCGGCGTTGGGCGCATCCAAGCGGTCCGTTCTTCAAAGTCGCCGATGAAGCCAAGTTCGTCCACCGCTTGCGCGACCTCTTAGTGACTGAATCGGATGGCGATCTACACCTAGCCGCGGGCGTTCCGGACCGCTGGCTCGAACCGGGGCGTGAAATTCGGGTGACGGCGGCGCCCACCCATTTCGGTCCGGTGACCTACACGATGAATGCTTCGCCAAGCGAGCTGCGGGCTACCGTCGTCCTGCCCTCCCGCAATCCATATCGCGAGGCGTGGCTTTACTTCCGCCTGCCCGCTGGACGCAAGCCCGTGAGCGTAGCCATCGACGGGAAACCCTGGAAGGATGCCGGGCTTCAATCCGGCAAACTCCGCCTGCCGCGCGCCCCGGGGCGGGAGCTTCATGTTGCCATCGGGCTCAGATAACGAAGGCGTCCCCGTGAGTGGGGGCGCCGCAAGCGCACCCTGTGGCGCAAGCACTCGTGCTTGCAGCGCCTCCACTCATGGAGGCGCCTGGAGACTGTGCGTCCCC
>FWPV01016436.1_pt1 | contig 10430 bp, 11 predicted proteins | sample 2228371 | NCBI WGS metagenome assembly FWPV01 (sample SAMEA103939776, study PRJEB20133) | metagenome
CTTCGTATTTCCTTTCGCTGATACACACCGGAAAACCTTGTTTACCGCAGTGGCGTCTAATGACTGACTGCTGAAATTCCTTAGCTTGTCTAAACTTAACACATGACATCTGTTCTCGTATATCATCTCGAGCGGCGTCTTTTTTTTCACCGAATCTGCATACACTTATTGGGGCGTTCTGCTCTACAAGTACACTGTGTCGGGGATGGTTATATTTTAGAAATTTACTATATAATTTTAAACCCATTCGTTTTCGAGTAGAGTCGGTGAGATTATTAATAATATGATTGATCTGAAATGATTCTGAATTACTTCCATCCCATGAAGATAATATAAAAGTTGTTTTTCGTAATTTATTATAAAAATCTTCATCATACTGCACAACAATTGTATCTGTTCCCGCACGAGCATCCTCCATCAGCAACCAGTTTGAGTTGATTGTTGAAGGTGTTACAATCATTTTTGGTGTTTGCCTTATTATATTGGAATCAGCACAAGAATAGCAGTCCGTAAATGTTGATTCTATTGCAGTAAGTAATATAATATATTCTCGCATTTCTTCCGGAACTGAGTCAAGTACCGGGGAAAAATCTAATTTCCCGTTTCTGTTTTTATCCCACTCCATATTGTTATATGTTCTTTTGGATATATAAGATACTTTACTTACTGCTTGTTTAAGGATTTTATTGATTTCAGATTTAAGTGTCACACTATCAGGATTAAATGAAGAATATATTGTACCCTTGAATATTGGACAGGTATTGAGTTTAGGATATAAATTGGATAAGAGATATAGGCGGGGGGCGCCCCGCCGCTTGACATGAAGTAACGACCAGACTTTATAGAAAGGGTATTACATTATGCAAAAAAGGAAATGGGATGTAGATACGGTTGACTGCCTTCGGCTCAACCATGTCGGTGGTAGATGCTTGTGAGAGCTTGGGAGTAGCGCATAGCAGCTACTACCGGAAGAAGAGGCATGCAGAAGAGGGTAAGAGGACGAGAAGGCGTATTCGCTATGATGAGGCTGATATTACTGCACGGATTAAGGCTGTGAAGGTTGACTGTCTTCGGCTCAACCATGCTGGACTGGTTCAGCAAGCGGGTAGATGGGTGGAATGTGTCGCTTCGGTGCAAGACTGCAGACTGGCTTAAAGCGCTGGATTGTGCGGTACCGGCGGAATTTCCACACGGAACCGGGGGAAAGGGACTGAATCTTATTAGCGATAATGGATGTCAACCTACAGCGAAATCTTTTTTAAAAGCGCTCAATATACTCTGGATCCAGCAAATCCTGACGTCGTTCAATAATCCCAAAGGAAATGCTGATACGGAACGATTCATGCGAACTATAAAAGAGGAACTGATATGGCTGAATGAATTCAGAAGCTTTGAAGAGGCGAAGAATGCAATCGGCGAATGGATCGTCTGGTATAATGCAAAATATATCCATTCATCTTTGGGATATATGTCACCCCGTATGCCTGCCTTAAGGCGCATACAAGAGGAATTCGAACATGGTTGAGCCGGAGGCAGTCAACAGGAGGCACAACGCTCAAAATGTCGCTTTCGCCGCGTAAAGAAATCCCAAACTTAATTAACCTGAAAAATGTCTTGACTTTAGGGGCCCACTACATGGTTATTGTCGTTATCTGTCTCCCAAAACGGACGATTGGTTTCTTTTCGGTTTCAACCGTATTGGTCAGCGTGTCGGGACGTCTTGACTGATAAACGCAGGTTTAACGGCACGGGCGGTGAGTTTACCGGACTATGGGGCTGCATGGCGTCATTCTCCTTTGTATTTCTTTTATACCAGCATTTAGAAGCAAGATACAAAAAAAACGGAAGTCAAGTATTTTTTTAAAATAATTGAAAAAAAGTTTATGGGGGGCGGGGACAAATCCCTCGATAAGCTCGGGAACCGTCCCTCGACAAAATTTTTTTAACCGCAAAGGTCGCAAAGATTTTGAAATAAAATAACTCTGATTTCTTTGTGTTCTTGATGTTTTTTATCTTTGTGGTCTTTGCGGTTAAAAATATAGTTTATCTTGGGATGGATTAACTAAACGTATACTGAATGATCGGTAAAATCTGTTATATATTTTATAATTTACAACTCTATAACTTACCGACGATTATTGAGTGACGTCGGCTCTTTAAGGATTTTTTGTCAAGAGGCAGATTAAAAAAATGAAACAATCACCGTCCTTTATTACGGATATTCTTGATTCCATATCAGACGGAGTTTTTACAGTAGATAAGAAATGGGATATAACATCATTCAATAAAGCCGCCGAACGAATTACCGGCGTTGGCAAAAACGAGGCACTTGGTCGGAAATGCTGGGAGGTTTTCCGATCCGACGCATGTGAGCACTGCTGCGTTTTGAAACAAACTATGGAAACCGGAAAATCAATAGTCAACAGGACAGTTCATATAATCAACAGCAAAGGGTGCAAAATTCCGATAAGCGTATCTACCGCTCTGCTGAAAGACAAACGGGGTAACGTTAAAGGGGGCGTCGAAACATTCAGGGACCTGAGCGAAGTTGAACAATTACGCAAAGAGCTTTTAGGCAGACATACGTTTCATGAGATCATCACTGCCGATCACCGTATGAAAAAAATATTCGACGTTCTTCCGGCAATTTCCCGCAGCGAAGGGCCGGTTTTAATACTGGGCGAAAGCGGCACCGGTAAGGAACTGCTGGCCAAAGCTATCCACAACCTAAGCGAACGAGCGGGGAAACCTTTTATCGCCGTAAATTGCGGCGCATTACCGGACACACTTTTGGAATCGGAGCTTTTCGGTTATCGCAAAGGAGCATTTACTGACGCAAGAAGCGATAAGCCCGGAAGGTTCGAACTCGCCGAAGGCGGCACGGTTTTTCTGGATGAAATAGGAGAAATGTCGAAACCACTGCAGGTCAAGCTTCTGCGTGTTTTACAGGATAAAGTTTTTGAGCCGCTTGGCGCGACCGAAGCAGTGAAAGCTGACGTCAGAATAATTGCCGCTACTAACAGGGATATCAACACAATGGTTACACAGGGCGATTTCAGGAAAGACCTTTACTATCGAATCAATACGTTTACGTTCCAATTGCCTCCTTTACGTGAAAGAACCACGGATATACCGTTGCTTTTAGAACATTTTCTCGCAAGGCTCAATTCTATGCATCAAAAGCATATTACCGGCTTTTCAGGCGACGCACTTGCGGCGCTCATGCGGTACGAGTACCCGGGCAATATCCGTGAACTCGAAAACATCGTTTATCACGCGTTTTTTCTCTGTACAGGTAACATAATAGAAAAACAACACCTTCCGGCTTACATCTGCAACATGACGTCTTTACAGTCGAATAAAATAGAAACGGTCGAGGAGTTCGAGGCCCAGAGAATAAGAGAGGCCTTAATCAGAAACAACTTCAACCGTAGTAAGACCGCCGGAGAGTTGGGCGTCGATCCTTCGACTCTGTGGAGAAAAATGAAGAAATTTAATATCCATGAAGAAAAAAAACAATAAATGAGACGGCTTGTGTTTTTATTTTGCAAAACGGATTGATTGACAAATCATAGATTTTGCCGGTTACCGATCGTATCGCTTCGACATCCGTTTATGGTAATAAATCACGATTATCATTCTTCTCAACCGGACCACAACGGCCGCTTGGCGGCCTGTCAGCGGGTTTGTGCATAAACTATATCTAACTTGCATGCCGCAGAATGTAGATATTTATCTTTTGCATAAATTTTGCAATTGGAAATAATTGAGGCTGCAAGCAGATGGATATCTACAAAACCTAATCCCAATCCGAACAATTTATTCTTTTCAATAAATATAAAATATTCCTCTTCGGAAACCGGTTCCAAAGAAGGCAAGTTTGACAGCAGCTCAAATATTTCATGTCTATTTTTAAAATTACCGCAAGCCAATTCGCCTAAAACAAAAGGGTGAGTCACAATTTCGTATTCGTTTAATAAAAATTCAAGGACAGTATTGGCGCCCCTAAAATGGTCTATCCAAACCGAAGTGTCTATCAGGACCATTTTAACGGTCTTCTTCTTTTAACGCCTTTCAAATGGCGTTCCGACCCGCCGAGTTTTGCAAGTCTTTTGCTGCTTTCTCTTGAGATGAGTGTTTCCAATCCGATCCTGATTAAAGCCGTTTTTTCCTTTATACCGGTCAATTCCGACGCCTTTTTATAGATTTCATCGTCAATAATTAATGTGGTTCTCATATGGCCTCTTTATGCATATTAATATGCATTAATTATACATAATAGTCAATCAATTTGTCGCCTCGACAGCAAAGCGTTAACCTGCAAGCGGAGAAATTCCTTTGTAAAGTTGTTTCCGTTTTTCACTAAACATTATTCCTTTGAAAGAAACCTTTCACAACGCAGGACCTCGCCTTCACATTCTATAAAGATTTTTTACGAAAAAACAAAAAAACTGTAACCGATTTTATATTTCCGGTTTCTAATAATAATCTAAACTGATTTTTTTACCCTGAAAAAGGGAAGCGGATATGCATAATTATATTCTTCTAATAATAATAAGTGCATTAATGTCTGGTATTAATATCAGCGCGGAAGAAGATAAAAACCCGTTAAGAGGAATAGCTCTAGGTTTTGCCTATCTTGATTTCGGGGGAGGTTTGAGATTACGCGGCCAGATGCAAAACAACTTCAACATTAAGAGGTATCAGCAGGGGAAAGACGGTTTTGCGGAGGAAAGGCTGCGGCTTGAGTTCAACCTGAAATTCATCGAGAATATGCGGTTTTTTATTCAGTTGCAGGATGCGCATGTTTTTGATCCGGCTTTTACGGAGAAAGATTTTTATCCGCCATATTCACCATATCAGAATCCTCTGGATATTCGACAGTTTTTTATTGAATATCAGAATATTGCCGCAACTGCTTTTGGCGTTAAAATCGGACGACAAACCGTTTTCTACGGCGACAACCGTATACTAGGTCCGGGGGAATGGTGCAATGTAGGCCGTTATTTTTGGGATGGCGCAAAGCTGTCCTACCGCTTAAACAAATGGAAAACCGACCTTTTTGCCGCAAAGCAGGTTATGAGCAACCCATACGAAATCGATATCGTCCATTCCCCTGTTTTTATGGGTGGAATATATTCCGTATTCACATTTTTCAATCCGGCAACAGATCTGTTCTGCATATTAAAATCGGATAAAATGAATGGATTAAGGTCCTATACGGCAGGGTCGAGGGTTGACGGAAATTTTTCGATGCTTTTTTACTCCGGTACATTTGCATACCAGTTCGGAGACACGGGAACAAAGAAGATAAACGCTTACGGTTACAATACCAAATTGGGGTATTTGTTACCGAAATTGTGGATGTCCGAAATAGGAATTGAATACTCATTTGCTTCAGGGGACAATGATCTTCACGATAAAACATATAAGACATTTGACGGCGTGTTTGGCGCCATAGATCTTTTCTACGGCCGCATGGCACTGTTTTCATGGATGAATCTTAAAGATTATCAGATTAACCTGGATATAAAGCCGACCAGAACGTTTTCAATTACGATGCAATATCATTGGTTCGAACTCGCCGAGAAGAAAGACGCCTGGTATTACGGAAACGGAAAAAAACAAAGACATGATCCGACCGGCGCCGCAGGCCGTTTTCTGGGACAGGAAGCTCTTATGTTTTTAAGAGTTAAAATTAATAGATATTTAGAGACCCTCGCCGGGTACTGTTATTTTCTCCCGGGGGAATTTATCAAAAATACAGCTGGTTACAATGGAGAATCATCCCTTGCCGTGCTTCAGACGGAATTCAGATTCTAACAGAAAGGGAGAGTAATAATGGTCAGGTATAATCAGATGTTGTTTTCGGCAAATTTACTTTTAATAATAGCCGTCGTTTCGTTGCTCTTTTTTTTGCTCCCTAACGAAGTTTACGGGAAAAAACCGGTGCGTTTGCTATTTCATGCCGGCGCCGGACAGCGTTCGTCTTTGGACGAGATTGCAGAAGTATTTCAACATCGGAATCCAGGCTTGAGAGTTGATTTTTCCTATAAAGGATCGGGATATTTTCTGGCGGACGTTGCTATTTCCAAAGAAGGCGATCTGTATATGCCGGGCGAAGAGTATTATTTCCTTCAGGCTAAAGACAGAGGATTTATTTCGGGATACAATCCGGAAACGGATATCGCCGCCTATTTTATAACGGTAATAATAACTCCTAAGGGCAACCCAAAGAATATTCAATCCGTCGCCGACTTCTCAAAGCCGGGAATTCGCGTTGGGTTGGGCGATTCAAAAGCCTGCGCCATAGGAAAATGGCATGAAATAATATTTACTAAAGCCGGTATCTGGGAAGCCGTGAAAAAAAACGCGACAATGAACGCAAAGTGCATCCCTGAGCTCGGAAACGCTTGCCAGCTGAAAGCAATTGACGCTACGATTGTCTGGGCAACCACCGCTATACTTTACCTGAAAGACATCGAAATTATTCCCATCGAACCTGAATATCGTGGAATAATAAGACTGCCGGTGGGAATACTTACTTTTTCCCGATACCCGGATGAAGCGAAAAAGCTGAAAGATTTCATTCTTTCAGACAAAGGAAAGAATATTTTTCACAGCCATGCTTATTGCATCGATACCACAAGGGTTGACGAAGATATTCAGTGGCTGATACGGGCATGCAAGGTCGCAAAGGACGCGTCGACGCCTGTTACTGAGGAAACTGTTGGGCCTTTTGTCAAGGAGGTAAAACGCCAGCGTGGGGTCGGGAAATAATGAATACCGGAAGGGGTAAGGAAATCTTTTGGGTATTTTTCTTTTGCGGTATGGTCGCGACGGTTCTATGCGCGATAGTTGTATTGGTCATCAGCAATGCGCTTTATCTTGGCCTGCATGATTTCCTGTTCTATCTGGGAAAATCTAAAACCTGGCTTAACCTGTGGGTCACTCTCTGGACCGCTTCAATAGCCACGCTGCTTTCGATGTGTATAGCTATACCGGTCGGCTATACGCTGTCCAGATTCCGTTTCCCGTGCCCTGAATTGCTTAAAACCATAATCGACCTTCCTGTCATGGCGCCTCCGGCCGCGATAGGAGTATTCCTGCTGGGAGTGTTCACCTCTTTCCCATTGTCAAATGTCACTCAGACGCTGGGAATAAAAATAGATCATGCGCTACCTGGAGTAATTGCCGCCCAATTTACCGTTACGGTGTCTTTTTGTATCCGGCTTGTGATGGCGTCTTTCGATGCGGTAGACCCCAGATATGAGCAGGTGGGCCGGTGCTGCGGCGCTTCACTGCCCCGTGTTTTTTTCACAGTAAGCCTGCCTATGGCCCGAAACGGAGTTCTTGCTGGCCTGATAATCGTATGGGCACGTGCAGCGGCTGAATGGGAATCGTTAATGATCTTTGTCGGCGGCATTCAGGGAAGAACTGACGTCATGCCCTTTGCCGTATATCTTAGTTTTGTCGGCGGAAAACTGGGCTGGGCGCTCACAACCAGTTTGTTCTGCGTAATCATAGCAATCGCAAGTATGTCGGTGGTACATTATATAGGAAGAAAACGGTATGAATAGCAGCAGGCGTTTTTCGCTTATATTGTATATCATCACCCTGTTATTCTTATCAGGTGTATGCTGGCTGTTTTTGTGTAATTTAGGCCATACTGATTATTCGTCAATAAAACAACTGCTTCAAAGTGATTGGTTTTGGCGATCTTTTAAATTAAGCCTTTTCACCTCTGCTGTAACCACAATCATTGCAATGTTGATAGGAGTACCCTCAGCCTATGCGCTTTCGAGGTTCACCATTCCGGGAAAAACAATAATTGAAATTATGTTCTCTTCTGTCATTGTTCTGCCTGCGTCCGGTATCGGTTTGTGCTTGATGGTCGCGTTTCAATGGGATCCTGTTTTAAAAATTCAGGAAGCGATTGGTTTTCGTGTGGCGCATTCCTTTCCGAGCATTATCATTGCGCAGTTGGTTCTTGCGCTTGCAATGGGTATTAAGGCATGGAAGTCCGCGTTTGACGATCTGGACGTAAGAACCGAGCAGGTTGCGAGGACGCTGGGGGCCGGCCGTAGATATGCATTTTTTGCCGTTACGCTGCCCTCCGCTAAAATCGGATTGTTGACGGGGATCATCCTTGCATATACCCGCGCGATGGCCGAATTCGGCGCGGTGCTTCTTTTTTCCAGTACGTTCCGAGAACGGGACGCGAGTCACTTCTCTTCGTTTGTCCGGTTATTAGGTCTTGATCGAGCCGACATTTTGCCGGTCGGTATGTGGATGGAAATAGAAGGGGGCAATATAGAACAGGGCATTGCCATCGCTTTCGTTCTTGTATTAATCACCTTTCTTTCGGTGTTTTCGGTAAACCTTCTTACGGGTAAAGGATTTTTCAGATTGGAACTGTATGATTGAAATCAAAAACCTATCAATTAAATTAGGCGATTTTGCTTTGAAGGATATCAACCTTACAATATATAAGGGAGAATATTTTGTTATTCTCGGGCCGACCGGTTGCGGAAAGACAATGCTTATCGAATGCCTGTCGGGTATACGAAGACCGGATTCCGGAGAAATATGGATCGACGGCCGCAATATTACCGAAACTTTTCCCGAAGAACGGAATATCGGTTATTTACCTCAGGATTTCGCTCTTTTCCCTCATATGACGGTGAAGGAAAATATCGCTTTCGGTCCTAAAGCGAAAAAAAGATCCGGCGATCAGATTGAAAAATTGACATATCATATTTCGGAGTCGTTAGGCATTACGGAACTATTGCCGCGTCGGATTCGTGGCCTGAGCGGCGGGGAACGGCAGAGGGTGGCTCTTGCGCGCGCGCTGGCTACTGAACCCAAGGCGGTTTTTCTTGACGAACCATTAAGCGCGCTTGACGAGGATACCAGAGAAAGGCTGGCCGCCGAACTGCGTAATATTCATGACCGGTTCAAGACGACATTCATACACATATCTCATAATCTTGAGGAAATAGCTCAGGTTGCGGACAGAGTAGCTTTGATGAACAAAGGAACTATCGAACAAACCGGCACGGTGAACGAAATTTTGAGATTCCCTGTCAGCAGGTACGCGGCGGAGTTTACGCGGACAAAAAATATTTTCGAAGGAAATGCCGAATCCCGGAATGACGGTTTTACGCGGGTATCGATCGGAAAAAGCCTCGTCCTAAACAGCCGTTCCGGCAAAAACGGTAAAGTACTGGCCGCAATAAGGCCGGAAATGGTACGCATCAGCGATTCGTCGTTTGAAAATTCGGAAAATGTCTTTTACGGAACGATAAAAGAGATTCAAAACCGTGGGGTTATGACAAAATTGACTATCGATATCGGCGCCCCGCTCTCTGTCTGTACGCTTAATAGCTGCCACGAAGACAAAGCACCGCAAACCGGCGATAAGGTTTATATACAAATACCGCCCGATTCCGTACACCTGATTAGGTTATAATATTGTTGCATAGTTGCAATATTATATTGCATTGAATTGCATCGGTGCAACACCCTTTCTTTTCTGGCCTGCTCAAAATCCCCTTTTTCGTTTTTTTTATAATAAACAGCTCTGGTATGATAATTGATATAAAACAATTCTATGAACAGCATCGCTATTACCGTATGGAACAGCATCATTTCGCCGGTGTTTGATTCTTCGAAAGTTTTTCTTTTTGTCTGGCCCGATGACAGAAGAGAATTCGTTACGTTTCAGGATCTTTCTTTGTGGGCCATATTTGATGCATTAAAGAAAAACGACGCCAAGACATTGATATGCGGAGCGATTTCGAGACCGGCGGCGGTATGGCTGACTGAAAACCGGATAACCGTAGTACCATGGATACGTGGTCATGTCGACAGCGTAATCGAAGCATATAAAGAAGGAAATCTGCAATCAGGCGGATTTCTGATGCCGGGTTGCGGATATATATGCCGCGGCAGACTGAGGAGAAGACAAAGGGTGGGAAGAAAACATTTATAACGAGGAAAGATGAGATATGAAAATAGCAGTCACTTCACAGGGACAGTATCCTGAGAGTCCTGTTAATCCGCGATTCGGCCGGGCGCAGTTTTTTATGGTCTTCGACACTGTGGATAAAACCTATAAGACATTTGACAACAAACAGAACCTGCAGTCAGGACAGGGGGCTGGAATTCAGGCCGCGGCAACGGTCGTCAATGCGGGATGCGGCGTTCTTGTCACGGGTCACTGCGGGCCAAAGGCTTTTACTGCGCTTCAAAAGGCCGGCGTAGACGTTTACACAACGCGGGACATGCGGGTAAAAGACGCCGTGGAATCTTTTTTGGCCGGTAAACTGACAAAGCTGTCCGACGCCGATGTGGACGGACATTGGTAGGTAAATGTTGACAGAAGAATATAAATCTACGAAAGGATCGAAAAATGAAAATCGCCGTTC
>FWPV01012037.1_pt1 | contig 10429 bp, 8 predicted proteins | sample 2228371 | NCBI WGS metagenome assembly FWPV01 (sample SAMEA103939776, study PRJEB20133) | metagenome
CCGCGAAATCCGCCGCTTCCGCCCCGAGGTGGTCGTCACCGGCGATCCGACCGTGGTTTGGGCGGGCGACGATTACATCAATCACCCCGATCACCGCGCCGCAGCCACCGCCGCCCTTGACGCAACTTTCCCGGCCGCCGGTCAGCCCAACCTGTTCGAAGACCTGGAACAGGAAGGTTTCAAGGCTCATAAAGTTCGCAAGGTGTATTGTCAGATGTGGGGAGAAGGACCGGTGCTGGTCAGCATCGATGAAACGATCCAGGTCAAAGTTGCCGCGCTGCGAGCACACTCCAGCCAGCTAAACGGTTGGGATCCCGAGGAACAGATCAGAGGGTGGGCAGCCGAAACCGCGGGGGACAGAGGCATGCGCTACGCCGAAGCGTTCAGGGTAGTTACGCTGGTCAGCGACGAGAATTGGGACAAAACCAAAGGCGCAGCAGGCTGATCCGGCTGTCACTCGCCGAACATTTCCAGCAAGACCGGATTGATCGCCTCCCAGTTGGGAAGGAGCACGTTCGCCCCGCCGGGTGTAGTCCAGGGAGTGACGTGGTCGCGGGTGAGCGTCCGGCTGTCGATCCCGTCCGGGCCGGCGCGCAGCAGGGCCAGGCCCAGCCGTGGCCAGAGAAAAACCGGCAGATTAGTATCGACCGACTGCATCAAGGCCGCGAACATTGCCGGGATTCTCGGCCAGGAGCGCGGCTTGAGCATTTGCCTGAAAGCCGCTTTAAGCAGCAACTGCCCGTTCGCCATCCGGTAAAAATCATCCGCGCCGGTCCGGCTGCGGGCAAACGCCAGGGCTTGCTCGCCGTCAAGGATATGCTGCCCGGCTGGCAGGCTGGCGGCGGGCTCAGCCAGGTCGATTTCCACTCCGCCCATCGCGTCCACAATCTTGCGAAAGCCGTCAAAGCGGATGCGGGCGTAATAGTGGACCGTCAGGCCAAAGTTTTGGCGCACGGTTTCGACTGCCGCGGCCGGTCCAGAGCCGGCCTGATCGGCTTCGGCAAAGAAATGGGCCGTGTTGATCCGGTTTTCGCCCACCCCGGGGATGGTTACCCATAAATCGCGCGGGATGGAAAGCATCTTGACCGTCGACCTCAGCGGGATGATGCTGACCAGGATGTTCGTGTCGCTTCGGCCGACCACCGATCCATCGGGCGTTCGGTCAATGCCCAGGACGAGGATATTGGTCCGCGCGGGGGTTAAAAAATAACCCGCGAGGACAGCGGCCAGCAATACCAGCCAGACGAAACAACCTGAGCAGCCGTACTTACGCCGAGGCGGAGGTCCGATGTAAATCGGCTGAAAGTCCTCGAGATGATCCCCGGCCCGGTTGGATGGAACCTCTGCCGCAGGGGCGGAGGGAGCGGATGGATGACGGTTCATCGGTTTTTCTTATCCCTGGCAGGGCAGGATTTTACCGCGTTTTGTCCGGTTTGTCAGCAAACGGATGAGCTGCGCAGACCGGTCAGGCGCGGATCGTCAATCCCTCCCGGGAAACAGTTTTGAGAATCGCGGCATGTTTGATCCGCGGACAGCCCTGCAGATCCAGGCGGGTCAGACTGGTCAGCCCGCGCAGGTGTTTCAACCCCGCTTCGCTCAGGCGGTTGCAGTAACTAAGATTCAGACTGCGCAGATTCTTCAACTCTTTCAGCCAGGCCAGCCCGCGGTCAGTGATATCGCAAGAGGATAGATTCAATTCCTGCAACCGGCTCAGCCTCGTGATCCGCTGCAGACCGGCGTCGGTCACTTTACGGTTTTCAGCCAGGTTCAGGCAGACCACAGCCCTACAGGCCGCCAATTCGCTGACCAGCACGCTCAAGTCATCATCATTGATATTCTTAATCCGCACGCAGGCTTCGTATCCCTCCGGTATAGTGAACCGGCCCGGTCCCTGATCGAAATCCTGCCAGTCGCTTGAGGTTTCTGCAGGGCGAATCCATATGTGCAGATTCAAAACGGTATCAAATGAATCGCCCGCTGGAACATCCCCTCTCATAACGTTTCTTGATCCGGGTGAAATGCGCACCCAGGCGCGAGCAGTTTCCCGCGTTCCAGCCAAATCTGGATCTCCCTTTCAGGGGTCTCAGCCTTGAGCTCTTCCAGCAGCCGGCCGGCCTCTTCGCGGACCACCCGGGTTGCCGCCGGGTGATTAGCGACCATGGAAAGAATTTCGAGCGCCCAGCGCAGGTTCCCCCGCAGCGCATATAGTTTTGCCCCGGCCATGTCGATCTCCACGAGATCCGGCACCCTCTCAATCAGCCGGGCATAATGCTGCGCTTCGCGCAGGCAGTCCTCGGCCTGGTCTAGTTCACCGGTTTCGAGCAGCGCATACCCGAGATTTTTGACAATGATCGAACGTCCCCAAAATTCGCTATCCCCGGGCAGGAGGGCGATTCCCTTCCGGTACGTATCAATGGCTCCGGCCAGATCCCTGCTGGCGCGGGCGATATCGCCAAGGTTGTTATATACCATGATGATCCCTGCCGGGTACCGGCTGCGCTGGTAGACAGCCAGGCTTTCTTCATAGTACGATCTTGCGAGCTGGTAATCCCTGCGCAGATAGGCCAAATAACCAAGACAATCGAGGTGCGCTCCATAATAAGGACCGCTGCCCATATTTCGCACGAAATCCAGGCTGGCCTTGAAATAACCTTCCGCCTGATCGTATTCACCGAGCCAGGTGGCGTTCTGGCCAAGGTTAAAGCGCGCGTCAACCACCGCCCAGTTTTCACCGAGCTCTTCGAAGATGGCTAGCGCTTCAAGAAGGTAACCGCGGGCCTGCAGATATTCGCCGTGAAAATTATGCACCCGGGCCAGGTTATTGAGCATTCGCGCCCGAATCCAGGGATCGTTCAGCTCCTCCATCCAGGCGATGGCCTGTTTCAACTTGGCAATCGCTTCTTCTGAGGCCGTCTTGTGTTCTTTTTGATCGAGCAGGTTAGCCCATTCTCCCAAAGCGAGCGCCATTCCGCGGCGTTCCTGGACTTCTTCGAATCGCTGATATGCCCATTGAACGTTTGCCAGAACCTCGTCCGGATTATCAATGAAATAACCGAAACCGAGGACCGTCAATGCCCATGCGGCCGCCTCGGTTGGTTTCAATTTCTTAAGGATTGTGTAGCATTCGCGCGCCAAACCGCGGTGAGCGTCGATCTGGTCGAAGGCCAGAAAAGTTTGCGCATATAAACTGAGCAGTAACGCGTAAACCGTCAAGACCTGTTCGTCTTCTGGCCGGTTCTGCACGATCGGGCGGATCTTTTCTACGGAACTACCCAGGATCTCTGCAGAGGAACGAAAACTGCTGCTTGAATCTTGAAAGAGATACAGAACGGGCAGGGCCTCAGTCAATTTTACCCAGCGCTGCTGGTCAATCGCCCAATGACAGGCTACGCCAATGTTCTCGATCTCCTGGTCGAAACTCCGCATGATTTCCCGCTGCCTGTCGCCGGTGCTCCAAATCCGCGCCGAGATCAGCCAGTCCAGGAAATATTCGCTGTGAAGGTCTCTGGTCCGGCGGGCAAGATCCGGGTTCTCTTCTAGACGCTGGGAGGAGAATTGTTTGAGCACCTCGTGTATCCAGTATCTCCCGGATGGGTCGCGCATGATCAGGGATTTATCCAATAAACTGGCCAGGATATCAAGGGGCGCCTCCGCAGCCCTGTGCGCCGCATCGCGAGTGAACCCCCCGCGAAAAACCGAGAGGCGCATCAAGGCGTTTCTCTCCGCCGGGTTGAGGAGCGACCAGGACTGGTCAAAAACCGCCCTTAAGCTGCGGTGGCGTTCCGGGACGCCGCGCAGATTGGTCTCTAAAAAATCGATGTTGCGCCGGATTTCGGACACAATTTCGCAGCAGCTCAGCGTGCGCACCCAGGACGCCGCCAGCTCGATTCCGAGCGGCAGCCCTTCCAGCATGCGGCACAGGTCAGCGATACAGGCTTGCTGGGCGCGGTCCGGCGTAAATGAGGTGGTCAAGCGGCGCGCTGAATGAACGAATAGCTGGTAGGCGCCGTAGCCTTCGATTTCTTCACCGGCGGGTTGGGTCGGATAGGCCAGCCCGCGCACATCGAAGACCCACTCTTCCTTCAAGTTGAGCCGTTCTCGGGATGTCGCTATGATCTTTACCTGAGGGGCGGCGGCCAGCACCTCGCTCAGCACTTCCGAACCTGTCAGCAGATGTTCCCAGTTATCCAAAATCAATAGCATCTGCTTTTCGCGCAGGAAATCAAACAACTGGCTCCGCACATCGCCAATCGGAACCGCCTCCTCGCCCGCCGGACGAAAAGCCAAATTTAATGCCCGCCCAATCGCCGGCAATATCGATTCGCTCTCCCGGATCGCAGCCAGGGGGACGTATCCTGCTCCATGGATAAAATTGCCGGCGTTGCGCCATCCGGCTTCGATCGCCAGGCGGGTTTTTCCTGAACCGCCGGGGCCGAGCAAGGTCACCAGCCGGCACTCCGGAGCTGCCAGCAATGCGGCAATTTCGGATAACTCTGCTTCTCTCCCGAGGAATGGAGTCGGGTATTCCGGCAGGGAGATCGTTATGGTCTGACTGAGTTCTTTCCTCACGGGTGCTGTGAACTTTCCCTGCCCGGCCGCGATCTTCCCGCTGCGGATCATTTCCGCCAGCTGGCGGGTTTCAACCTCTGGCTCGACATCCAGCTCGCTGCGCAGCAGATTGACGCAAATCTCATACTGGCGGAGCGCCGCAGACCGCTGCCCGGCGCGGGCGTAAGCGGCAATCAGAGCCCGTTGTGCTGCCTCGTTCAAGGGATCCAACCCGACCCAACGGACGGCGTAATCCACGGCGGTTTGAACCCGCCCGTCCTCGCTGGCGAGTGAGACCAGCCGGTCGAGAACCGCCTGCATCCTCAGGCGGAGCGATTCGGAGCGCTGCTGCTGCCAGGCATCGAACTCCAGGCTGTCCCGCAAGCTGAAGCCCGTTAGGAAGTCTCCCCGGTAGAGGGAAGCAGCATCTTCAAGCTTCCGAAAACGCTCCACATGGGTTATTTCATCTCCGCTTAACCCCTCATCAGCCAGCGCTTCGAAAGCGGGCACATCTACCCACAAACCACCCGTATTCTCCAGGGCAATTTCATCCCGGTTGGTCCTCAACCAGCCGGTTCCAATCATCTGGGTGATTTCCCAGAGAGTCCGCCGCAGATAAGCGAAAGCGCGGCTCGAGTCGAAATCGGGCCAAAATAAAGCCGCAAGACGCTCGCGCCGGTGGGCGCCAGGCTCCAGAGAGAGAACCGCCAGGAGGGAAACGGCTTTGCGCCTATCGGTCTGGACCGGACGGTCGTCCTTCGTGATCTGGGGAAAACCTAACCAGGCAAGTTTTAGACTGGGCAATACTCACCTCTCGCAACCCCATTATACCGATAAACATTTCCGAAAAATCGTGAACCGAAACGCCTGCCGAAACGTCTCTGTAACGGCCAGCATACGCCTTGCGAGTAGGATGGACATTGAGATATCGAACAAGAAGGATTTAACCATGAACGGCTCTTTGATCAGCATTTCCAATACCATCGAAGCGAATCCAGGCAAAGCCTTTATCGAAATTCAGGCCGCACACCTGTTCGGGCTTGAAAGGCGGCGAGCCGTTCTTCACCGTTGGCTGGCAAAAATCGGGGGGCGCAGCCTGAGATTGCTGGACTTGAACGAAATTCGTGCGAGCAGCGATGAGCGCGGCCGGCCTTGTCTGGGCGGTCAGGCCGTGCCGATTGATCGAATTCGCGGCAGCGAGAGCCGCTGCGACGATTTCGACAGCAACCTGCGCCCTCTAAGTGAGCACAACCGCCAGCGCTGGCTAAATGTTGCTGCCGCCCGCTTGAGCGGAACGCCGCTTCCTCCTGTGGTGTTGATCCACGTCGGCGGATTTTACTTTATTCGGGACGGCCACCACCGCGTTTCCGTCGCCCGCGCGCTTGGCGAGCGTTTTGTCGACGCGGTCGTCCTCGCCGGGTAGTCCTCAGGGTGCACTTTTCCTGGAACCCTGACGAACGAGCCAGGAAGGGCGCTCGAAGATAGGCGCCCTTCCTGACAGCTTTTCTAAATCTTTTCCCTGATTCAGCTTATTTACTTAAAATTTGGCGGATTTCTTCCAATCGACCTGCGCTGCCCAGTTTCTCGTTCTTGTGAGCGATAAACTTGGCGTATTCTTCCATAAACACCTTTCCCGGTGGACGAAGGTCGAAATTTTCGGGGTGATCGCGGAAGAACTCGCGGTGGACGCGCGTCCAGACTAAGCGCCCGTCGGTGTCGATGTTGACCTTGGTTACCCCGAGCGTGGCCGCACGGGCGAACTGGTTCTCATCCACGCCTTTAGCCCCCTTCAACTGCCCGCCGGCGGCGTTGATCCGCTCGACTTCTTCCTGGGGAACCGAACTGCTGCCGTGCATGACCAGCGGAAAGCCGGGCAGCTGCTTTTGAATTTGCTCGAGGACGTCGAAGCGCAGGCCCTGCGAGCCGGAGAATTTGTACGCGCCGTGGCTGGTTCCGATGGCGACCGCCAGCGAGTCGCAGCCGGTGCGTTCGACAAACTCACGCGCTTTGCTCGGATCGGTGAGCTTTGCATCCGCTTCGGCGACTGAAACGTGTTCCTCCACACCGCCGAGCTGACCCAGCTCCGCTTCCACCACAATTTCCCTGGCATGGGCGGCTTCTACCACGCGGCGGGTGACGGCTATGTTCTCTTCGAAATCCTCATGGCTGGCGTCAATCATCACCGAGGAATAAAATCCGCTTTGGATGCAATCGTAGCAGGTCTCCTCATCTCCGTGGTCAAGATGCACCGCAAAAATAGCCTCCGGAAAGACCTGTTCCGCGCTGCGGATCAATCCTTCCAGCATGATTTTATTGGTGTAGGAGCGGGCCCCTTTGCTGATCTGGATGATGAACGGCGCCTGGCTTTGCAGGTTACCGCGGAACAGGCCCATGATCTGCTCCAGGTTATTGACGTTATAGGCGCCGATTGCGTATTTTCCGTAAGCTGCTTGAAACAATTCCCTGGTCGTAACAATCATTTTTCTACTCCCTCTCCACAGGCTTGAACATGGAAACACTGGCTTATCTGATAATTATATCCCTATTGGTTCTTGTATGGAGACCACCGATCTCATCCATGGGCAGGAAAACTCCTCTTTACCAACCCACGCGGCTTCCAATGGCTGGTAAAATAGTCTTGTTGGCATCCTTTTTGCATGGATAGCGCGGAGATCTTACCCTGTTGGATGCGTCGCCACGAGCGGCCCCTTCCCTTTTCGTCAACCCAAAAAAACACACGGAGAACTGTTCAGTTCTTCGATATTAATAACCAAGAGAGAAAGAATTATTAGCCGTGGCAGCCAGGTCACCATTCACTCGCCCATACCTCACAAAAGTCGGTATCGCGCTGCTTTCCGCAGCGATCGTCGTTTTGACTCCGCTGATCCTGCTCAACTACAACTGCGAATCGGCTTTGACAAAACCTGCCATCTATAAACAAATCCTAAGCGATCAAAATGTCTATGACCATCTCTCCGGGCTGATCGCCGATCAGCTGTACCTGCAGCTCCAGGATCCGGAGGATGCCGCCAGCAGACCCGGCTTTATCCAGATCACTCAGAATTCCGAGCAGCTGCTTAAAAACCTGGATCAGGCGGAACTCGAGGAACTGATCGACATGCTGCTGCCCGCGCATTGGGCTCAAATCAAGCTGGAAAACATCGTTGATCAGTATATCGCTTCGATGAACAATCGGATCTACAAGCCCACTCTGCTGATTGCGATGGATGATATTAAAGACCGTTTGCAGGGAAAAATCGGGCTTTCCTTCTTTGTGCGGCTGATCCGGGCCCAGCCGCCTTGCGACGAGGGACAAATAGACGCCTGGCAGAATGGTCCATACGAAGCGGTTCCAGCCTGTTTCCCCTCCGAAACAATCCTAAAAGAATCCGAGCCGAAAACCAGCGAGCTGATGTACCAGATCACAGCCCGGATGCCTGATGAAGCCAGCCTGGACTATTTCTTTGGTTCGATGGGATTTTCCTCCGGCCAATCGACTGTCTTGACCCGTCTGCAGGACAACGCGGTGCGGTTTTGGCGCACGCGGGTGTTGCTGAGACTCAGCCCCGCTCTTTTACTGGCACTGCTTCTCCTGCTTGGCTTGTTTCACACCCCCGCGCGGCCGTTCACCAGACTCTGGGCCGCTCCGGTGATCCTGGCAGGAATCGCCAGCCTGCTCGCCGGGATGCTCGTCTGGCCGCTGACCCGCTGGTATATCGACAACAACATTCTAAACTCCCTGCCGCCGTACATTTCCCCGGCCCTGGTCGAAACCGGCGCCAACGTGGCCAGGGCGGCACTAGCCCGCATCACCCCGTTGATGAACATCCAATCGCTCCTGATCCTGGCGTTGGGGATCCTCATCTGGTTTGCGGACCGATTGAGCCAGCGCAAGTTCAAGTTTCGAAAACCCCCGTCAAAAAAATATACGCTGCAATAAACGCCGGGAGCTGATTTCCCCGATCTTGGTGATCTGAACGACTCTGAGCTTTTCAGCCAGGGAAATCAACCTGCCCCGCCGCGCCAGCCAGTCCGCATCCGCTTCGAGTTTCCCTGTTGACTCGCTGCGATTAACTATATATAATGATTTAGAACATATATTCTATTCCGGAGATTGAGGTGCGAGACGACCGCTTCCATCCGATGGCCCTGGCAGCCGCTCTGATCCTGATGTTAATGGCCTTCGCCGTGCTGACAGACCGGGAAAAAGGCACCGTCTCAGCCGCCCAGTTGCCGGAGCCTGCCGTAGCCCCCGCTGCCCGTTCCAGCGAACCGGCACTGCCAGCCGCCGATCCGGCTGAGATCCGCATGCCGTACGAGGAGTACATCCTCACCCAGGGTCCGCATGGACAGTCCTACGGACATCTGGCGATCGACCTGACCGCCGGCAAGGGAGCGGAAATTCACTCGCCAATCAGCGGTGAAATCTCCGCCCTTTTCACGGACAATTACGGCAATCCCACTCTGGTGATCGAAAATGAAGTCTGGCGGGTCACCCTGCTCCACGGCGATTACACCGTCTCGCCCGGCGATCCGGTCAGCATAGGTCAGGCGATTGGCTTCGAAAGCAATCACGGCTATACGGTCGACTGGCGCGGGCGTTCCTGCCGGGGGCGCGACTGCGGCTACCACACTCATTTGAATCTGTTTGACAAGCGCGCAGGCGAAAACGCCAACCCGCTCGAGGTGCTCGCGGATTGATCGTTTTACGCCCGCCAGGAAAAATCAATCGACCGTAAAAGCGAACCCCTGCACCTTTTTTGTTGTCCGCTCGACCGTCTGACGCCGCCCGAGAATCGCTTCGCCAGGCCGAACCCTGGCCGGGGCTAAACCGCAGGATGGCTAAAATCGGCATGATCAGGGGGTGATCGATTATTTAATACTTGACTTTGTCGGTATATATTATATTATTTTTACATACCTGGTTTCAAAGGGAGAGTCAATGTCCTGGAAAATTGATCCCGCCCACTCCGAAATCACCTTTAGCGTTCGGCACATGATGATCTCCACTGTTCGTGGACGATTCGAACGCTTCAACGGTGTAGTGGACTTCGATGAAGCCGATCCTGCCCGTTCACGCGTCGATGTGCAGATCGAAGCCGCCAGCATTAACACCCGCGAGCCGCAGCGTGACGCTCACCTGCGTTCGCCTGATTTTCTGAACGCAGATGTTTTCCCGCTCATCACTTTCAAAAGTCAGCGGGTGGAGCTCATTGACGCCAACCATGGTCGCGTTTTCGGTGATTTGACCATCCGCGACATCACCCGACCTGTTGTCCTGGATGTCGTCTTCAACGGTATGGCAAAAAGCCCCTGGGGACAATCCGTCGCTGGCTTCAGCGCTACCACAGAAATCAACCGCAAGGACTGGAATCTAACCTGGAATGTAGCCCTCGAGACCGGTGGTGTGCTGGTTGGGGAGAAGATTCAGATCAACCTGGAAATTGAGATCATCAAGGAAGCTGAAGCCATGCCGGCTTAGCAATTGTACAAGGGCAAAACATTGGCGTTGCTTTCAACTCTGACAAGCAGAGCTGCAGCCGATGCTTTGCCCTTGTTTTTTTGATAATTTCGGTATAATTTCAACGCTGATCTCCATCAGTAGAACTTAGTCAAACTATATCGGGACGAATTTCATCCATGAACTCCACTCTATTAGCCGTCTTTGCACACCCCGATGACGAGGCTTTCGGCACCGGCGGTTCCCTCTCGCGCTATGCCGCTTCCGGGGTGCGCGTTGTGCTGGTCTGCGCCACTCGCGGCGAGGTTGGCGAAATCGCCGACCCCAGTTACGCCACTCCGGAGACACTGGGAGCTGTGCGCGAATCGGAACTACGCTGCGCTGCTGAAACCATGGGCATTGCCGAGCTTATTTTCCTGG
>FWPV01016442.1_pt1 | contig 10426 bp, 8 predicted proteins | sample 2228371 | NCBI WGS metagenome assembly FWPV01 (sample SAMEA103939776, study PRJEB20133) | metagenome
ACTTATGTAGCAAAAAAATATTGAAAATAATTATTTCAAAATCACTTTCATTGTGATCGATAATATAAAATTTTATTCTTTTTCATATTTTTAAAGCCTCTGAACAAACACTTTCTTATTATAACATTTTTTCAGTTCGTAGGTGTATCGCACTTAAAAATATTTTTTCAAATAGTTTTCACAATTTAAGTACATATTTATTTAATATTTCTGGATGTATCTTTTCTAACTATTTCTCGAGCATTGTTACCAAGATATCTGCTGACATTTTTTTTTTTTTTTCATGTAGGCTGGAACCATGAGCATCCATAGTAACAATTGCCGGAAAATCTTTTACTTCAACATGCCACATTGCTTCAGGAATTCCAAATTCCAAAAAATCAACGCCATGAACTTTTGTTATGCATCGTGCATAGTATTGTGCTGCACCTCCAATTGCATTAAGATATATAGCTCCTGTTTCTTTTAGAGCTTCAAGTGTTTTCTTCCCCATACCTCCCTTTCCGATAATGACACGCACTTTGAATTTTTTTATAATATCTGCCTGATATGGTTCCTCTCTCATGCTTGTTGTCGGACCGGCTGCTGTAATTACCCATTTGCCATTTTTCATCAATGCAACTGGTCCACAGTGATAGATGGCACCTCCTTCCAAAGATACTGGTGATTCGTGTGTGAGCAGATGGTGGTGAAGTGCATCGCGCCCCATATGTAATGTACCATTGAGAAGCACAACATCACCTACACGCAGACTTCTCACCTGATCTTCAGAAAGCGGCAATGTTAATCGAAGTTCCCGACCGGTTAATGGTAACTCTTCGTGCTGAGCCATTTTCATTACTGGTGAACGATCTTTGTATAACCATCGTTTTATTGCGCCAGTATTTGCATCAACATCAATTCCAAGTCTTCTGTAAGCCCAGCAATTGTATGCTACACTTACAAAAAAGCTTGCCGGCAAACGATGATATGAAGCAATTTTACATCCGATTAAAGTAGATAAACCTCCAAAGCCCATCGTACCGATATGAAGCTTATTTGCATGTTCAAGTATATATTTTTCAAGTGATGCCAATTCTGAGACAGGATTAATATCATCAAGTTCACGGAATAGTTGTTTCTTTGCATACTCGTATCCGGTAGTTCTATCTCCGCCAATTGCAACACCAATTGCCCCTACACTACACCCTTGTCCCTGCGCCTGCCATACTGCATGTAGAATACATTTTTTTACTCCCTCTAAATTTCTGTCTGCACGACCTAGATACGGTAACTCACATGGTAATGAGTACTGAATATTCTTATTTTCACATCCACCGCCTTTCAGAAGAAGACGTATTTCGATTACATTTTTTTTCCACTGTTCGAAGTGAACTACAGGACATCCGTTACCGAGATTATTACCACTGTTTTTTCCTGTTAATGAATCAACCGCGTTCGGTCGCAATATCCCTTTTTTAGTTGCTTCTGCAACAGCCTGAGTAATTAGTTTTTGAACTTTTAATTGATCAGTATAAATAGGAACTTTTATTTCGAACGTTGGCATCCCAGTATCCTGACACAAAGGAGCTTCACGTTCACATGCCATATCGGTATTGATAGCAATTGTCTGAAGTGCGAGAGCTGATTGAGAATTCGGGTCTTCTCTTTCAATAGCCCACTGTAAAGCCCTCCTGACATCCGGCGGGAGATTACTTGATGTTTCGGTAATCAACTCCAGTATACTTGCTTTTAAATTTTTATAAAATACTGATTGAGTCTTCAAACCTTTTTGTTTTTCTCTTTTATTCCTTTGCATACAACACTCCTTTTGTTGTGATGAGTCGAAAACCGTTTATTTCACTATAGTTTCTTAAACAAAATTTTTCTTACATTAGCTAAAAGAACATCGACTTTATTGAAAATCAACGGAGACTATGTATGAAAAAAGATTTCCTTACAATTTCAGACTGGAACGCACGCGAGCTTACCGAATTAATAACTCTCTCACGTCAAATTAAGAAAAACCCTCATCGATTTACAAAGGCTTTACAAGGCAAATCTATTGCTCTTATTTTTGAAAAGCAATCTCTTCGTACTCATGTAACATTTGAAATTGGCGCAAAACAATTGGGAGCGCACACTGTTTACTTAACAAACGCTGATATAAGTTTAGGAAAACGAGAAAGCATCTATGATGTAACAAAAAACCTTGAACGTTGGGTAGATGCCGTCGTTATTCGTACATATGACCATAAAAATCTTGAACTGATGGGCAAAATCGGGAAACTCACTGTAATTAATGCATTAACGGATTTTGAACACCCCTGCCAGGCACTTGGTGATTTTATGACAATAATGGAACATTTAAAAACCGTGAAAGGGAAAAAATTCGCCTGGATAGGTGATGGTAATAATGTATGCCATTCACTAATGCTTTTTGCTTCAAAAGTTGGTATGAATTTTTACGCTGCTACTCCAGAACAACATTTACCAGATACCACAGTTCTTTCTGTTGCACAAGAGAATGCAAAACAATCGAAATGTTCAATTGTCGTAACAAATACACCCTCAGAAGCGGCAAAAGATGCAGACGTTGTGTATACCGACGTATGGGTAAGCATGGGACAGGAAAATTCAAAAGAACAAAAAACAAAAGCTTTTGCCGGTTTTCAGGTTAACAGCAAGTTAATGTCCTATGCAAAGCCGAGTGCAGTATTTATGCACTGCTTACCAGCCCATCGCGGAGAAGAAGTAACCGATGATGTTATGGATTCGCCCCAATCGATCGTTTTTGATCAGGCTGAAAACAGACTTCATTCACAAAAAGCAATTTTAATTACTTTGCTGAAGAAGAGAAGAAAAAAATAAATAGAGTAAAATTAATATAGTGAAGGCGGGTGATTTACCCGCCTTTTTTTGTTTAGTAAATTTTACTGTAGAGTAAAGCTTCTTGCAACTGAAAATGAACTTGAGCCAACTGAATTTACAGCCTGAACACGCCAGTAATAGGTATTACCACTTACCAAGCCAGTTACACTACTTAAACTCAGTGAGGTCGAAGTAATTTTATCTTTATCAAATACAATAGTATTAAATGCTGCATCTGATGCAATCTGAACATGATACGATGTAGCTCCGTTTGCCGATCTCCATACAAGATTTGAACTTGAGGTTACATTTGTAGCTCCATCGTTTGGAGACTGCAGTGTTGGCATAGGAGGTGCAGAATATACATATGTATTATCTGTAGTACTCATTAGATTATTTGCAAGATCAGTGATTGCAGTTGTTGCAACAATCGAGAAACCTGCAGGCAGATTATCTCCATTTGTAATACTTACTGTCAACGCAACTTCGAAAGCATTGACCAATGAGTTATAACCAAGATAAGCTGCTTGTTCCTTACTAAAGATAACAGTGTCCGGATTCTGTATTTGATAATTATTAATGTTTTCAGCTGTATTCAATGCTAAAGGCTCAGAGAACCTGATTTTGAATTGATATCGATTAGCACTTATTGTGTTCGACACCGCATTGATAAGTTTCGGTCTTACATCGTCAGCAATAGTTACCGTATTACTTGCAGGTCCTTCTACAAGATCCTTGCTCACTGCACGAATCTGATACTTCACTGTTGTAGCACTTAAGGGATTTTGTGCTGATGATGGTAAAACGAGAGATTGTATGTGGTTTGTATCCATCAATGAGTAAATATCTTTTTTAATTAACTCGAAAGGTCCATCTCCAATCTGGCGATACAAGTTATAACTACGTGCGTTAGCATCGGGTGTCCATTCGAGACCAACAACACCGCCATTATAATCTAACGGTTCATAAATAGTTGGTACAATTCTTCTTGTTAATGTTACACTGCCTGGAACAGCCGAAGAGCCACTTGTAGTAATATTAAGAACTTCAAAATCGCCAATTAAAGAAGTGTTATTAACAACTGAAAGAGTAGCCTCATCCATTAGTTTTGGAAGTGCAGCTGTTACATTAACAGCATATTTTGCTGAACCTACAATATTAGCAGGTGTTATGATCAGTTGAGTCATGGAAGAATTCCAGCTTACTGTTACGGGTATTTGCCCCTCTGCTTTTTTCATTCCTACATAATTGACAATAATATCGTCAACAATTGTATTATGACCAATACCTAAGTCTGTACGAGTATAAGGCGTTTGTTTAATAGGTACAGAGAAGGTGTAGGTAATTGATAAATTAGTTGGCGAGACATCAGCGTTGTTTTGTGGAGTTATATCGATAACATACGGAGCAACATCATTTGCCCATTGAAGTTGTATTCTTTCCGCATTAACTCGGGATCGCAGAGAATCGTAATAAAGATTACATGGTAATGAAAAAGGTGTGGGCAGAGAACCTTGGTATTTTCCGTCAGCACTCCGTGCTTCAATTTGAACAGTTATTCCATTATCAACGCCTGCAAATACATAATTACCATTATTGTCGGTATATGTTTGTTTCAATACAACTCCGGGTGTAATTGTCTGGTCATATAACACTACTCTTGCTGATGCAACTGGTTGCATCTTCGAATCAACAACTTTACCAACAATCGCAGAGTTAAGTTGGGAAATATCGAAAACAACAGAACCGACTAGTCCATCGACACCAAGAGAATCTCCTGGTACTAACGATGTAAATGTAATTGTAACTGTATTGTAATAATAATTTCGGTACTTTTTAGTTGTATCTGCAACCCCTTTGTTATATTCAACAAGTGAAGCTGTTATTGTATAAGTGCCTGTAGCAACAGCAGCACCACTAATAACTTTAAATTGACCTGCAGGTACATTTTCAAATGAAAACTGACCGGCATCATCTGATTTTGTAGTTTTCACAACACCGTTATAGGATAAAGATAATACAGCACCTTTTATAGCTTCATTCGTACACCTATCCTTAATTAAACCTGTTATTGTGCCTTGTGGTTTGTATGTTGTCAATCCCTGTGGTTGTTCTGTTACTTTTACTGGGTTATCATCATCTTTATCACATCCTGTAAATAGAAAAAAAATTGTAAGAAATGCCGATAATAAAGTAATGGCGTGTTTCATATAAGACCTCCTCGTTAGTAGATGGTATTGTTGTTTAATTGTCTTCCCCTCTCGAATGTACATAATACACTATTTTAGTATTATAAGATATACAAGTATCACATGTTGGGATTAATTTATTTTAATGAATAATCTGTCTTTCTCCGGAACGTACAACAAGCACAGGACATGGCGCTTTACGAACTACTTTTTCTGCAGTACTACCAAACAAAACATACTCCACTCCCGTATGGCCATGAGTAGCAATGATAATTAAATCTATCTCCTCCTCCCTGGCATACTGATTTATCTCAAAGAAAGGTTTACCAACACGAATAACTTTTTTAGCTTTTACTCTCTTTTTTATTTTTTCATTTATCAAATTTTCAAGTTCCTGTTCACCACGTTTTCTGAGTTCATCTTCAATGTTTGGAAAGCCTATTTGACCAAAGCTAAAATCTGAAGGGTAGATAGTCGGTTCTACCACATATAACAAAAAAATTGATGCGCCGAATTGTTGGGCAAAAGGGATAGCATATTCCAATGCTTCTTTAGAATGCTCTGAAAAATCAATTGGAACCAGAATTTTTTTTATAGCAATTGCTTTATTATTTACCTTTCTTTGAACTCTTTGCGTTTTTTTTGTGGCTGTATTTTTCTTTAGTCCCATAACCCACCTCACTCTCCCTTATTTCATATTGTTCCAATTTTGATTTTAATTTTGATAGTTCTTCGTCAGTTTTACGAAGTCGTTGAGCAATAATTTCAGCAAGTTTTAGCACTATTTTAATACCAAGTGTCGGTTTCTTTTCAATAAGTTCAAACAAGTCTGGTCTGAAAAAACCAATAAGCAAACAATCTGTCTTACATATTGCATTGGCAGAGCGAGGAGCCTCATCAATTAAAGCAAGCTCACCAAAGAAATCGCCTTCAGTTAATACTGCAATCTCGTTAACAGATCCATCTTTAGCTGTTAGTGTAATAGAAACCTCCCCTTGCTGTACAATATACATACCTAACCCCGGATCGCCCTGATAAAAAACAAGCTCGCCTCGTCGGTATTCACGCTTATGAACAATTGTAGCAACTTCTTTTAACTCCTTTGCACTTAACTCGGCAAACGATGGGACTTTTGTTAAGAGTTCTTCAACAGAACCTTTTTTGATAAGTCTTGAAGAAAAAATATTTTGCCAGATTGAATTTGTTGCCTGATTTTTTTCTTCTGCCATTAATTTTTTATCCGATAAAAGTTAACCATTGATATGGATCATTTCCGTTATGAACAACATCAAAGAATTCCTTTTGAAGTTCTTTTGTAATTTTACCTGCTTTACCTTGTCCCACCACAATTTTATCAATAGAACGTACAGGTGTTATTTCTGCTGCAGTACCGGTAAAGAAAACTTCATCAGCAATATAGAGAAGTTCACGTGGAATTTGTGTTTCAATAACCTGATACTGAAGTTTTTTTGCCAATGTTAAAATACTAGAGCGTGTTACACCTGGTAAAATTGCAGATGCAAAAGGAGTTGTATATAATACACTATCACGTATTACAAAAATATTCTCGCCACTTCCTTCACTGACAGTACCATTCGCATCTAGTGCAATTCCCTCTGCATAGCCGTTCGCAAGTGCTTCCATTTTAATTAATTGTGAGTTAAGATAATTACCACCTGCTTTTGCCATTGTAGGAAAAGTGCCCGGTGTTGGTCGATGCCACGAAGAAGTGCAGACATCGATACCTTTTTCAAGTGCTTCAGCACCAAGGTATGCGCCCCATCTCCAAACCGCAATTGCCACATCAACTGGACAACCTAAAGGATTAACACCTATTTCCCCATACCCACGGAATGCAACCGGTCTTATATAACACTCATTGAGATTATTGATTTTAATTGTTTCTATTACTGCCTTTGAAAGTTGTTCGATGGAATATGGTATTTCTGCTCGATAAATTTTTGCTGAGTCATACAATCTACGGAGATGTGCATCGAGCCGAAACACTGCTGGTCCCTTTTTTGTGTTGTAACATCTGATACCTTCAAACCAACTTGTACCATAATGCACGACATGAGATAGTACATGAATTTTTGCATCATCCCAGCTGACAAACGAACCGTTCATCCAAATTTTTTCAACTTTTTCGATAGGCATACTTCCCTCATCAATTACTGAGTTATGTTAATGGCATTTCGTAAATCCGATAGCGTTTAGTAATTTTCCCGTTTAAAGCTTCTGCTGCTCGAACCATTGGTTCGTTATCTTCCAAAATCCAACTTGCTTCTCCGTAATAATACCCCAATCTTTTTGCCCGGATTGCGGTTTCATAGAACAAAGCAGCAGCAGCACCTGTTTTAAGGTATTCAGGCAACACGCCTAAAACCATAATCCGTACACCATTTATCTTTTTCCTTTTTGTAAAAAGATGGTAGAGTCCGGGTAAAAAATAACCATGTTTATTGTATTTGAAAACAATATTTAAATCCGGCAATGAAAGGGCAAAGCCAATAGGCTGATTATTTTTTTCTGCAAAGATAACAAGCTCTGGTTCCACAATCATTTTTAGATCTGCAGCAAGAGCATCCATTTCTTCATCTGTCATAGGAACAGCACCCCAGTTTTTTGCCCACGCTTTGTTGTATATCAATTTTACTTTTTCGACTTCTTCATCAAAATGCTTCATATCAAGAGAACGGAAACTGATTTGTTGTCGCTGCTTGACAATTTGGTGTGCTCGTTCGAGTTTTTCTGAGTATACCTTATCCTGTGTCAATTGATACGCATATAAATCTTTTGCCTTTTTGAAACCATATTTTTCGATAAGCGAAATGTAGTATGGTAGATTATATGGCATCATGATTGTCGGACTGAGCTCGTAACCTTCAATAAGTAAGCCAAGATCATCATTTACCGACGGGTTCACCGGTCCCCGTAAATGTGTTGCTCCCTTTTCTTTGACATATTGTTTTGCAGTATCAAAAAGAGCATTTGCAACCGACTGATCATTTACGCATTCAAAAAAACCAAAAAAACCCATGTTTTCATTATGAACAGCGTTATGGTTGTAATTGATAATTGCGGCAATTCTCCCCACCATAATACCATCTTGCTCTGCAATAAAAAACTCAGCATCCGCATGCTTATAGAATGGATTTTTTTGTTTATCCATTATTTTTCGTCTGTCAGCTAACAGTGGTGGCACCCATGCCGGATTGCCTGCATATATCCTCCATAAAAATTGAATAAAATCTCTGACGTCCCTTTTTGTTTGAACTGTTCGGATTATAATTTCGCTCATATTATGACCTAAATAACACCTTCTTTTTTCCCGACTTTTTTAAAAGCATCAAGAATTTGTTGAAGGTGATGATCCTCGTGAGTAGCCATATAACTTGTTCGGAGCATTTCGAGTCCTGGTGGCACACCAGGGCGAATAAATGCATTGACAAATATACCTTCTTCAAATAAAGCTTTCCACATTCTTAAAGTTTTATCGGTATCTCCAATAATAACAGGCACAACTGCCGAATCGTGATCGGTAACCCGATATCCCATTTCACGTAACCCTTTACGCATAGTACGTGCGTTATACATCAACTTGTCGATTAATTCAGGCTGTGACTCAAGAATATCCAATGCAGCAAGTGCAGCAGCAACGGATGCTGGTGTCGGACTTGCACTAAAAATAAGAGCCGGAGCATTATGTTTTAGGTAATCGATGACCTTATAATCTCCGACAACAAACCCACCGAGTGATGCAAATGTTTTACTGAATGTACCCATTGTCAGATCGCACTCATCAACAAGGTTAAAGTGACTAGCAGTACCACGTCCTCCCTTACCTATCACTCCGATAGCATGAGCATCGTCAACCATAACACGTGCATTATATTTACGTGCAATTTTAATGATAGAAGGTAGATCGACAATTTCTCCCGATGTGCTGAACACTCCGTCTGTTACAATAAGTTTTCCTGCTTCAATTGGTAATTGGGATATTACACTTTCGAGATGGCTCATATCGTTGTGACGATACCGCACTATAACCTGATGTTCGTTACCATAAGAAACCATTCCTGCTGCAACGAGTGTTCCCGCGACTATGCTGGCATGATTGTCCTTATCGGAAACAACGTATTCACCTTTTTGAACCAATATCGGAATAATTCCTTGTGCTGTCTGAAAACCGGTGCTATAAAGTAAGCATGCCTCTTTACCTAAAAATTTAGCTAGCCTTTCTTCAAGTTGTACATGTAAATCGAGAGTACCTGTTAAATATCTTGAACCAGAACAACCACTCCCATATTTTTTTACTGCATTTATCGCAGCTTCTTTGACTTTAGGATGTGCAGTCAGTCCAAGATAATTATTTGAACCGGCCATAATTACCCGACGACCTTCTATGGTTACAATTGGCCCTTCACTTCCTTCGATTGCATGAAAATATGGATAATACCCCTTTGCCCTTGTTTCATCCGCCCGTGTAAATGCATAACACTTTTCAAAAAGATCCAACTGAGAACTCCTTTAATTGTGAACTACCTTCAATTTTGCATCTAAAAACTTTTTTGAATATACTTTATAAACCAACGAAAGTCAACGAATTAACAAATTTGAATAATTTTGAGGAGTACTATTATTCCGAAAGTATTAATAACTGGTGGTACGGGCTTTATTGGAAGCCATACAGTCGAAAATTTTTTATCTCACAAATGGAATGTATGTTGTTTGGTAAGACCTCACCATTCCGCTCTCGGCTGGCTTGAAGGTTTACCTGTTGAAATTATCAGAGGTGATTTACTAAGACCAGACACTTTCGAGAAAAAAATTCAGGATATCGAATACATAGTCCACATTGCAGGAGTTACAAAAGCAAAAAGAAAACTTGACTACTTCAACGGCAATGTGCTCGCAACTCAGAATTTACTTGATGTTGCTCTTCATTTACCTAACCTAAAGAAATTTACCTACATCAGCAGCCAAACGGTTGTCGGACCTAGTAAAAATGGTGTACCACTTGATGAATCTTCGGCTTGCCATCCATTAACAACTTACGCTAAAACCAAACTTGAAGCAGAACATCGTTGCAAAAAACTGATGCATAAATTACCAATCACTATTTTAAGACCTTCGGCAGTGTATGGTCCGCGCGACACAGATATTCTGGAAATATTCAAGTGGGTTGCAAAAGGTTTCAAGCCCATTATTGGTTCGGCTGAAAAAACTTTGAGTCTAATTTATGGGCCAGATTTAGCAGAGGGTATTTATCTGGCTACGGTTTCTGAAAAGACTAACAGCGAAACTTACTTTATTACAGACGAAACTATTTTTACCTTCTCATCTCTTATTGATTATATTGCAACATTTACTAATAAAGAAGGGGT
>FWPV01016443.1_pt1 | contig 10426 bp, 10 predicted proteins | sample 2228371 | NCBI WGS metagenome assembly FWPV01 (sample SAMEA103939776, study PRJEB20133) | metagenome
CCATTATCGTAATATTTTACATCATCACAAATCATTAAAACAGAAGGAGTTTTACTATTTTCAAAGAATCTATGTCTATTACTGGGTTATAGATTTTATGAAAATGGTTTAAATATTACTTATAGTGATGGCTCTTTTTCAAATACATTATGGGAGATTAATCCAGAAAATTTTTATATTGGAATTCCAACTCAAACAAACTCTGATGATATAATTGAAGTAATCTCAAAAAATTTTGTTTCCTATATGGATACAGAAAAAGGGGTAAGTTATTTTCCAGAATTTATGGAATTTCAGCCCTTTTCAAATATTTCAGGAGAGGGTCTTTGGGAAAAGAGAATTTTTCAAGAGCCAGGTTGGGGAAAATGCTTTGTAAATTGTCTTGTAGAAAATGTTCCTTTGTGGATTTTGACAAAAAAGATTGAAATGCTTGATGAGATAAGTTCTATACTTGATTATGTAGCATGTGCCCAAAATAGAGATGAGATTGATTGCGCAAAATGTATTAATAATGTAATGGAAAAATTTGGAAAACAAGTTCCTTTGCTTGGGGAGATACTTGATATTGTCGCTTGTGGGAAGGATTGTAATGAAGACCCCTATTCCCATGCCTGCCAACCAAATACCTTTAAAAGAAAATGTGGGAAAACTACTACTTTTGAACAATTATTAGGTCATCAAGAATTTTGTGAGAGAATATTTGTCTGTGATGAATTTGGAGCATATATTTTTAAAGGAAACCCTGTATATTGTGCCTTTTGTGGTTATAGGGAGGTTTTGGCTTGTGTAGAAGTAGGAACTCCAAATGAAAGGTGTGGATGCATACCTTGTGATAAAGTAGACACTGATTGCAAAAAGGGAGAGTTTTTAGTTGCCCATGATCCAAATGCAAAGTTGGGAATGGAAGGGGATGTGGCTTTAGGACAGCAAATTGATTTTACAATTCAATATGAAAATGAAGGGCAAGGAACTGTTTATGGGGTTTATATTATGGATGAACTTGATAAAAATTTTGATGAAAATACCTTAATAATTGAAAATGGTGGGATATATTATCCTTCTATAAGAACAATCTTTTGGAATATTGGTGATTTGGCACCTGGTCAAGGGGGAGAAGTAAAGTTTTCTGTAAAAGTAAAAACAAATGCTCAAGAAGGGGAATGGGTCAAAAACCAAGCAATTGTTATCTTCCCAAGCGTACCTGAAGCAACACCCGCAAACCTTTTAGCAGCTGAAATAAAAAGCATAGTAGCTTTTCCCCAAGATTTACAAATGAATGAAGGGGAGTTGTTACCCATAACCCTTACTGGCTATGATCCACAAAACTTGCCCTTAAATTATACGATTACCTTGACTCCTTCTAATGGAAACCTTGCAGGAACTCCTCCAAATTTAACTTATACTCCAAATGAAAATTTTGAAGGGATGGAGGAATTTTACTTTACAGTTGATAATGGAATTTTTACATCTAAACCTGCAAGGGTATCTATAACTGTTTTATCAAATACTTCTGATACAATACCTCCAGAAGTTATTTCTGTCTCCCCAGCAAATGGAAACACTACAAATGTTTATCCAAATGAATATTCTAATGGATACTACTTACCTTTCAATTAAGCATATTTTTCAGAACCCTTAGACCAATCAAATGTAAATGGAGAAAATGCATCTGTTACAGAAGGAGGAAATTCAATATCAGGAGATGTCTTTTATGAACCCTCTACATATAGCATATCCTTTGCTTTAAAAGAACCCTTAGATTATGGAAAGACATATACAGTAACTATAAATTCAAATATTAAAGATACTTCAGGAAATAACCTTGCCTCAAATTACATTTGGTCTTTTAAGACATATCAAAATGCAAATTTAAATATAAATCCTCAAGAAATTAACTTTGGTTCTGTAAATATTGGAAGTAGTTTATCAAAGACTTTGGAAGTTTACAATACGGGAGAATCTGATTTGATAATTTCAAACTTGGAAATAAATGGAACAGATAGTAGCCACTTTACCATAGGGAGCAATTCTTGTATTGGTGCTTCAAAAATCCCAGGAGAGCTTTGTTTTATAAACATTTCCTTTTCTCCATACTTTACAGGAACAAAAACAGCAAACCTTACAATTTACACAAATGTGGGAAATTTTGATGTACCCCTATCGGGTAATGCTGGAAATTGTGTTTCAATTTTAGGTGATATTAACAATAACAATTCAATTTCTGCTTTTGATGGAGCTATGGTATTACAAGCAGTAGTTGGCTCAATAAATTTAACAAATGAGCAAAAATGTGCTGCTGATGTAAATGAAAATAGTTCCATAAGTGCTTATGATAGTGCCTTATTATTAAAGTGCGTTGTGGGGAATTGTTCCGGACTTCCTCAAAATTTCCTCACATCTTGCACAAACCATGGAAATTGCTTATAAAGGAGGTAAATATGTTTTTAAAGATCTTTTTAGTTTTAATTATTTTATTTCAAGGAAAATTTAGCCCCCTTGATTTAAACTTAAAAAAAGAATTTTCAAAGGGGAAAATTGAAATTATTTTTAATGGAATTGGACTTAAAGAATTTTATTCTATTCAATTTGATTTGGTTTATTCACCAAAGGAGTTAAAATTTATAAAAATTGAAAAAGGCCCCCTTGCAAAGGATGCCCTTTTTGAAGAAAACCATAAGATAGATGGTTTGGTAAAAGTTGCATTGGCTTCATGAAACCCAATAAAAAGTGAAGGGGTAATTTTTACAATTGAATTTGAAGGGAAAGGGAAGATTTTAATAAAAAATATTTTAATTGATGATATACCTTTTGAAAATTTGGAAGGTAAAATATAAGTAATTTTCAAATATTTTCATAGATTTCTTAGGAATTTTACAAACCTTTGACTTTGTTAATTTTTTGGTGTACCATTGTAGGTATAAAAGGAGGGATCATGAAAAAATTTTTTTTGTTTTTTCTTCTAAGTTTTAGTATCTTAAAAGCCCAAGGTTATAACTGTAGCATTACTGTAACAAATCCAAAAGAAGGAGATATCTGGTATGTGGGAAATACTTATGAAATATTATGGAGTTATACAAATTATTGTCCCAATTACCTTTCAAGCATTAAGTTATTTGGAGTGAAAAGCAATAAAGAATATCTACTTGACACTTTAAATAATGTTAAAAATGACGGAGAGCAACCTTACAAACCCTCTTCTTCTTCTGCAGGTTATGAATTTTGTTATTTTAAATTTTATGCAGAGACAGGAGGAGGACCAGATTTGAGAACCCCTTCCCTTGTGGGAAAAAGCCCAAATTTTTATATCTTAGAAATGGCTCAAGAGGATTTTTTAATTTTTCCAAATTCCCTTTCCTTTTTATTGGAGGAAAATTCTAATTCCACAGAAAATTTTTATATTATACCAAAAGCAGATATGGTAAATTTTTTTATTTCTTCTTCACAAAATTGGATTTCAGTAAATCCAAATTCTGGCACTGCTTTATTTGGTGATGAGCCCTTTAAAGCAATTTTAAGCGTTTCATCCCATGGTTTAAATGCAGGTGAATATAATGGGGAAGTGGTTGTTTCTTCTCAAAATAGGGGCACTACAAAGACCTTAAATGTTTTTATGAAAGTTGTTCCAAAGGGTACAGGTAATCCAAAATTGGAATTGGATAATAATAAAATTTATTTCAATTTTAAATTAGGGGAGACACCTCCTCCTTATTATATTAATTTAAAAAATGTAGGGGATGGAGATGCATATTTTTTAATTGATGAATTTTCATCTTTTTTAAATTTTTCTCCCTTAAAGGGATACTTAAAGTCAGGTGAATCTGTAAAAATAACTGTTTTCATAAATAGTAATTTTGATTTAATTTCTACAAAAAAAGGTTTTGCAACTGTTTATGATCAAAAGGGGAATAAGTTATTTATTTATTGCTTTGCAAATGCATATTCAGATTATTATTCTGAAGAATGGAGTACTTCTTCCACTCCTTTTAAAACTTTACCTATAGCTGCAACGGGTTTAGGTGGGGCTTACGGTTCCTTTTGGGCAACGGATGTCTATGGAGTATTAATGTCCCCTTCCTTTGAAGAACTTTTAATAAATGCAAGTAAGGGAAATATTTTTAATGAGCCAAATTTAAGAGAAAAGGCACAATTTATTTTTGGTGCTATTTCTGGAAAGGTGAGGGGAAGAGATGCACAAATTACACAGTTTGAATTATCCGATGAATTTCCTTCTCTTTTTGTGGACTTCTTAGGAAATTTTTTGGGACTTCAAAGCACTTCAAGTTTTATTCAAGCAAGGGGAGATTTAGCTCAAAGGATTGCCTTAAATTCAAGAACTTATACAACAGATAGTCAAGGAAATACCTATGGTCAGTTTATAAGTGCACCTTCAGAAAGTGAAATAATAAGTGCAGGTGGAGGAAAAGGAATTGTTTTTGGTTTAAGAAACGATTTAAATTTTAGAAGTAATGTTTTTATAACAGAATTGGATGGGTATTCTACAGAAGTTATTTTAAATTTATATAACCATTTAGGTCAAAAGATAGGGAATTCCTTAACAAAGATCCTTGAGGGTTTTACCCAATGGCAAATTATAGATGTCTTTTCAAATACAGGAGCTGATGCAAATTGGGCTTATGCTGAAATTCAAAGTAATGGTGGTGGAAGGATTTATGCTTTTGGTAGTGTAATAGATAAGCAAACAAATGATCCTTATACTCTACCTGGTGTAGTTCCTTCCAGTACAAGAGCTTTAGGAAATTTGTATATGCCAGGAATAGTTAAAGCAAAAGGTGGTTATGGCACAAATTGGAGGACTGATTTGGTCTTTATGAATGGTTCTTCCAGTTCTTTAACAGTAGAAGTGGAATTTTATTTGAATACAGGAGGGGATCCTGAAAAAAAATATATAAACCTCTTACCAAATTCTATGGGCATTTACATAGATGCATTAAAATCCCTTTTTGATAAAGATGAAGGGCTTGGTTCAATTATTGTAAAAAATGTAAATACTTCAAACTTTTACCTCCACTCAAGAATTTATAACATAATGGAAGGGGGAAAGACCTATGGACAAGGAGCAATGGCATTTAAAGTAGAAGAAGGGACTTGGAAGGGGGAAGTTCCAATTTTTTCAATGGGTTTAGAGGCCTCTCAAAATTTTAGAACAAATGTGGGTATTTTTGAAATTTCTGGAAATAGTGCAAATGTCTTATTTACTTTAATCTTTCCCGATGGAGAAAGTAGAAATTTTGTTCAAAATTTAAATCCCTATGAATGGATACAAATAAATAATATTATAAAAACAAAAGGGGGTTATGATTTGGATGTTTCAAATGTATGGATAATTGCTTCTGTAATAGAAGGTTCTGGTGCAATAGTAGCATATAATTCAATTGTAGATAACAATTCCTCTGATGCTACTTTTATGAGGTTTATAAAGCCATAGTTTTAAAATTAAAGAAAAGTATTTTAAAAAATTTAAAATTCTTATTAATTCCTTGATATAATTTTATCGTATGGAAATTTTGTTTGATAAAAGTTTAAGGGAAAAGAAGGATTTATTTATTTTTTTAATGGAAAATCAAAGTTTTTCTTTAAATTTTGATTTAAAGGAAGGTTCTGAATTAATAGAAAAATTGATTGAAGAAAAGGGTTTTAAAGGAGTGGAAGGTGAATTTAAATTTGGGCATCTAGCTAAACCCTTTGATTTAAATGTATTTTTTATAGGGCTTGGAAAAAAGGAAAAATTAACCATAGAAAATTTTAAAAACATTTTGGGAAATTATTTTTCAAAAATCCCTGAAAATTCCATTGTTTGCTTTAATCCTTATCTTTTAAGAGTAAATGAAGAAAAATCCTTTGAAGTGGCTTTAAATTTATTTTCAAATATAGATTATAAATATGATGAGTTTTTAAAAGAAAAGTTTAAAGAAAAAAGAGTCATTGTTTTGAAACCAAAGAATATAAGAGATGAGGATTTGTCAAAAATTTTAAAAAAAGTTAAAGCATTAAAAGAGGGAATATTTTTAGCAAAGGATTTAAGCAATTCCCCTTCTTCTTCCCTTTCTTCTAAGGATTTTATAAAAATTGTTCAAAAACTTGGGGAAAAGTATAATTGGAAAGTAAATTTATATGATGAAAAAAAACTTAAAAGTTTAAAGCTTCCTGGAATTACATCTGTAGGGAAGGGTTCACAAAATCCCCCATATTTAATTGAAATTAAACTTTCTGAAAAAGTGGAAAAGGTTCTAATTGGAAAAGGAGTTCTCTTTGATTCTGGTGGTTTATCTTTAAAACCAGCTGAAGGAATGGAAAATATGAAATTTGATAAATCAGGTGCTTGCAATGTTTTAGGAACCCTATTGTCCCTTTCAATCTTAGGGAAAAAAGAAGGCATTGCTGCTTATATTCCCCTTGTGGAAAACCTGGTTTCTCATAAAAGTTTAAAACCCGGAGATATTTTAACTTATCCTAATGGAAAAACAGTAGAAATTATATCCACAGATGCTGAAGGCCGTTTAATCTTAGCAGATGCCCTAATTTTAGCTTCTCGTGAAAAACCAAAATTTATAATAACAATTGCAACTTTAACAGGAGCATTAAGATATTCCATAGGTTCCTATGCAGCTGGGCTTTTTACAAAGGATGAAAAACTTGAAAAAATGTTGTTGGAAAGTGCTTATTCTACAGGAGAATTTTTATGGAGCTTTCCTTTATGGGAAGAGTATGAAACATTAATAAAAGGTGACTATACGGACTTAAAAAATAGTTCAGGAGGAGTGGCTGGTTCCATTGCAGGAGGTCTTTTTTTGAACCATTTTACAGATATTCCCTTTGCCCATTTGGATATTGCATTGGTTGCTTATAAGACAGAAAAAAAGATAAAAGGAGCAACGGGTTTTGGGGTTTCCCTTTTGGTGGACTTCCTTTTAAATGATACTTATTGAAAGTTGTAATTTTAAAAATCAAGTCTTTAAAGAAGGGGATTTAAAGGAAAAAATATATCAAAGTTGTTCTTTTAAAAAGTCCCATTTTAATTCTTTTGAAATTGAAAAGGTATATTTTATTTGGGACAACATAAAAGCACCATTTTTTGAAAATTGTAATTTTAAAGAAGTTATATTTTTGGGTTCTTCTTTAACAAAGGGTTTCTTTTTAAATTGCACTTTTGAAAACTCCTATTTTAAGGAATGTGATTTGAAAGGATCTGTTTTTGAAAGAGTTTATTCAAGGGATTTGAAATTTTTTTCATCTAATTTATCAAAGGTAGAGTTTAAGGACTCTAATTTAAACAATACAAGTATTATAAACTCAAAGGCAAAAAAGATGAAAGTTTTTAAGTGCAATTTGGGCAGTTCATTTTTTGAGTATGGAATTTTTTCCTCATCAAGATTTTCCCTTTCAAATTTAGATAACTTAAGGGTAATAGAATGTGATTTAAGAGGGACAATATTTAAAGAAATTGAGGCAAAGGATCTTTTTTGGGAAAAAGTAAAAATTAAAGGTATAAAATTTAAAGATGTCTCTTTAATAAGTCCAAAAATAGAATCTGTAGATGTAAACTTCTCAAAGATTAAAATCGTCTAAATTTTGAATGGAATATGAAGGAGTGTTATTGGATATAAATTTTTTAGATATAAAAACCAAATGGGAAGAATATTATTTTTTATATAGAAGGGAAATTTTTTCCTTAGGATATAATTTTTTTAAGGACTTTTCTTATGCCGATGATTTAACTCAAGAGGTTTTTTTAAAACTTTATAGGGAAATGGAAAGGGGAGTGGAAATAGGAAATATTAGGGCTTGGCTTTATAAAGTAGCTATAAGAAAGTGTTTGGATATAAAAAAATCCTTTTGGTATAAGTTGTTTTTAAAAAAAGAAGAAAAGGATATTGAAAGTTCTTATAAATTAGAAGAAAAAGAAGTTTTTAGTTTTTTAAGAGATTCAATAAAAAAACTTTCAAAGAAACAAAAGATGGCTATAATTTTAAGATTTTTAAAAGAAATGGAGATTAAGGAAATTTCAAATTTAATGGGGATTTCTGAAAGTTCTGTAAAAACCCATTTAAAAAGGGGAATTGAAAACTTAAAAAATTATATGGAGGCAAAAAATGGCACACATTAATTTTGAAGATTATTTAAATTTTAAGATATTTAACGAACCCTTAAATTGCAATTGTGAAGTTTGTCAAGAAAAATTTGAAAATTGGGAAAGGGAAAGGGAAATTTTGAATGAAGAAATTTCTTTAAAGGAAAATTTTTGGAAGAAACAAGAAAGTATTATATATAAAAAATTAGAAAAAAAAGTTTTTTCATATAAAAGGGTTTTAACTTTAGCCATTTCTTTAATAATAATCTTAGGTTTCATAATTTCAGGAAATTTAATAAAATCTAAAAAAATAATGGACTATGATAAGGAGTATGCAAAATATGTTGAGATTTTAAGGGAACCCCAGCTTGGGGACTTAGAAGCATGTTCCATTATTTTTTTAGAAGATGAAAATTTAAAGGAGGGTATATGATTTTTTTAATTTTAATTTTTTTGCCCATATTTTTATTTTCCTTTGAGGAATTTAACTTACCAGAAGGGAAATGGTGGAAAAACGAAGAACTTATAAGACAGTTAAACCTTTCATTAGAACAACAAAAACAATTAGAAAAAATCTTTTTTTCCCATTTGGAAAAGGCAATTGATTTAAGAGCAGTTGTAGAAAAGGAAGAATTAAAGTTAAGGGAACTTTTAGATGAGCAAGTAATTTCAGAAAAAAGGGTTTTGGAACAAGTGGATAAACTCTTAGATGCAAGAAAGGCACTTGAAAGGCAAAGAGCAGAACTATTTTTAAAGGTTCGCTTAATCCTAACTCCTGAACAATGGAAAAATTTAAAGGGAAAGTATCAGGAAAGAATAAGGAAAATGAGAGAAGAAAGAAAAAGAATGCATATCCCCCGTAGAGAACAAGAACCCCCATTACCCTTACCATAACTTCTCAAATAAATTTTCTCTTTAATTTTCCTTTTCTTGTATCTTATATTGGATTATTTTAGTTTGTTAATTTAAAAATAAAAGTTAATAAAATATATATCTATGGTAAAAAATATAAACTATCAAGAAAATGCATTAACAAACGCTTTTTATAGTTCTTCTTTCCGCAAATTAAATGCTATTGACCTTTTTCTATTGAAAAATAAAATTACTTTTTGAAGATGCCTAATTTTTCATTTTATTACAATTTATTCCAAACCTTTCCTCAATGCTTCCACAAGGAAAATCAATTTCTTCAAAACTATACTCAACCTTTTTAGAATAAAAGTCAGCCATTGTTTCCCCAATAAAATTATATGGGTCACTTTCAATAATTTCTAAAATAATTTTAATCTCTTTAATGCTTGAAGTATTTTCTTTTATCAAATTGAAAATCTCTTTATTTTCATATTTTTTACCGCAGTAACTTGATATAATTCCTTCTACTGGTGTAATGAGTAATATATAAAATTTATCAATTTGTTCGCCTTTTATATCAATTGTGCATGGAACGCTAAAATATTCTTTCAAATTTTTTATTTCTTTTAAATTTTTTATTGAAAGTTTTGGACTTGTTATATAAGTTTTTATTAAAATAGCATAATTTTTATGACTATAAATATCAGCAATATAGCCAAATTTTTTTTCATCAACACAGATTACATTAATTTTTTTTGCTATAAATTCATTGTTTTTATCTAAAACATTATATGATTCTCTAAGGCATTCTCCTAAAAAATTTTTTGAAATAAGTAAAAGTAAAATACATAGTTTTTTCATATAATTCCTCCTTATGGAAAATTTAAATCGCAATCTATTTTGCAAGCACCATATTCCCAATTACATATCAAATAACAGATAGGTCTAAACCATGCTGGTTCATATTTACATTCTGCTTTACATATTTTATAAACTTTAGAACAGCAACTTTTACATGATGCCTGACTTCCGCAAACACTTGAGCATTCAGTGTACAAGGTTGGGTTTATACATTCTGGTTCATCTTCAGGTTCTTCGCCACCTCCACCACCATTATTATCACCCCCATTTTCTTTAAAACAATCTAAGGAATATTCCACATCATAACAGCTCCATGCTCCTTCAAAATAATTTATTCCATCATCAGTATCTTTCAATTGAATGAAATTTTTATGTAATTTTTTTAATAATGCATAATCTATGATCTTTGTTTTATAAAATCCAATAGCAATTTGAGGATTGTAAAAAACAGAGATATTTGAAAATAGTCCCGTTTCAAAATCAAAATATTTTGAATTGTATAATAAATTGTTTTTGCTTGCAGAAGTCAAAAGAACACCCCAAGGGTTGTATTCATAACTTTCATAATCATCAAAGGTTGAATTGGAGAAAAAGACCACATCGTTATGACCGTTGAGGAAATAA
>FWPV01016446.1_pt1 | contig 10424 bp, 8 predicted proteins | sample 2228371 | NCBI WGS metagenome assembly FWPV01 (sample SAMEA103939776, study PRJEB20133) | metagenome
TCGGGCTGCATCCGTTTTTCATCCCGATGCTGCGGAATTCCGTGCCGTACAACGGCCGGCCCGCCTGCATGCGCTGCCGCTGGTGCGTCGGCTTCGCCTGCGAAGTGGACGCGAAAAACGGCACGCAGAATACGGTGATTCCCGCGGCCATGGCCACCGGCAATCTTGAACTGCGCACGGAATGCTCGGCGCGGGAGATCCTTCTCGACGGGAAAGGGAACGCCACGGGGGTCGCTTACTTCGACCAGGACGGACGGCTGTGGGAGCAGCCCGCCCGGTACGTGGTGGTGTCCTGCGGAGCCATTGAAAGCGCCCGGCTGCTGCTGAACTCGCGGTCGCGGCTGTATCCGGAGGGCCTTGGAAACCGCTTCGACTGGGTGGGGCGGAATCTGCAGGGGCACACCTATACGGGCGCCAACGGGCTGTTCGACGAGATTGCCTACGACGATCTCGGACCGGGGGCCAGCATCGCCATCTGCGATTACGTCCACGGCAATCCGGGGCTGGCCGGCGGGGCGATGCTCGCCAATGAATTCATCCGCCTGCCCTATCAGTTCGTTTCCGGCATCCGGGATCCTGACGTGCCGCGGTGGGGCCGCGCGCACAAGGACTTTGTGCGCCGCGCCTACCGGCGCATCATCCCGGTGCAGGGGCCCACGCAGGAAATTCCGGTCTCCGATTCGCGCGTGACTCTCGATCCGCGCGTGCGGGACAAATTCGGCATTCCTGTGGCGCGCATCTCCGGCTACCGGCACCCGCACACGATCGAGATCAGCGAGTTCATGGCGGAGCGGGCAGCGGAGTGGCTGCGCGCTTCCGGGGCGGTGAAAGTTTGGCTGCGCCGCGCCGGACGCGGCGTCAGCGGCGGGCAGCACCAGGCGGGCACCTGCCGCATGGGCAACGATCCGAAGACGTCCGTCGTGGACGCGTGGTGCCGCGTGCATGACACGGACAACGTGTACGTGGTGGACGCGAGCGTGCACGTCACCAACGGGGCCTACAATCCCGTGCTCACCATCATGGCCATCGCCTACCGGGCGGGAGAGCGCCTGGCCCGGGAAGGGAGGCGCGCATGAAGGCCGCCGCAGCAGCTCTGGCCGCCGGTCTCGCCGTGCTGCTGATGATTCCCGCGGCGAGCTTTTTCTATGAAGCGGGCGGCCCGGAGGCCTGCGCCCGCTGCCACGAGATGGGCGCGCCGGTGGGCGAATGGCGCCATTCCACGCACCGCGGCGTGCCGTGCAGCGCCTGTCATGGAGACGCCCTGACGGCCGATCCGCGGTTCCATCTGACGAACGCGCGCCGCGTCGTCGAGCACTGGCGCGGCGAAGCCGGCGCGCGCGGACAGCTTGGACCTTCCGAAATCCGCGCCATGCTGCCGCGCTGCCAGAAGTGCCACCAGCAGGAGTTCGCCTCCTGGTCGAGCGGTCCGCACGCCATCGCCTACCGCAGCATTTTTCTGGACGAGAAACACAATTCGTCCAGACATCTGATGGACGATTGCCTCCGCTGCCATGGCATGCACTTCGACGGCGGCATCCGGGATCTGGTGGAGCCGCTCTCGACGACAGGCCCGTGGCGGCTGCGCCGCGCTGAACTGACGGAGGCGCCCGCCATTCCCTGCATGACCTGCCATTCCATCCACCGCCGCGGTGCCCGGCATGAAGAACGGCGCCTGGAGGCCAAGGTCTCCGGTCCGCGGCAGGAGAAGTTCCGGCCGTCGCTCGCGTTCTTCGACCGCCGCTCGATGGCGCCAGTCGAGGTTGCGCTGCTGCCCCTGCCCGTCATGCGGGAAAAAGGGCGTCCGGTGAAAATGAGCCCGGACCCGCGCCAGGCGCTCTGCTATCAGTGCCACGCGCCGCTGAGCACGCGCGAAGTGTTTTCCGGCGATGACCGCACGCCTGCCGGAGTCCACGAAGGCATCTCCTGCCTTGCCTGCCACGACAGGCACCGCCAGACCACGCGGGCATCCTGCGCGAACTGCCACCCGCGCCTGTCCAACTGTGGTCTGGACGTGGAGAAGATGGACACGACGTTCGCCAACAAGAATTCGCGGCACAACATTCACACGGTCAAGTGCGCCGACTGCCACCCGAAAGGCATTCCTGCCCGACGCCCCCGCATGGCGGAAAACCCGGATTGAACGTGGCGCCGCCGATCTGATTTCTGGCTCGCCAGGCCAGGAGTGTTCCAGTGCCGCGCATCCGCTGGAAAGGATGCAGCAGCGAGGAACTGGCGGAGGCACGGGCTGAGGCGGCCGGGCGCCGGCGCTGTCAGCCCGCGAGCGCCTGTTCGATGTCGGCGGTGATGTCCTCGACGGCTTCGATGCCGACGCTGAAGCGCACGAGGTTCTCGCGCAGGCCCATGGCCGCCTTCTGCTCCGTCGGCACGTCGCGGTGGGAGGCGATCCAGGGATAGAGCACCATGGTGTGCACGTCGCCGAGCGAGGTGGCCCTGACGCAGAGCTTCAGGCGGTCGAGGAAGGAGAAGACCTGCTCGCGGCGGGCGCCGCGGATCTCGAAGCTGACCATGCCGCCGCGCAAGCCTTCCGGCAGCAGCCGCTGAATGACCGCCGCGTCCGGATGCTGCGGATCGTCGGGATAGAACACGCGCTCGACTCGCGGATGCTGGCGCAGCCAGCGGGCGAGGGCCGCGGCGTTCTGGCACTGCCGCTCCATGCGCAGTGGAAATGTCTTGATGCCGCGCATGGTGAGGTAGGCTTCCATAGGCCCCATCACCGGGCCGGCGACGCGCGAGAAGCGGCGCACGGTTTCGAAGTGCGCTTCGTCGCTGACGACGAGGCCGCCCAAAGTGTCGCCGTGGCCGCCGAGGTATTTCGTCGAGCTGTGGACGACGAGATGCGCGCCGAGCTCCATCGGGCGCACGAGCAGCGGCGTGGCGAAGGTGTTGTCGACGATCAGCGCCGTGTTGCGGGCGCGGCACAGGCGGGCGAGCGATTCGAGATCGGGCACGCGGAGCAGGGGGTTGGAGATGGTTTCCACAAGCAGCGCGCCCGCGCCGAATTCCTCGAGGGCGGCTTCGACCGCGGAAGGATCGTTGGCATCGACGAGCCGCGTTTCGAACCCGAACGGCCCGAGCACGTCGAACAGCAGTTTCAGCGTGGCGCCGTAGATGTCGCGGGCGCAGAGGATGCGTTTCGGCCGCTCGAGCAGGGCGCACATCAGGGCGTGCTGCAGCGCCATCATGCCGGAGGAGCAGGCGAGCGCGCCGTGGCCGTTTTCGAGCGCCGCAACCAGCTCTTCCAGCGCGTCGTTGGTGGGATTGCAGTAGCGCGAGTAGGCGTAGCCGTGCTGTTCGTGGGCGAAGATGCGGTCCTGTTCGGCCTGATCGGCGCAGATCCAGGACGCGGCGAAGTGCACGGGCGTGGAAACGGGAATCTGCTGCTGCGGGCGTTTGCGGTCGCCCGCATGCACGGCTTTCGTCTGGATCTTCATTGGCGGTCTCTGCCCCTCTCGACGGAAAAGCTACTTGCGCTTCCAGCGGACGCCGTCGCGCGTGTCTTCGACAATGATGCCCTTTTCGAGCAGCTGCGCGCGGATCTGGTCGGCGCGGGCGAAGTCGCGCGCCTTCTTGGCCTCCGTGCGCTGGCGGACGAGCGCCTCGACTTCCTCGTCGGTGAGCGAGCCTTCCTGCACGGTGGGCTTCAGCACGTCGAAGACGGCGTCGAAATCATCGAGAAGCCGCTGCGCGCTGGCGGCGTTGCCCGTGCGGAAGCGGCCCTGGTCCATGGCGATGTTGGTCTCGCGGATGAATTCGAAGACGGCGCCGAGGGCGTCGGCGGTGTTCAGGTCGTCGTCGAGCCCCTCGTGGTAGTCCCGCAGCGCTTTTTCCGCGCGCCGCTCCTGCTCTTCATCGAGCCCTTCGTCGAAGCGCTCCGTTTTGAGGCGCGTTTCGAAGTTGCGGAGCCGCTCGATGGCGGCGGCGGCGGCCTTCAGGCCGTCGAAAGTGAAGTTGAGCTGCTTGCGGTAGGGCGCCGAGATCAGCAGGTAGCGGATGGCTTCCGGCGCATAGCCTTTCTCGAGAATGTCGCGCAGGGTATAGAAGTTGCCGAGAGACTTCGACATCTTCTGGCCCTCGACCATGAGGTGTTCGGCGTGGAGCCAGAAGCGGGCGAAGGGCCTGCCGCTGATGCACTCGCTCTGGGCGATTTCGTTCTCGTGGTGCGGGAAGATGAGGTCGACGCCGCCGGTGTGGATGTCGATGGTCTCGCCCAGATACTTCATCGCCATGACGGAGCACTCGATGTGCCAGCCGGGGCGTCCTGGGCCGAGCGGGGTGTCCCAGAAGGGCTCGCCGGGCTTGCGGGCTTTCCAGAGCACGAAGTCGCGCGCGTCGGCTTTTTCGTATTCGTCGACGTCGACCCGCGCGCCGGCGACGTTGCCGCTGAAGTTGGTGTGCGAGAGCTTGCCGTATTCGGGAAAGCTGGCGATGCGGAAGTAGGTAGAGCCCTCGCTCGTGTATGTGTGGTGTTTTTCGGCCAGCCGCTGGATGGCAGCCACCATGTCGTCGATGTGATCGGTGGCGAAGACGAGCTTTTCGGGCTTTTCGAGCCGCAGCCGGGCGGCGTCTTCTAAAAAGGCCTGCGTGTAGCGCTCCGTGTACTCCTTCAGCGACTTGCCCTCGGCCACGGCGTTGCGGATGATCTTGTCGTCGACGTCGGTGATGTTCATCACGTGGAACAGCTTCCAGCCGCGCATCCGGAGCACGCGCCGCAGCACGTCCTGAAAGCTGAAGGTGCGGAAGTTGCCGATGTGGACGTAGTGATAGACGGTGGGGCCGCAGGTGTACATGCGCACCGTCTCTCCGTCGAGCGGGCGGAACTCTTCCTGCCGTTGCGTAAGCGTGTTGTAGAAGCGCAGTGCCATGGGGGGCTAAACTAGCTAGTTTAACCCTTGCAGCCGATCCGCTTTGAAATTCAGGCCGTCTGTCCGGCGACAGGAGCGCGCGCGGGGCTGCTGCACACGGCGCACGGCGTGGTGGAGACGCCCGTGTTCATGCCCGTGGGCACGCAGGGCACGGTGAAAGGGCTGACGCCGCGCCACCTGCTGGAAGAGCTGGACGCGAAGATCATCCTGGCCAACACGTATCATCTTTTTCTGCGTCCCGGGCATGAGCTGATCGAGCGGTTCGGCGGGCTGCACGGGTTCATGCAGTGGCCGCGGGCGATTCTGACCGATTCGGGCGGCTTCCAGGTGTGGTCGCTGAGCCAGCTGCGGCGGGTGAAAGAGGAAGGCGTGCTGTTCCGCTCGCACCTGAACGGGGACGCGCATCTGTTCACGCCGGAGTCCGTGGTGGACGTGCAGCTGGCGCTGGGCAGCGACATTCTGATGATGCTCGACGAGTGCACGGCGTATCCGGCCACGCACGCAGAGGCGAAGGCGTCGATGGAGCTGACGCTGCGGTGGGCGCGCCGGGGCATGGCGCACTACCGGCGGCGGATGGCGGAGCGGGAGAGGGCGCAGGCGCTGTTTCCGATCGTGCAGGGGTCGATGTATGCCGATCTGCGGCGGCAGTGCGCGGAGGAGCTGGTGCGGCTGGACGCGCCGGGCTACGCGATCGGAGGTCTGAGCGTGGGCGAGCCGCGGGCGCTGAGCCTGGAGATGACGGAGGCGACCGTTCCTCTGCTGCCGGCGGACCGGCCGAGGTACGTGATGGGCGTAGGGCTGCCGGAGGAGCTGCCGGAATACGTGGCGCGGGGCGTGGACATGATGGACTGCGTGATGCCGACGCGGAACGCGCGCAACGGCTGCCTGTTCACGAGCGAAGGCCGGGTGATCATCAAGCAGGCGCAGTACCGGGACGACCCGCGGCCGCTGGATCCGAAGTGTTCGTGCTACACGTGCCGGACGTTCTCGCGGGCCTATCTGAGGCATCTGTTCCAGGCGGGCGAGATCCTGTTCAGCACGCTGGCGACGCTGCACAACCTGACCCATTACCTTGACATCGCCCGCCGGATGCGAGAGGCTATTTTGCTTGGGACGTTTCCCGCGTTCTTGAGCGCCGTCCGCGCCTCCGGGCCTGCTGCGGATGCAGGCATGCCTGAGGGCGAGGGCGGCGAACGCTTGCCGCGGACGGCGTCCAGCAAGGATCCCCGTCAGTGAACGGACCGCCCATGGCATTCCTGCTCCTCCAACAAGCGCCGGCGCCGAGCCCGCTGCTGCAGTTCCTGCCGATCATCCTGATCTTCGCCATCTTTTATTTCCTGCTGTTCCTGCCCATGCAGCGGCAGAAGAAGCAGCAGCAGAAGATGCTGGCGGAGCTGCAGCCGGGGGACGAAGTGCTGACGAACGGCGGCATCGTGGGCACCATCATTTCGATCGGAAGCGATGACACGCTGGTGCTGCGGATCAAGCCGGACAACGTGAAGCTGACCTTCGCGCGCGGCGCAGTCGCCAGCAAGCTGAGCGGGGAAAAGAAAGCGTAAGTCTGATTCCAGCGAGAACCGACATCCCATGAAAAGCCTGAAATGGAAAGCGGCTCTGATTGTGGCCATCACGCTCGTGTGCCTGTATGGCGTGATCGGGCTGCCGAAGTCGAAAGACGAACTGGTGGCCAACTGGCGCAAGAACATCCGTCTGGGGCTCGACCTGCGGGGCGGATCGCTGCTGGTGGTGCAGGTGCAGCTGCAGGACGCCTTCAAGGTTGAGGCGAACACGCAGATTGAACGGCTGAAGGAAGAGCTGGGCAAGCAGTCGATCGCGTATCAGTCGATCGATCACAACGATCCGCAGACGCTCGCCGAGGCGGAGAACATCGCCATCACGGTGCGCGGGATTCCGGCGGAGAAGTCGCAGCTGTTCCGCAACATCGTCGCCGAGCTGCTGCCGAGCTGGGTGCTGACGCCGCTGAGCTCGACCGACTACCGGCTGACGATGAAGCCGACGGAAGTGCTGGCGCTGAAGGAAGACACGGTGCAGCGCGCGATCACGACGATCGAGAGCCGCATCAACGGGCTTGGACTGGCCGAGGCGGCGGTGCAGCGGCGCGGCGGCGCAGGCTCGGAGGCCGAGATTCTGATCTCGCTGCCCGGGCTGGACGATCCGGCGCGGGTGAAGAACATTCTGCAGACGGCGGCGCTGCTGGAGCTGTACGAGGTGAAGGAAGGGCCGTTCGCGCGGCAGGAAGACGCGCTGGCGAAGTTCGGCGGCGTGCTTCCGCTGAACACGAAGCTGATGCGGAGCGCGCCGCGGCCGGGAGATCCGGCGGGCGAGGGCTGGTATCTGGTGGCGCGGACTCCGGTGATCACGGGGCGCGACCTGCGGGACGCGCGGCCGGCGCAGGACGAGTTCGGCAAATGGGAGACGGCGTTCGTGCTGTCGCAGGAGGCCAAGGGCCGCTTTGCGCGGTTCACGGAGGCCAACATCGGCAACCGGCTGGCGATTGCGCTGGACAACCAGATCCGGAGCGCGCCGACGATCCAGAGCCGGATCGAGGATCAGGGCCGCATCACCGGGGCGGCGTCGCATCAGGACGCCAGCGACCTGGCGCTGGTGCTGCGGGCGGGCTCGCTGCCGGCGGGGATCGTCTACCTGCAGGAGCAGACGGTGGGGCCGTCGCTGGGCGCCGACTCGATCCGGAAGGGGCTGATCGCGGGCGTGATCGGACTGGTGTTTGTGGTGGCGTTCATGCTGATTTACTACGCGGGAGCGGGCGTGAACGCGGTGGTGGCGCTGATTCTGAACGGCGTGATCCTGATCGGCTGCCTGGCGTATCTGGAGGCGGTGCTGACGCTGCCCGGCATCGCGGGCATCATCCTGCTGATCGGCATGGCGGTGGACTCGAACGTGCTGATCTTCGAGCGCATCCGCGAAGAGCTGCGGGCGGGCAAGGCGACGCTGGCGGCGATCGACACGGGCTTCAGCAAGGCGTTTCTGACGATCATCGACACGCACGTGGCCACGGTGGTCAGCTGCGCGTTTTTGTTCATGTTCGGCACGCCGGCGATCCGCGGGTTTGCGGTGACGCTGGTGATCGGGCTGGTGGCGAACGTGTTCACGTCGGTCTTCGTTTCGCGCGCGCTGTTCCAGTTTGCGGTGGCGCGGCAGGGGTTCAACCCCAAACTGAGCATCGGAATCTGAGAGCGGCGGGGCGCCAGGCGCCCCGCCATTCGTTACGGGAAGCTACATGGAGCTATTCAAGAACACCCAGATCGATTTCCTTGGCAAGCAGAAGATCTACATCGGGATCTCGCTGGTTCTGCTGGCGGTCGGCATCGGGAGCTGGGCGGCGAAGGGCGGGCTGAAGTACGGCATTGACTTCACGGGCGGCGCCAACATCAGCGTGCGTTTCGCTTCCAGCCCGCCGATCGACCGGATCCGCGCCGCCATCAGCTCGAAGATCCCGGGCGAGATCTCGGTGCAGGAAGTAACGGGAGAGAATGAGGTCATCATCGGGCTGCCGCTGAAGGAAGACGCGGCGCTGCAGAAGGAGCGGCAGACGGTGGTGGAGACGCTGACGGAGACGTTCGGCGAGAAGACCGACCGGCTGGATCTGAACAACGCGAGCGCGGCGCAGCTGGCTGAGCGGCTGCGCGACCCGTTGCAGCGGGCGTCGATTCCCATGAACGACGAGCAGCTGGGGCAGCTGGCGCGGCGGATTTTCGAGTTCCGGAATTCGCCTCCGCGGTCGGGCGTGCTGTCGAGCTTCGACCAGCTGCGGGAAGTGGAAGGGGTGACGCCGCAGATTCTCGAGGTGATCCGGCAGCAGTGCTATCTGGCGCCGTTCACGATCCGCGGGGCGGAGGTGATCGGGCCGAAGATCGGCGCGGAGATGCGGAACAAGGCGGTGCTGGCGGTGCTGTACGCGCTGGGCGGGATGCTGGTGTATCTGGCGCTGCGCTTCGAGTTTGTGTACGGGCTTGCGGCGGTGATCGCGGTGTTCCACGACGTGATCATCACGCTCGGGTTCTTCTCGCTGACGGACAAGGAGATCAGCCTGAACGTGATCGCGGCGCTGCTGACGCTGGTGGGCTACTCGATGAACGACACGATCGTGGTGTTCGACCGGATCCGGGAGACGCTGAAGCTGTCGCGGAGGGAGTTGACCCCGGCGATCGTCAACGATAGCATTAATCAGACACTGAGCCGGACGGTGCTGACGTCGGGGCTGACCTTCATTTCGGCGCTGGCGCTGTGGCTGTTCGGCGGACCCGTGCTGAACGGGTTTGCATTCGCTCTGGTTGTGGGTGTGATCGTCGGCACATATTCATCCATCTTCATCGCCAGCCCGATTCTGGTCTTCTGGCACGAGCGGTTCCAGAAGGGACGGCGGGCGGCTGCGCCGGCGGCGGCCAAGTGAGCCGGGGGCTGAAACGGATGCCCTTGCGGCGCTGGCCGGAAAGAATTTTCGCAGGCCGGGCGGTTCCGGGAACCTACCGGCCGGATTGGTGTCCATAGGAATGGAAACGGTTCCGGCCCGCTGTGAGCCGGCAGCCTGGACCGAAGGAGAAGGCCCATGTTTGAACAGTCTCTCGTTGAAGGTCGAGCGAAGACCAACAAAGGGTGGACGGTGATCATCTCCACCACGCTGCAGATCCTGCTGGTGGTGGTGGCGATCATCATTCCGCTGCTGAATCCGGAGATGCTGCCCCAGACGGCGTTGCAGTCGATGCTGGTGGCTCCTCCGCCCCCGCCTCCGCCTCCTCCGCCTCCTCCGCCGGCCACGCAGGTGGTGCGGGTGCAGAAAGTCATTCACCGTCAGTTTGACGGGTCGAGGCTGATGGCGCCGAAGCAGGTGCCGAAAGAGATCGCCATCATCAAGGAGGACGAGCTGCCGCCCGCGGCTGGAGTCGGCGTGGTGGGCGGCGTGCCGGGCGGCGTGCCGGGCGGTTCGCCCGGCGGCGTGATTGGCGGCATCATCAGCAGCGTCCCGACGGCCGCGCCTCCGCCTCCGCCTCCGCCGGTGAAGCAGGAAGTGAAGCCGCAGGCGCCCCGCCGGATCACGGTGGGCGGCAACGTCCAGCAGGCGATGCTGATCTACCAGCCCAAGCCGGTGTACCCGCCGCTGGCCAAGCAGGCGCGCATCCAGGGCACAGTTCGTTTCACCGCCATCATCGGCCGCGACGGCACGATCCAGAACCTGACGCTGGTGTCGGGCCATCCGCTGCTGGTGCAGGCGGCGACCGAAGCCGTGAAGCAGTGGCGCTACAAGCCGACGCTGCTGAACGGCGAGCCGGTCGAGGTAGTCACCCAGATCGACGTCAACTTCACGCTGAGCATGTGATCTGTTGACGGCGGTCTGTCAGTTCGGATACAGTCCGTTCCATTCAACTCAACTCGCAGGAGAGAAAAGAAGATGCTTCTTCAATTGCAAGTCTGGTCGTTCCTGTTGCTTCAGGAAGCCGGCGCCGTCGGGTTCGACCTCCGGTCGATGTGGAACCAGATGGGCTGGATGGCGAAGGCGGTCGT
>FWPV01016450.1_pt1 | contig 10420 bp, 3 predicted proteins | sample 2228371 | NCBI WGS metagenome assembly FWPV01 (sample SAMEA103939776, study PRJEB20133) | metagenome
AAGGTCCCCTCCCGATTGGGAAAGTACCAGATCGATGGTGCGGAACGTATAGTCGGGCCACCACCGGCCGCGGTCGCCACGATACGGCTCCAGCCCAAAATAATAGGGATACTTCAATCCGCCCAGCGCGTGAGGGTCGTCGTAATAAATCTCCTCGGGATCGACCTCCTCGATCGTGGGTCGGCGCGGGCCGCCGGCGGGCAAATGCTGGACATTGTCGTCGGCGGGGCACCGCGCCACGTCGCCGTTGACGAATCGCACCGTTTGGCTGCCGGCGGCGTGATGCTCGATCCGCTCCACCCAGCGCATCCAACCCGGGTCGCGTCCGAGCAGGTTGATCAGAATCCCGTCGAAGCGATAACACCGCGCCAGGGTGATCAGCGCCCGGGCAAAACCCTCGCTGGTGAACCACAATTCGGCGGGACGAACGTCGGTGTTGAGCAGGTAATGACCGATGGACAACTGGCACATCACCGGAACCCGGTCCACGGGTTCTCGCCGCATGGCGCGGAGGATTCGTTCTTTGCCGGTCATGCTACTTCCCGCACTCACCATGAAAAGGACCAGAAAACCGCCGCGCCGGGATGGAACCTGCCCACGCAACCAACGCACCGTCCGTGGCTTCGCGCTGTTTTGGGGCTCCCGCGCCTACTCGTTTGGAACCGCGCCAAGAGCCGCGTTTTTGTATTCTTTAACCCTCTCCTGGAGCAAGTTCAAGAGATCCTGAAGCTGCTTCTTCCGGCTGGCGTCTTGCTCCCAGTCGAGCGCCTCCTTGGCCCACAACTGGGCCTCCTCGAGAAACGGCAGAGCCTGTTTGGGAAAACCGGCCAGCGCCTGCTGGTCGTTCTTGTCGATTCGTTCGTACCAATCGAGGATGACGGTCAAAATCATGGTCGCGCCCGTGTGGCGGAACGCCGCCTTTTGGGAACGCGAGACGGCGGTCTTCACCGCGGACCGGATGGCCTCGAGGAACTGGTCGCGGTGTTTCAGCGCGGCGTCGCCTCCCAGGCGGAACAAGGTGAAATGCCCCAAGGCCATCTGGTAGCTCGCTTCGGCCTGGTCCAGGGGCGACAAGGCCAGTTCCTTGGCCCGAGCGGCGTCGCGAATCGCGGCCTCCGCGAAGGACTTCAGATCCTGCGCCGTCTGATCCTTCTTCTGGGTGCCGAACCGTTCCAGATTGCACTGGGCCCGGGCAAGGAGCAACGGCACGTCCCTAACGTCGGCCTGACGCGAATCGCCCAACGCCGCATCATACGCGCTGATGGCCCGATCATACTCTTTTCTCATCCGCCATGTGTCGCCGACAATCAGGCCCGCGCTCTTTGCGGGAACCTGGAAGTCGCTGATCGGAGCCGATTGGAGGATCTTGGCCCGCTCCTCCGCCGCCTGGAGCCTCTTGTCGATTTCGGCCTCGAGCCGCTTGCGTTCCTCGGGATCGGCCGTGGTCCTTTGTTGTTGGCGCAGGCGATTCGCGTGGCTGAGGGCCAGCCTGGCCCAGCGGGCAATAGGGGCGACCTGGCCGGCCACCTTCGAATCGATCGCCAGCCGCGCGGCCTTGCCCAAGTGCTCGTCGGCCTGGTCGAAATCGCCTAGGGCTTCGTGCACCAGACCAAGATAGTAATGGGCTTCGATCCGGTGGCTGTCGTACGTTGCGCAAGACAGGGCTCGATTCAAGTCGTGGACGCAACCCTTCAGCGCCGTGTCGCGATCCCCAAGGCCCAAGACCTTGGGATCCAAGCCGCCCCGAATGGCCTTGTAGGCGCAGCGGGCGCGGCTCAGCAGTGCCTGGGCCGAGAGGCTGTTCTGCCGCAAGACTTCGGAAAACTGGCTCAGGGCCTCCTGGTAGTTCTCCCGCGGCGATTCGTCGAGCTGGGAAGCGAAATCTTCGTGGAGGTTTCCTAGCAAAAGCCGCCCCTCTTCGTCGAGGGCCTGTTCGCCCTTGGCGGCTTGTTGCGTGAGGGTGTCGCGCGCGGCCGTGAAGTGCTGCTCCTTTTTCTTCGCATCCGTTTCATAGTTACCCATTCTCAGGTGGGCAACGGCGAGATTCAGGGCGTTGACCGTGGCTAACTTGGGCCGGCCCGCCGAACTCTTCACCGCCTCCTCGGCGGCCTTGATGGCTTCGTTCAAGTCCCGAAGCACGTCTTCCCGCTTGTCTCGCTGCCCCGCGCGCTCGAGCAATGCGTAGGCCTTGGCGCCGTGAGCGAGGTAGGGCCTAGTTGGGCCGTGCTTCAGCGCGGCCTCCACGTCGGCAAGGACCGTTTCGGGTTTGAAATCCGACCGGAAGGTGCGCGCCTTGGCCCGAAGCGCGTAATAGTCGCCGAGTCGGGCGGAATCAACCTTCCCGGCCAGGCCCCGTTCGATCGCCCCCGACGCCAGGCTTACGATGGCGCCGTGGATGTCCTGGAGGGGCTCGGGCCAGGCGGGCCACGGGGCATGCTGATAATGATCGAGGAATTCGGCGAGGGCGCCGGCCAATTCGCTGGTGCGCGCGGCGGCGATCCCTGAAGTGCCCTTCGCCTTCTCCACGAAGTCGGCCTGCAACATCGGATCCACCACGGCGTCGCGGAAGGTTTTCAAGCTGTCGGGCGAGAAATCTCCGGCCGTGTCGTCGCTCAAAGCGCGGAGGAGGCGCGCCGAAACATCCAGGCCCGCGGCCCCTTGCGGATCGTCGGCCGTCAACGAAGCCAGCGCCGGTTGCTTCCAGATACGGCTCGCGTCGGCGTAAAACAAGGGTACTACATCCGGATCGGCGCCGGCGTCGGGCAACGCCAGCACTTCCCGCGCGAGGGTCCAAACATCCCCGAGCGCCGCCCTGGGTCGATGGAACTCGGCCAAAATGCGGCTCCGTTTCCATTCAAGCCGAAGACCACTCGGGTCGCCCAGCGCGGCGCCGGCGGCCTTGAGCAACCCCGCGAACTGTTCGGCCTCGGCGGAGCTGCCGAAGGGATTGAAGGGGATCTTTTCCAGTTTCCAGGGGCGGGAACGTTGCCGCCGATCGGCCGCGGCCTGGACGATCCATTCCGCGACGGCGGCCGCCCGACGCTGCCGCTGGAGGATCGGCTCGCGGCGTTCCAGGGCCGGCCCCAATTCGAGCAAATCGGGCATCACATCGTCCCAGGGGGCGCCCTCGGCCCGCATCGCCAGGCAGGAAAGGAAATTGGCGTATGCCGGCTGTTTCGCCCTGTCTTTCAGGTCCTTGCCGAGCAGCGCCAACGCGTTGGCCGCGGTCGCGACATCGCGGCCAAGGCTCAGCATGGACTCGATTCTCCACGCCCTGGCCATGAGATCCGCGACGCCACTCTCCGCGCCCGCGGCCCGACCCTTCGAGAGTTCATCCCACTCCTGGATCTCCCGGAGCCGTTCCGCCTCGTTGGGCGGGGTCGGCCCCCAAACGCGGACGGGCAACCTTGCGGCCGCCGTGGCGAGGGCCGCCGATTCTCGGTCGTCGGTACTTGTCCCTCGCCGCCAGGAGCCACGCCGTCGCCCGCGCCAGGTCCTTTCCTTGGTGCTCGTAGGTGGGACGGCCCTCCGCGCCCAAGGCGGAGGCGAGTCGCTCGAGCGCCGTCGGCACGTCGGAACTCAAAAGGCCGACGTCCTCGGCGCTGTCCACTTTCCACGACCCCGGAGCCGACGGCGGAAAGTGTTTCTCCAGGGCGTCGAGCAACGGGCCGGCCTGGTCGGCCGTCATTGTTTGGGAACGGTTCACCGCCTCGAGCGCCTTCCTGACGATCGCTCCCGGCGAGTCATCCGGCTTTGGTGGCGCCGGTCCCCTGAGCTGCTGTTCTTCCCAGGCATTGAGTCTCCAAGGGACGGGCAGGCTCGCGAACTCGCTTGGATCCCTCGGCGTATTCATGGCGATGGCCAGGAGTGCGTCGCGGAGCCGCCCTTGGTCTTGCGCGAGTCCTTCCAATGCCTGAAGCTCGCCCTTGGCTTCGTCGGCCCGGCCCAGGCGGAGCAGGGCGCGGGCACGGAGCAAGCGCGCGTCGCCCTGGCTGGAGGGGTCCGCCGCCATCTTCAAAAAGGCGTCGCACTCCGCCACGAGCTTGGCCTCCTGCCCGCCCTGATCGCCCAGCGAGCGAATCGCTTGGATCCATTTCCGGCAAAGGTCGGCGCGTCGCATCTGAACGCCGTCGCGGTCCAGCCACTTCTGGACAGCCGGCCCTTCGAGCATTTTCACCGCATCTTCCCACTTCCGCTCATCCACCAGACGCTGGAATTCGGCTTCCCACTTCTTCTGTTCGCCCTCCAGGGAAAGCGAATGAAGCTTCTCGCGTCTCCGCTCGATTTCAGCGGGTGGAAAGATTTCGAGGCGTTCGACGCCGGCAAGCATCGTCTCCGCGATCTTTAGTTTCTTCGTATCGGCGGGATCCTCGAGGTTCCGTTCGAACGCCTTGTTGAACTCAGACAGCACGACAGCCAATTCGGCCTCTCGTTCCTCCTTGGGAACGATTTCCCTGCCGGCGTCCAAGAGGGTCTTCACCGCAGACCAATTCGCCGACATCGCGAGATCGCGAATGCTTGCCTTCAAGCGATTGCCGAGGTTTGTCGCCTTTTGCTTGTATTCCGGTTCGCCATCGAAAAAGGAACCCACGTCCTAATTCCTCGGAGGCCCTGGCCAGCTTTTCGGGCTCGGAGGCTTGGATCAACCTATCGAAGTATGCCGTCCATTCGCGTTGGATACCCCTTCGCAGGCCTTCCATGGCCGCTGCGTCGAAGATCCTCTTGGCGAGCGGCTGCTCGAGTTCCCTCCGCACACCGCGGAAATCATTCTTGGCGATGTGTTCCGCGAATTCGGTCTGTTTCTTCCATTGGTCTTCCAGGCGGCGTTTCCAGTCTGCCCGCTGTACGGGCGAAATCGCCTCCGTCGGCGCATCTTGCCACCCGCCAACGGCCTCCCACAACTTGACCGCCTCGGCGAGATCGGCCGCCACCAAGGGCTCGAACCGTTTGTTCCAGGCGTCCGCCAGCGCCTGCCACACGCCGGGCGCAACGGGTCCCAACAGTTTCACCATCTCCTCCACGCCGCCTAGCTCTTTCACCCGAAGGCAGGCCTGATCGATCGGGATCGCGTCTTGCCGGACTTGGAGCAGGATGGGATGGGTCGCCTGATCCATCCACGTCTTCTTGAGCCGCTCCATCCATTGCTGATGTCGGTCAACATTCAGCGTCTGCCGGGCTTGGGCGGCAAGCTGGAGAGCCGCTTTCCAGTCGCCGTCCAGAACGCACCGATGAAAGCTCCTGGTCAACTCGTCCAGACAGGCCCCCCAAACCTCTTCCGGCACGGTCCCGACGCGTTCCACGAACTTCGTGTTGGCTTCGGCGTTCCTCAACCGAAGGATCGCCTCCTGAAGCGTAATGGCCTCCTCGCGAAACTGCCGCAGGACCGGGTTGGTGGACTGCCCGGCCCATGCCTTGCGGACCTCCGGCTCGAATCTCTCCAAATAGTCCTCGGCCGAAAGCGATTTCCGCACCTCGCCGGCCACCTCGGCGGCCTTCTCGAAATCGCCCGCCTCGATCGCCTTGCGGTATTCCTGCCTTGCCGACTCCAGGAGCCCAACGACGGCCGGGGGTTGCTCCGGTAATTTGTCCTGGAGTCCCGGCCGGTTTGACAGCAACGTGAACGCAGCCCAGGCGATCGCGGCCATCGCGCCCACCCCCAAAGTCGTTTTCAGGAAACGGCCGGCCCACGAGCGGCGCGGTGCCGCGGGCGCCGGCTCCGGCGGGGGCACGCTCGGAAGGGTTGCGGCGATTCCGTCGGCCTCGTCGTGGCGTTGCGGATGCGTCCGGCCGAGCTGCTCTTCGACGGCCACGAGCCTATCGGACTTGCGTCTCGTTGCGTCCGGCTTCATCGGCGGCGTGGCGGCGGGTTCCCCTCTGCTCCCAGGCTTGCCGCCCGATCCCGGCTCGGCTGGTTCGTCGAGGGCAACGACCTCCGGGAACGGCAAGCGTTCGGTGGGAACGGATCGGATGCCAAACAGCGATGGCCAGAAGCCCAGGCTCGCCGCCGCACGCTGGCTCTCGCGAAGCCGTGAGACCATCTCCAAGCACGAGGGCCAGCGCTTTTCGGGCTTCAGGTCCGTCGCCCGACGGATGATCTTGCGCTCGTCGGGACTTAGCCTGGCCAGGTCCAGCCGGCCGTGGCGGTGCAATTCAATCACCTTGTAGGGATTGGGCTCCTGAAAGGGCAGCGACCCGGTTCGCAACTCGACGAAGCTGATCGCCAGGCAGTATTGATCGCTCCGGAGGTGGGGCTTCCCCTCGAAGAGTTCGGGCGAGGCATAGGCCACCGTGCCCATGCCCGATTGCGTCTTGCGAAGGCTATCCACCGCCTGCGCCAGCCCGAAGTCGCAGACCTTCACCGAGTTGCCCACGATCAGCAGGTTTTGCGGCTTGATGTCGCCATGGATAATGCCCTGCTGGTTCAGGAAGTCGATGCCCCGGGCCGCCTGCTCCATATAGTCCAGAAGCTCGGTTTCGGGAATGCCAGACCATTGGGCCTGTGGCTTGCCTTGATTGATCTCCTGGAGCCGACGGAAGAGGGTTTTGCTTCCGAGGCTCATGGCGACAATCAATTCGACGGGCTTGGAGGGGGAGGCCGCCGCCGCGTCGAAGAGCATGGTGCCGACGATTTCGACCGCGGAATCTCGCGGGCCGAAGGCGGCGAGCGGATCGGGGGGCAGTTCGTCGAGAATCTTGTTGTCGTCGGTCTTGACCCAACAGGCCACGAACTCGACGAGATTGGCGTGGCGGATATCCTTGACTCTCTGAAGTCCAGCGAACTCCTTGAGGCCCTCGCGTCCAGCCAAGTCAATAATTTTCAAGGCGACCTGCATGCCGCCCGGGCCCTTGGCCTGCCAAACCTCGCCGAACTGTCCCCGCCCCAGGAATTTGACTAGGTGATACTGCGGGACAGGCTCGTCGCCCGGTCGGTACCCCCGATTCGGCGTGTACATCGCTGGCCCCCGCCCGCCGCGCGCAGCTCAATACGCCGCCAGCCCTCGCGGCCGATTCCACAGAAGCCCCGTCCTTAGCAACCCTGTCGCTAGCGCGGCTTCCATCCACTATAGGACAGTTTCCTACCTCCACAACCCCCAAACATGGGGCAATATCGTGCGTCGCCAAATCGCGTGAATTAACCCATCAAGGGGGCGGGCGTTACTTGAACGAGTGATTTCACATCTTGGGCGTCGCCGCCAGCAGAGTTCGTCCCAATAGCGAAGCCCTGATGATCCTCCGTTGGAGGCACCTGCCTAGCCAATCGGGGGTGTCGGCGACCCGGCTCCCTCGCGACAACCTTTAATAATCATTTTTCTTGACGTCGTTTCCTTGCGTAATCAGAATAAACCTAACCTAACTTCTCCAGCTTACGGGGAGGTTGAAAATCGTTTCGCATGAGGGTCGGTTCGACCAAGCGACAGATTGGCCTTACCAGCGTCGATTCCGCGAGACGCGGGCGAGCAATCTCACCTATCGGCCACGCACCACACCGCGGCGCATTGGATCTGTCTTTCGGCAAGGGGACGCAATCATGGCTCGACGTTTCTTCAACGCACTCCGGCAGCTCACCAATCGCACCCAGTCGCGCTCGCGCAAACGCCTGGAAGCGTCGCTCCGCCCACGACGATTGCGTTGCGAACCTCTCGAATCGCGGCAGCTTCTGGCCGTTGCCTCGATGCAGTTTCAAAACGTGACAAGTTCGGATGTGGAGGGGGCCACGCTCAATCTCTCCGTGGAGCTGACTTCCGACTCGCCCCTGCTCGGCGATTTCACCGCCGATGTGCAGGTTACGCTCGGGGACGCGGAAGGCACAGACTACACATTGGGAACGGCCCAGGTGACGTTCTCGGCCGGATCGACGAACGGCGCCACGCAGACCGTGATCCTTACGTTGAATGACGATGCCCTGGTGGAAGGCGACGAGACCCTCGTCCTCACTCTAGCGAATCCCGTTTCCACGGACGTCGGCGGCGGCACCGATACCGTGTCGATCGGAACCCAAAAAGACAACACGGTGACGATCACGGATGCCGACAGCGCGACGGTCGAGTGGCAGACAGCGGGGACGACGGTCGGCGAGGCGGACGGCGCGACGAACGTGACGGCGGTGCTGACCATGGCCAATCCTGGGGACACGCTGGAGAACCCGGCGGTGTTCAACGTGGCGGCGACCAACGGCAGCGCGGAGGACGCGGACTACGATGCGGGGGCGTTCCCGAAGACGATCACGTTTGCGGCGGGCAGCGGGCACGGGGCGACGCAGTCCACGACGATCGACCCGGCCGACGACACGCTGGTGGAAGGCGACGAGACGGTGACGCTGACGCTGACGGTGTCGAGCGGGGCGGCGGGGCTCGGGACCCAGACCACGCACCTGGTGACGATCACCGACGCGGATTGGGCTGTGATCTCGATCGCGCCCGCGACAACGGTCGCGGAGGGCGGCGGCGTTCAGGCAATCAGCGTCACGATGACCACGAGCTGGGCTACGCTGGAGCCCGGGGTGACGATTAGCGCGGATGTCGTGGACGCGACAGGCGGGAGCGCTCTGAGCGGGGCGGACTATGTCGCGCTTGCGACTCAGACAGTGACCTTTGCCGGCGGCGACGGAAACGGCGCCGTGAAGACGATTTTCATCACGCCCGTCGATGACCGCCGCGTGGAGGGCAATGAAACAGTCAACCTCACCTTGCAAAATCTGGCCGACAGCCCAGCCTCCGTCAACGCCATTCTGGGCAATACGAGCGGCGTCGTGACGATCGACGACGACGATTTCATTCAATTCAATTTCGAGGCCGACACCAGCGTCGCCGAAGACACCGCGACGCACCATGTTTTCGTTTGGGCGACCATCACGGCGAACGGGACGGTGGGCGTGGACGGCCTGGACCAGCCCCTGACCGTGCAGGTGACCGACAGCGGGATCGGCACCGCGTCGACCGTCGGCACCCCGCCCGACTACGCCTTCGTCCCGCAGATCCTGACCTTCGCCGCCGGCGACTTCACCCAAACGAGTCACTTCGCCACCGTGGCGATCTTCGAGGACATTGCCGCAGATCCCGCGGAGACCATCATCCTGACCTTGGGCGGATTAAGTTCGTCGCTCGACGGCCAGGCAACGCTGGGCGACACAAACCACACGGTGACCATCAACGACGACGATACTCTCGGCGTACGTCGCTTCGACGCCGTGGTGCCAGGCGCGTACACGATTGTTCTCAACGCCGGAAACATCGAGATATGGCAGGGCGCCCCCGGCCCCGGCGGCACGCTCTTGGCCTCGGAACCGATCGGGGCGTATCAACTCGTGTTCAACGGTACGGACGCAGGCAGCGAAATGTTGACGGTCGATGCGTCGGCGGGCAACCCGATCCCCGGCGGTGGCATCGTCTTCAACGGCGGCGAGGGAGCGGGCGACAACGATAGGCTCGTGGTGACCGGCTATACCTTGTCGGCCGCTGACGACAACAAGCTGATCGTCAACCACGCCGGCGTCGATTCCGGCAACATCGTGGTCGGGTCGTTGGGCACCATCACCTTCACGCAGCTCGAACCGATTGCGTTAATGGGGAACGCCGCCAATCTGGTCATCAACCTGCCCGCGGGTGCCGACGCGTCGATCGTCCTGAGCGACGACGGAGGAGCGGCCGATCCCGACGGCACTCAAGATGCGGGCGCATCCGCCATCGCCGGCGCGTTTGAGTTTACCCAATTCAACAATCCCACGGTGTCGCTGACAATCAACGATGGCACGGGGGTGAAGGCGATCAGCGTTCAAGGCCTCGACGCGGCCTGGTCCGCGAACCTGATCATCAAAGAGGACGATCTTGCCGATGACAACGCCGTTACGTTCGAGATCAACCCGACGAACCTCGGTTCGGGTTCCTTGACCGTCCACGCCGCGACGATCGCCGTCAACCAAAACATCGGCACCACCTCGACCGCCGTGCCTTCGGTCGATCTCACGGCCTCCACGGGCATGACGTTCGCCGCCGCGGGCGCCATCACGAAGACAGGCGACGGCGAGGTCCGCCTTTCGGCCGGCGCCACTGGCATCGGGATGGCGGATGGCTCGATCGTCGACGGAGGCTCGGGCACCCTGAAGATCTCAACCGCCGGCAACGGGCCCTTCCAGATCGGACGATTGGTGACCACGAACAACACGGCGGCCGCGATCGACATCAGCACCGGGACGGGCCTGATCACCGAAGCGGGCGATGCTCTCGGCGCCGACATCGAGGCGACCGGCCCCAACGCCCTCGTAACGGTCGTCTCCGGCGCGTTTGGCTCGCCGGGCGCGGGAGCGATCGACACCAACGTCAGCCAGTTGTCGATCGATACCTCCACCAGCAACGGGGACCAGTACATCCGCGAGACGGACGGGTTGGCGGAGCTGGACCTGAACGCGGGAGCCGGCAACGTG
>FWPV01016451.1_pt1 | contig 10420 bp, 10 predicted proteins | sample 2228371 | NCBI WGS metagenome assembly FWPV01 (sample SAMEA103939776, study PRJEB20133) | metagenome
AATGAAGTCCCCCAGGTAGCTGTCTTCTTCCTCGCCCACGGGCATCTCCAGCGAGAGAGGCCGTTGCGAGACCCGGATGATCTGCTCGACCTTGCGGGGCGGCACCCCCAGGCGCTCAGCGATCTCCTCGGTCGTAGGATCGCGTCCCAGTTCCTGCACAAGTTGTCGGCTGGTGCGCGTCAGCCGGTTGATCTGCTCATACATGTGCACCGGCACCCGGATCGTCCGGCCCTGGTCGGCAATCGCGCGCGTGACCGCCTGGCGAATCCACCAGGTGGCATAGGTGCTGAACTTGTAGCCGCGCCGATAGTCGAACTTCTTGACGGCACGAATCAATCCGATGTTGCCCTCCTGAATCAGGTCCAGGAAGGGCACGCCCCGCCCGACGTACTTCTTGGCCACGCTGACCACCAGACGCGAGTTGGCTTTAATTAAGTGCTCCTGCGCTGCCTGACCGTCCCTCACGACGGCGAGCAACCGCTCGCGTTCCGAGGGGTCATCCGTGCCCTGCGTGAGCTTCATGCGCGCCTCGCGCCCACGCTCCATGCGCTTGGCCAGTATGACCTCTTCTTCCGCCGTGAGGAGCGGAACACGACCGATCTCTTTCAGGTAGAGGCTGATCGAGTCGTCAATGTCAATCAGGTCGAGGTCAATGTCCGCCTCCGGCCCCGCACCCTCGCCCTCCTCCTCGGCTTCTTCCTCCTCTTCGCGCTCCTCGCGGAACGGGCCCACCTCGATTCCGTGCTCAAACAGGCTGGTAAATAGCTCCTCGAGTTGTTCGAGGTTGCTCTCGGCCTCGGGAAACGCGTTCAGGACATCGTCATACGTGACAAAGCCCTGATCGCGACCGAGCAGAAAGAGCTGCTCGGCTGCCTCCGATGAGCGCAAGCCATTCTCGTCGCGTCTTTCGTTTTCCAGTTCAGTATCTTGCGCCTGTGCACTCATGAGCGCACACTCCTTGTTCGACCGCAGCCCTTCACGGCCTTCTCAATCTAACAGCCATAATTGTACCACTTTGCATAACACGCGAACGTGGTCTACGTTACCGGTTGAGCGTTTTCGCCCCCGTCCGATGGCCGGGGCCACCTGAAGTCATAGATGTCTTCACAGACCGGCCAGTTACGCCCGCACGCCGCGCAGCGCACGACATCCGGGTGCTCCTGGAGGGCCTCGCTCCTGCACGCTGGACACCGGAACACGGCCGCGCTGGCCTCGCCCGCCCCCTGCACATGCGTACGCAGGAAGATGCTCGGCGAGAGCTTCCAGGCCGCCCCCACTTGCTGAAAGAACCCGTCGGCGGCCGCCAGCGTGTGCGGCGGGACCAGGCGCTTGAACAAGGGGTGCCGGAAGTGCGAGGCAGCCAGCCCTGCATCCACGCGGAGTCCGGAGCGGGTCAATTGTTCTGCCATCCACGAAGGGTGAAAATCGAAGTTCAGGCGCACAAACTCGTAGGGTTCGGCGGCAAAGGGAGACCACGCCTGCCGGCGCAAGAGATAGCGGGCAATCGCCTTGACATGCCGCTTGTTGGCATATTCCAGGACATAGACCCCGCCAGGCCGCAGGATCCCCGCGATCTCTCGCAGGGCCGCCGGCACATCCGCCACGTGATGCAGTACCCGCACCGTGACCACGGTGTCACAGCTTTGCGAAGCCAACGGCAGATGATAAAGATTAGCCGCTACATACCGGTAGCGGTTGGCCTGGCCCAGCCTTTGCTGGGCTTCGCGCAGCGCCGATACAGCGTAATCCAGCAAGACCACTTGCTCGTAGCCGTCGTACAGCTCAGCCAGGCGGCCGTAGCCGGCCCCGATCTCGACCAGCCGTCGGCCGCCGGGCGGCAGCAAACGGCGCAGTGCAATGCGTTCAGCCAGATCTTCGTACTCTCGACCCTGACCCTCCCAAAACCTGGCCCGATAACTCGTCCCCTCGTAGTCGCAAATCGCGTGCTCCTGACCCACAGTGCGCTCCGCGTACCGCCCTGCCTGTTTCACGTGAAACACCTCCCGCGCCCTGCGCAAGATGTTTCACGTGAAACAGCATCATGGCGAATTGCTCTCCCATGTTAATACGCACAAGGGCGGTGGGAAAACCCACCGCCCATGAAGGCTTGCGTTCCTGCGTTCTTATTATAACACGACTTGTCAACCCCTGTGCCGGGCAGTTGACAAGAAATTGCGACTAACTCTAGGCGGCTTGCCCGACCCCATCCAGCACGCGCTGCCCGCAGGCGCCTGCGCGCCCAAGGTAATCTGCCGTCACGTCGGGCCGCTGGCGCTCCGGTGGCGGTAGACGATCCGGCCCCGCGTCAGATCGTAGGGCGAGAGTTCCACCCTCACCCGATCGCCCAGCAGAACCCGGATGTAGTACTTCCGCATTTTGCCGGAGAGGTACGCCAGCACCTCGTAGCCGTTCTCCAGCTTGACCCGAAAGGTCGTGTTCGGCAGCGCCTCCACCACCTTACCCTCCAGGGTCAGCTTTTCTTCTTGCTTAGCCACCTGCGGTCATCCTCTCAACTTCTGACATGGAGCCTACCGAATGCTCTCGCGCCCCTCACGACGCCGCTGCGCCTGGCGCGCCTTGCGAATTGCCTTCTGCTTCTTCAGGCGCCGAAGCTCGCTCGGCGGCGTGAACCAACGCTTCTTGCGCACCGTGGGTAGGATGCGTTCCTTCATCACCTCCTTGCGGAAGCGCTTGAGCAACGACTCCTGAGACTCCCCCGGCCGTAACGCCACTGTAGCCAACTTGCTTTTCACCTCCTTCCCCGCCGTCATTCAATCTCACACGCTTCAACCCCGACAATGCAAAGCCTCACCTTGCGGTGAGGCCCTTGCTACACATCTGCCGTCGAACTGCTGCTTGCCTGGCCCAACAGAGCCGCTGCTCACCTGCCGCTCTCAGACCGGGCTGCAACTTGCATATCGCTCCGTTCAGGCCATTGCGCTCCTGCAAGGGAAACGTGTAAAGATCTTGGGCCACCAACAGTATAGCCTGGACTGAAATAGATGTCAAAAACCAGTTGCAGTCAACTTGCGGCCGGCAGCCTCATGCCCCGGCAATGACCACCACATATTCGCCCCTGGGTGCCGATTCCCGCACTGCCCCCAACAACTCCGACAGCTTGCCCCGCTGTACCGTCTCATATACCTTCGTCAGCTCCCGGGCCAGTGCCGCGTCCCGGTCGCCGTACACCGCCAATGCGTCCTCCAGAAACGCCGCCAGCCGGTGTGGGCTCTCGTAGAAAATCAGTGTGTGCGGCGATGTCCGGTCTACCTCCAGATATCGGCGTCGGGGCCCCGGCCTGTGCGGCGGGAAGCCGCGGAAAGTGAAACTGTGAACCGGCAGCCCGGACAAGACCAGCGCCATGGTCAGCGCCGTCGGACCGGGGATGACGGTGATCTCCACACCGGCGGCAATTGCCCGCCGCACGAGGGTGTAGCCCGGGTCCGAAATGACAGGCATGCCCGCACAGCTCACCAGGGCCACCGACTTGCCCTCAACAAGCAAAGCCATGATCCGCTCACCGGCCCGGGCCTCGTTGTGCTCATGGAACGCGATCTGTGGCTTGCGGATCTCATAGCGCTTGAGCAGTAGCCCTGTCTTGCGCGTGTCCTCGCTGGCGACGACGTCAACGCTCCGCAGGACCTCCAGCGCGCGAAGCGTGATGTCTCCCATGTTGCCGATAGGCGTTGCGACCAGATATAGCACGCCGCTGCTCCGCTCCGACCCTGATCAGAAACGCTCCCCCCGCCCCCAAACGGGCTCGCTGTATCCATTCTAGCACGGCGGCATCCGACCCGCAAAGGGTGGCGGCCGGCGGGTATTCGTGCTACAATAGCGTCCATTCACTCGCGCGAGGTTGGCATGCCATCACGCATCGTCTATTCCACAGACCCGGAGCCGGCCGCGCCCTGCCCGCGCTGTGGGCACGCACCATGCCTGTGCCACGCCCTCGACCTTCCGGCACGGCAACAGACCGCCTATATCCAGCGGGATCGCAAGCGCAGGCGGGGCAAGACGGTGACGGTGGTGTCCGGCCTGCAGCACAGCACGGCAACCTTCAAGGAACTTCTGACAACGCTCAAAACAACTTGCGGCGCCGGCGGCACGCTCAAGGACGGCGAGATCGAGATCCAGGGCGACCAGCGGGAGAAGGTCGCTGCGAAACTACGCGAACTGGGCTATAAGGTCAAGTTCGTTGGCGGGTAACTCCTCTCACCTCTGCGCCCACCGCTCCACCAGCGTCAGGATCAACCAGAGCAGGCCGAATAACCCTGCCCCTGCCAGGAGGCACACAAGGCCCAGCGCGGCTGCCCCACCGCCGTAGACCAGCGCGATCAAGGCCCCACCGACGCCCACGAGGAAGACCACGACCGCCAGCGCCAGGTTGCGGTCCATCCTCCGACGGAAAGCCCGGTAATCGGTCGGCGGGCGCTCCGGCCCAGGTCCCTGATCCATAGCCACATTATACAATACCCGCCCGGCGGCCTCACAAGGACGCCCTCTCAACAGCCTCCCTGCTGCCCAGGGGTTCTCCGGACCTCTCCCAACTCCGCTGGAGTTCCTCGCGCGCCCCATACGTGCTACAATAGATCCATGAGCAAGGAGACCGATCTCTTCGCCATGCGGCGTCAGGAGCTGACCGAGGCAGAAGCGCCACTGGCTGCGCGCATGCGGCCCCGCACGCTCGAGGAATTCGTCGGACAGGAGCATATCGTGGGCCCCGGCCGCCTGCTGCGGCGCGCCATCCAGGCTGATCAGCTGAGCAGCGTGATCTTCTACGGTCCGCCCGGCACCGGCAAGACCACCCTGGCCCGGATCATCGCCAACACCACCCGGGCCCACTTCATCGCCATCAACGCAGTGCTGGCCGGCGTCAACGACATTCGCCAGGCCGTGGCGGAGGCGCAAGAGCGGCGCGGTCAGTTCGGGCAGCGCACGATCCTCTTTGTTGACGAGGTACATCGCTTCAACAAAGCCCAACAGGACGCGCTGCTGCCCTGGGTCGAGAACGGCACGGTGATCCTGATCGGTGCCACCACCGAGAATCCCTACTTCGAAGTCAACAAGCCGCTGGTCAGCCGCAGCCGCATTTTCCAGCTCAAGCCGCTGTCCGAGTCGGACCTCTATGCCGTGGCCCGGCAGGCGCTGGCGGACCCTGAGCGCGGCTACGGCCGGCTGGCAGTGCAGGTGGAGGACGATGCCCTGGCGCACCTGGTGGATGTGGCCAACGGCGATGCCCGTAGCCTGCTCAACGCGCTCGAGTTGGCGGTCGAAACCACGCCCCCCGGTCCTGACGGCGTGATCCACGTGGATCTGGCAGTCGCCGAGGAGAGCATCCAGCGCCGGGCGGTGCTCTACGACAAAGAGGGCGATGTCCACTACGACACGATTAGCGCTTTCATCAAGAGCCTGCGCGGCTCGGATCCGGACGCCGCGCTCTACTGGCTGGCGCGTATGGTCTATGCCGGAGAGGACCCGCGCTTCATCTTCCGGCGCATGCTCATCTTCGCCGGGGAAGATGTGGGGCTGGCCGATCCGAATGCCATCCGCGTCGTGACAGCCTGCGCACAGGCCTTTGACTACGTGGGCCTCCCGGAGGGCCGTTTCCACCTGGCCGAGGCAGCTCTCTACCTGGCCACCGCGCCCAAGAGCAATTCGACCCTGGCGTTCTTCGATGCCCTGGTAACCGTCGAGCGAGAGCGGGAAGCGGAAGTCCCGGCGCATCTGCGCGACAGCAGCCGCGACAAGGAAGGGTTTGGCCACGGCGAGGGCTATCTTTATCCTCACGCCTACCGCGACCATTGGGTTGCGCAGCAGTACCTGCCGGAAGCGCTGCAGGGCCGTGTCTTCTACCTGCCCGGGGACCAGGGGCATGAGGCGTCGGTCAAGGCGGCCGTCGAGCGGCGCCGCGAGGCGCAGTTAGCCGCCATGCTGGAGGGTGATGCCGGGTTCGGCGCGATGGAGGTGCTGACCTTCACCGGAACGGCTGCGCGCGGCGACCGCGATCGCTGGCTCCAGCGCGCCGTGAGCGGCGCCAGCGAGCGACTGGCCGAGTTACGGGAGCGGATCTTCGCCCCGATCCGCCTCCAGCGCCACAATCTGGTGCTCGACCTCAACGCCGGCAGCGGGCTGCTGACCTGGGAGGCGCTGCGGCGTTGCCCTGAGGGTGGCGTCTGGGCGCTGGCACGGGAGGCGGGGGAGGCCGCCGCGCTGCGCGAGATGGCCGCCAGGCTGCCCGAACTGGAGCGGCCGGTCATCCTCCAGGGCCCGCTGGCGGAGTTGCCGGCGCTGCTGGCAGTGCGCAACGAGGCAGATGTGCGCTTCGATGCCGTCGTTGGCCGGAGTGCCCTGGCCCCACCGCGCGACATGCGGGCTGCGGGCAGTGCGCTCGACCTGCGCGCTGCGGCCCGCCTGCTCGCCGGGTTGCTGGCGAGCGGAGGTGCCGTCAGCCTGGCCGAACAGGTGCCGGCCCGGGCCCAACGGCTCTATGCGCTGGTGGATCTGGCTCCCCTTGGCAAAGCCCTTGCCGAGAAGCTGCGCTCCGCCGAAGAGGCGATCTACGCCTCACCCGGCGATCCGTGGCTGACCTGGGATGCCGAAGACTTGCGGGCGGCCTTCCTGGCCGCCGGGTTAGCCGAGGTAGCGGTGACCATCCACGAGACCGTCGTTGAGGCCCGCATCGCGCCGGCAATGGTGGCCCGCTGGTTCACCCCCGCGCCGGAGGGAGAGCGCCCCAGTTACAGCCAGCGCCTGGCTGCCTACCTCGATCCCGAAGAGCTCACCCAGGTGCAGGGACTCTTCGAACGCTCCCTGTCGGGCCAGACGGTGCCATGGGCCTCGGTCACGGCGTTTCTGGTGGCGCGCTTCCCTTCCAGAGCGGTCAAATAGCCTTGTTAGGCGGGGTATGGCCGCTTGCCCAGAGCGATATCGAGGATCAAGATGCGGGCGCTCCGACTACTCCCGCACTGTGTCGCAGCAGCCCCAGATTCTCCTCCGCGATGGCACCGCGCTGGCTGCGGCGAATGGCTTCCTCGCACGCCTCCATCGGGAAGAGGCCCAGCACGCGCAGCGCCGCGCCCGCCATCAACATGCCCAACTCCCGCCGCCCCGCGCGAACGCCCGCCGCCGCGAAGTCAAAGACGACCTTATGCGCCGGCGTCTCCAGGCCGGCAAACTCTGGGGTCGTGAAGAGCGTGCTCTCGTCCGTCAGCGCCGCCAGATAACGTCCGGCCATCTTGCGCCCTTCCTCGCTGATCAGCACCAGCGCATCGGGACGTGAGACGCCGGTGAAGAGTATCTCGCGCGGGCTGATGACCAGCTCGCTGATGCTGTGGCCGCTCTGCACGGTCACAGGGTAATCATCTGCCTGCGCGGCCCACAGACCTGAAAGCACGGCCGCCTCCCCGATCATGCGGGCGGTGGAGCGTACTCTGCCGCCCGCCGAACCGGCAAGTACGAGACGGAAGGGTCTCTCCAGCGATGAGGTAAAGATGGCCGGCAGCGGCGATGGCCGCAGCGGCATCTGTCCGGTGGGCGCCCCAGCGGCCGCCCTGAGGGCGCGGGCATACTCTGGCCGCTCCTCCCGATGCAACAACCCGGCTGGCATGCCCAGCGCCTCGCGCGTGGCGACCAGCGCCTTGCGGGAGAAGTCGTTGTTGGGAACGTAATAGGCTGTGCAGAGCTCCCAGATGTCCAGCAGGGCGAACGACTCACTGCGCACCGCCTCAGCGATAACGTCGGGCAGCTCCTTGTCGAAAGCAGTGCCGCGCCAGACATACCCGGCCCCGTTGGCTGCGACCGTGGCGCAGAGGTCGAGGGGTCGTTCCAGGTTGCCGCGGCGAGTGGTGGCTGTGATGCCGCCCGGCGGCGTCGTGACGCTGTGCTCGCCGCCCGTCATGCCGAAGTTGAAGTTGTTGAACACCAGTACAGTCAGGCCGATGTTCCGGCGCGCCGCGTTTAGCAGATGCGCCCCGCCGATCCCTGTCCCACCATCCCCGATCAGCACAATAACCGCGAGGTCTGGATCGGCCAGCTTGATGCCGGTCGCGTAGGCGATGCTGCGTCCATGCAGCCCGTGGAAGGCATTGACGGCAAAATACTGGTCGGCCAGCCCCTGGCAACCGATATCGGTAACCAGCACCATGCGCCTGGGGTCCAGGCCAAGCCTGCCCAGCGCCGTGTCCAACAGATTCAGTATCATGGCGTGCCCGCACCCCGGGCAGAAAGGATACGCCCGCTCGTTACGATATGTCACCCTCGTACTCCCCGCCGCCCAGACACCGGCTGTTCGCTGCGCGCCATCTGCAAATCCGCAGTCGTCAATCCACAACCCGCAATGTCTCCAGGAACTGTCCCGGCGTGATCAGCTCGCCATCCACCCGGTTGATGCCGATCACCTCCGGCGCAACCCGGCGCCCGACTGCTGCCCAGCGATAGACCACCCGCTCGACCTCGCGCCGGAAGTCCCCCAGGTTCAACTCGGCCACGACGACCCGCTCAACCGTCGTCGCACCGTCTGGCCAGCTCAGCGCGCCCAGGAGCGCGCGCTCGGGCACCGGCCACAGCGTCTGGACAGTCAGGGCCGAGACAACATGGCCGGCTGCCCGCGCCATCTCGACCGCTTCAGCCATCCCCCGCGCCGTGATGCCGTAGGCAATCCACAGCGTCGAGGCGCCCGCTTGAGCGTCGAGTCGGGCCAGTTCGATCTCGGCGGCGTGATCCTCGATCTTGCGCCACAGGTGCTCGTTGAGCCGCCCGACTCTGGCAGGGTCTTTGGTCAGCATCCCGTGCTCATCATGACTGGAGCCGGTGAAGCGGACAATGTGTGGCCCGCCGTAAGGGCTGAAGGGCGGTGGCGCGTCAACAGGATCGAAGTGCCACGGCAGGAAAGTCTCCTCGGGGCGCAGGCCGGGCGTATCCGGGCGCAGTGCTACGGCACGCGTCCGCTCGCGCACGGGCGGATACTCGTAGGCCGCCAGGTCCACCGTGGTCATGGAGGAGAACATCTCCTTGTCCGTGAGCAGGAAGACCGGAACCCGGAAGCGCTCGGCCAGGTCGAACGCCCGACGGGTCAGGCTGTAACATTCAGCCACACTGCCGGGAGCCAGGGCGATGATCGGGTAGCCGCCCGAGGTGCCCCAGCGCACAAACTGGACATCGCCCTGGCCGGGGGTAGTGGCGCCGCCGGTCGCCGGGCCCATGCGCTGGGCGTCCACGATCACCAGCGGAACCTCGCCCATGATCGCTAACCCGATGTTCTCGCTATAGAGGCTGAGCCCGGGGCCGGAGGTTGCCGTCAGCGCGCGGGCGCCGGTCATGGCCGCGCCGATGCACATGCTGATCGAGGCGATCTCATCTTCCGCCTGGATGGCAATGCCGCCGACCTTGGGAAGTTCCCGCACCATGTGCAGGAGCAGCGGCGTGGCAGGGGAGATCGGATAGCCAGCGAAGAAGTTGCAGCCGGCATCCAGGGCAGCCCGGGCGATCGCGGTCGCGCCGTCAATGAACTCGCGCATGATAGGTCTCCTGCGTGTAGTGTATGGCACCGGACCGGCACTCCGCTATGACGCGGCGCAGTTTTCGCTGCCCACTGATACCGGTCTGACCTTCTCGGCCCATTTCGCCGACAAAAACGGGGGAGCGCTGTGCGCACTCCCCCGCCTGACGGCCCTCCGAACTGACTGGCCGTCGTCGCGCCTACTTGTTGACCCACCGGGCCAGGCGTCTCAGGTGGGAGTGAGTGCCTTCGGCGTCGAGTTCCGTGTCGGCATAGCGATCCAGCCCTGGCAGCAGCGTCCAGCCCAGCAGGGCCAGGATGGCGATCAGCAACAGGATGTCCATCGGTCTCTCCTACGGATTGTGGTGTCGTGCAACACCCCGAAGACGCCACAGGGGCCTTCTGGGTTCCCGACACGATCACCGAGACCGGTGGTCCTCACGCGAATCATCCGCTGGTCTACGGCAGGTATACGAAGTGCGCTACCGGGCCGGGATGCGCCGCCGACCGACGAGCCAGAGGCAGAGCAGCATGACAGCCAGCGGCAGCAGCAGCGATGCCATGCTGCCGGCTGGGCCCGCCCGGGACATCAACGCACCGCTGGCATAGGGCAAAGCCATCACCCCTAGCGAGCCGGACGCCACAAGCAGGCTGCTGACAGCGCCCGCTCGCATGGGCGCTAACTGCGCACCCAGGGCCAGGCTGGTGGGGAAAAGCGGCCCCAACCCGAGGCCGACCGCCATGGTGCCGAGCCACACCAGCGGCGCCGATACGCTGCCAAGCACCACCAGCAGGACGCCGGCCGCGCCCACCAGGACGCCGCCGAACAGCGCCGCCCTGTTGCTGGCCCGGCTCAGGATCCCGATGGCCGCCAGGCGGCCCGCTACCAGGGATAGCCAAAAGAGAGACGTGAGGAGGCTGGCG
>FWPV01013422.1_pt1 | contig 10419 bp, 9 predicted proteins | sample 2228371 | NCBI WGS metagenome assembly FWPV01 (sample SAMEA103939776, study PRJEB20133) | metagenome
TCCAGTAGAGGACAAAATCTCCTTTCCGAGCCTCCCCTCGATTGAGCGGTTTGACCCGCTCGGGCTGGATCATGACAAATTCTTATTTGATTTTATTTGTTATTTGAGCCGCGCTTCGACAGCTTTCCAGTCGATATTCTTGAAGAAGGCCTCGATATAGTCTGCCCTCTTCAGGCCATAATCAATCATGAAGGCGTGCTCGAAGACATCCAGGATCAGCAGAGGCTGTGAGCCAGCCGGATGGCCGACATCATGTTCGTTAATCCAGAAGTTAATGAGCCTCCCGTTGGTTATATCCTGGTAAAGGACAGCCCAGCCGATTCCGCGCATTGAGCCAATCGCCTTAAAGTCCTTCTCCCACTCCTCATAGCTTCCGAAATCAGCGGCCATCCTCTGCCCGAGTTTTCCTCCCTTGTCGAGCGGGTCTTTCCCTCCTAAGTTCTCGAAGTAGTATTCATGCAAGCGCATCCCGTTGAATTCCCAGCCGAGTCTTCGTTTGAGCTCGGAGAACTCGGGTGTGGCCGCTTTTCCCTCCTTCAGCATCTGGTTCAGCGTGTCAAGAACCTTGTTCGTGTTGGCCACATATCCTTGATAAAGAGTGAAATGATTCTTGAGCAGGGTTTCGCTGAACCCCGGCATCCCGATGAGCTTCGCGTAATCCTTAGCTGTGTAAGCCATGCTTTTTTCCTCCTCTCTAAAATTGATTTTTCTCGGCAGAGCGAATCGCGAGAAGAAGGCCATCCCTCCCCAGCCTGCCGCGGCCACAAACTCTCGCCTCTTCATTGGCCAGACTACTTTCTTGCCCCTTTTTCCTCTCTGGATTCTTTTTCTTCTTTTTCTTTCTCTTTATCCCGTTTTTCTTCGGGAAGGAGGCCGAGCTTCTGGCGAATCTCGAATTCCACCTGGGCGGCCAAATCGGGGTTCTCTTGGAAAAGCTTCTTAACGTTTTCTCTGCCCTGGCCGAGCCTTTCTCCCTTGTAAGAATACCAGGTTCCAGTCTTCTCGAGGAGCCCCACGCTCACCCCGCAATCGACGAGGTCGCCCTCCCTGGATATTCCCTTGCCATAGATGATGTCGAATTCCGCCTCCCGGAAAGGCGGGGCCATTTTATTTTTGACAATCTTGACCTTGACCCGGTTGCCGACGATGCTATCGCCTTCTCTCAAGGCGGTGACTCGCCGGACATCGATGCGCATCGAAGCATAAAACTTGAGTGCCCGACCGCCCGTTGTTGTCTCCGGGCTGCCGATGAAAACGCCGATTTTTTCGCGGATCTGGTTAACGAAGATGAAGCAAGTCTTCGACCGGCTGACAATTGCTGTGAGCTTGCGCAGCGCCTGGGACATCAGCCTCGCCTGAAGGCCCATGTGGGCATCGCCCATTTCGCCTTCGAGCTCAGCCTTGGGGACGAGCGCAGCCACGGAATCGACCACGATAACGTCAACCGCACCGCTACGGACGAGGACTTCGGCAATCTCGAGCGCCTGCTCGCCATAATCTGGCTGGGAAATAAGGAGGTTATCGACGTCGACTCCGACGCTCGCGGCGTAGTGAGGGTCGAGGGCGTGCTCTGCGTCAATGAAGGCAGCCTGACCACCGCGCTTCTGCGCCTCGGCAATCACATGAAGGCCGAGCGTTGTCTTGCCCGTTGCTTCAGGTCCAAAGACCTCGACCACCCGTCCCCGGGGAAAGCCGCCTATCCCCAGAGCCAAATCAAAGGCAATCGAACCTGTCGGGATGGCCTCCACTTTGATGGCCGCTTCCTTCTGACCGAGCTTCATCACCGAGCCTTTGCCGAACTGCTTCTCAATCTGGGAGAGGGCCGCTTCGATAGCCTTGGCTCGGGAGACTTGTCTTTGTTCTATATCTTCGCCCTTCATTTTTTCCTCCTCATGATAAAGGACGCATCTCCTATCGAGTTTTTAGCAAAAATTAAAAATCACTTGCCTCTATTCTATCACAAATAGGGATGGCCCTCACCTGGCCCTCCTCCCCCTTAAATTGCCGATAGCAGAATCCCGTTAAGCAAGAGCGCCTGTCATACCACAAGATTAGCAAGACAGGGAGTGCACTCGATGAGTGGCGTGATTCGGGGGCCCCCCGCCGACCCGAGCGTTGGCTGCCACCTGTCTTCTCACCTAAAAATAAACAAGATAGACCGCGAATGGGCGCTGGGGGTGAACCACGACAGGACCCGTCGGATGATTTCATTGCCAACCCATATCTCCCTGTTTTTAATAGGTGTAGAAACCGCGGCCCGTCTTGCGGCCGAGATATCCCGCATCGACCATTTTCCGAAGGAGCGGGCAGGGCCGGTATTTGGGGTCCTTAAACCCATCGTGGAGGACTTCCATGATTGACAGGCAAACGTCGAGGCCGATGAGGTCGGCCAGAGTGAGAGGCCCCATCGGATGGTTCATCCCCAGCTTCATGACTGTGTCGATGGCTTCGGCTGTTCCCACTCCCTCCATCAGCGCATAGACAGCTTCGTTGATCATCGGCATCAAAATCCGGTTGGAGATGAACCCCGGAAAGTCGTTGGCTTCGACTGGAACTTTGCCCATCCTCTCCGCCACGGCCTTAACCGTAGCGAACGTCTCATTGGATGTGGCGATTCCCCGGACAAGCTCGACCAGGCTCATCAGCGGGACGGGGTTCATGAAATGCATGCCCATGAACTGGGCTGGCCGGCTGGTCTGGGCGGCCAATCGGGTGATGGAAATGGAGGACGTGTTGGAGGTCAGGATGACCCCGGGTGAGAGAATTTTATCGAGGGCCATTAAGACCCTTTTTTTGACCTCGAAATCCTCGAAGACCGCTTCGACCGCGAAATCAGCCGCTTTAAATTCCTCCAGGCTCAGGACAGGCTTGATGCGGCCGAGGATGGCCTCTTTGCTCTCGGTGATTTTTCCCTTCTCGATGAGCTTGGCTAGGCTTTTGTCCATGGCCTTCAGAGAACGGTCGAGAAAGGCTTGCTCGACATCGTTAAGCAGGACCGAAAAACCAGAACTCGCCGCTACCTGGGCGATGCCGGTTCCCATTGTCCCTGACCCTACTATTCCTATCGTTTTAATGTCCATTCTCCTCCTCCCTTTTTGTCTCCTCTTTACCCCTTTTTACCCCTTTACTTTAGACCATTTCCACGGCCATGGCCACAGCGTCTCCCCCACCAAGACAGAGGGCGGCCACGCCTTTCTTGAGGCCGCGGTGCTTGAGCGCATAAACGAGCGTCGTCAGGATTCTTGCGCCCGTGGCACCAATCGGATGCCCCAACGCTACCGCACCTCCATGGACGTTGACTTTCTCCCGGTCGAGTTTTAACTCCTTGAGAAGGACAACAAGCTGAGCGGAGAAAGCTTCGTTGATCTCGAATAAATCGACGTCCTCGATTTTCCAGCCGATATTGGCGAGTAGCTTTTCGATGGCTCCCTTGGGCGCATACATGACCATCGAGGGTTCCACACCGTTAGTGGCACTTCCCAGGATTCGGGCAAGCGGCGGGTTAAGGCCACGATCCTTGATCGCCTGCTCAGAGGCGACAACGACTGCCGCGGCGCCGTCGTTCAGGGTGGAAGCGTTGCCTGCGGTGACGGTGCCGTCCTTCTTGAAGACAGGCTTGAGCTTGGCCAGCTTCTCCATGCTCGTGTCGCGGCGGGGACCTTCATCAACAGCGAAGATGATGGGCTCCCCTTTTTTCTGAGGAATGGTTACGGGCACAATCTCGTCCTTGAAATAGCCCCTGTCGATGGCATGGACTGCTTTCTGATGACTGCTCAAAGCGTACTCATCTTGCTCGGCGCGCGTGGCGCCAAATTTTTCGGCCACGACCTCGCCCGTCATCCCCATGTGCATGTTGTGGAAGGCGCACCAGAGGCCGTCGAGGACCATCGCGTCCTTGATTTGGACATCCCCAAACTTGACGCCCTCCCGCATTCCCCAGACAAGATGCGGGGCGCGGCTCATGCTTTCCATGCCGCCGGCCACGACCACCTCTTTTTCTTCAAGCTGGATTGCTTGGGCAGCCAGAGCCACCGCTTTGAGCGCCGAGCCACAGACTTTGTTGACCGTGAAACAGCTGACCGTATAAGGAATCCCACCCTTGACAGCGGCCTGCTTGGCTGGCGCTTGTCCAATCCCGGCCGAGACGACATTCCCCATGATGACCTCATCCACGTGCTCAGGCCGCAGGTTGGCTCGCTGGAGAGCTTCCCGGATGACAATCCCGCCCAGCTCAGGAGCGGCAAAATCCTTGAGCGCGCCGAGGAAGGCGCCAATAGGCGTCCGTGCGGCGCTGACAATGAATACATCCCGTTTCTCACACATTGATCATTCCTTTCGCAAAAAATTAAATACCCTTCTTTTTTATCACAATTGAATGAGCCTGTAAACCGCCTGAACGAGCGTACCCGCCCGAGATGACCCTGATTGCCGACAAGAAATTTCCTTGATCCGAAGATGCGTGATATTCCAATAAATAAGCATGATAAAGAGGCGCACCCGAGGGGTGGCGTGGTTCGGGGGCCGACCTTACCCGAGACACTGACTTTTGTTCCCCTCTTGATTCCCTAAGAGGGGAAGGGGAGATTAATGCTTAAAAACTGAGCTTGGGAGCGTCTTGGAATAGCGAGCCGACCCGAGCGTTTGATACCACCCATATTCTTGATTGAAAATAAATAAGATAGACCGCTCGGGGGCGCCGGGGGTGAACCGCGACAGGACCCGTCGGGTGATTCTATTGGCAATTTTTGGGGATGACCTTGATTGCCGATAGGGTCAGCGGAGGTCGGCCGTGTCGTTTCTCATCCCCAGTCCGGCCCGGGCTGGAGGCGGAAGCCCGAACGACACCGCTCATGGAGTGCGCCTGCTACCATGCTAATTCCACAATACTTCATAGTCGTGCATTTTCGTTGGGCAGAAATTGGCTCCTGGCAAATTTAGAAATAGGGCGGAATTTTGGGCGACGGGGTTTCAGCTGACACCGATGATCTCGCCGTCGTCGGTCACATCAACCCTTTCGGCAGACGGCGAATTGGGCAAGCCCGGCATAGTCAGGATGTCGCCGCAGTAGATGACGACAAAGCCAGCCCCAGCGCTTAGCGAAGCATCGGTGACAATCAGGATAAAGCCTTCGGGCCGGCCCAGCAGCTCATCGTCATCAGAGAGAGAATACTGGGTTTTCGCGATGCAGACGGGAAATCCACTGAAACCGTCCTTTTCCAGTCGCAGAATTTTGCGCCTCGTCCTCCCCTCCATCGCGACCCCAGCCGCGCCATAAATTTTCTTGGCAATGGTCTCTATTTTATCAATCAAGGGGATATCAAGAGGATAAAGGAACTGGAAATGATGTTCATCTTTTTCGATGGCCGCCATCACCTGGCGGGCAAGGGCCACACCTCCCTGGCCTCCCTGACTGAAGACATCGCTCAAGGCAGCCCGGGCTCCTGCTTTCTGGCAAAGGTCAAAAAATAGCTGAATCTCCTTATCTGTATCCTCGGGAAACCGATTGAGGGCAATGACCAGCGGAACCCCAAAGAGCCTCACGATTTCAGCGTGTTTTTCCAGGTTGGCAAAGCCTCGGCTGACAGCCTCTAAGTTTTCGTGGACGACATCTTTGAGCGCCACTCCGCCGTGGAGCTTAAGCGCCCGAATCGTGGCCACAAGAACGCAGGCATCGGGGGGAGGCATATGGCCAGTTCGGACAACGATGTCGAAAAATTTTTCAGCCCCAAGGTCGGAGGCAAAGCCGGCCTCGGTGACAACATAATCGGCCAGACTCAACGCCAGGCGGCCGGCAATGACCGAGCTCGTTCCGTGGGCAATGTTAGCGAAAGGTCCGCCGTGGATAAGGGCCGGTGTTCCTTCCTGAGTCTGCACAAGGTTTGGGTGGATGGCGCTTTTCAGGAGAGCGGCCATCGCTCCTTCCGCCTTGACCTGGCGCGCAAAAACAGGCTTGCCTTCGGTGTCATACCCGACGAGAATGTTGCCGAGCCTTTCCTTGAGCTCTTTCAGGCTGGTGGAAAGACAGAGGATAGCCATTACCTCAGAAGCGGCGGTGATGTCGAAGCCTGTTTCGCGAGCGACGCCCTGGAGCGGCCCGCCGATCCCGACGACGATTTCCCGCAACACGCGGTCGTTCATATCCATGACCCGCTTCCAGACGACCGACCGGCAATCGATGAGCCCGCACACGCCGTCGAAATGAATGCGGTTATCGACCATGGCGGCCAAAAGATTGTGAGCTGAAGTCACCGCATGGAGGTCTCCAGTAAAATGGAGGTTGATGTCATCAGCGGGAATCACCTGAGCCCGACCTCCCCCTGTCGCCCCCCCTTTCATCCCGAAAACCGGACCGAGGGAGGGCTCCCGCAGGCATAGCATGGACTTATGTCCGAGCTGGGCGAAGGCATCGGCCAGGCCGATGGCGGTCGTTGTCTTACCTTCACCAGCGGGCGTCGGGGTCATGGCCGTGACGAGGATGAGCTTTCCCCTCTTGGCCAAGCTTTCTATCGGCTCAGGCCAGACCACCTTTGCTTTATAAGGGCCGTATTTCTCCAGATAATGGACAGGAATGCCCGCCCGGTCAGCAATCTCCTCGATTGGCCTGGGGTTAACCTTGCTGCCCTTTTTTCTTTCATCTTGCATCTTGACCTCCGTCGATTCATTTCCTGGGGTCGGACCATGGTATCTTTTTTATCAATAATATTTTAGGCAGAAAATCAAGTCCAAAAACAGCCTTAATTGGCTATTTTTAACCCAAAAAACGTGACTTTTTAAAAATTTTTCTGGTGTATATTTTTCATTTTTTGGCCTGAAAAACTCGTTTTAAGGCCAGAAAATAGGCTTAATTTCGCTATAACTTATTGATTTTGAATAAATTATCATGGTCCGACCCCATCATATTCGTATTCTTCGAGGAGGCCGCGGTCGGCGAAGCTGAAATAACAGTTGTCGCCGATGATGATATGGTCAAGCACTTTGAGCTGCATCAGTTTGGCAGCGAAAACGAGTTCTCTGGTGATTTCCCGGTCACAGGCCGAGGGCTCAGGGTCACCCGAGGGATGATTATGGACGAAGATGAGCGATGCCGCTTCGTATCGCAAGGCATCTTTGATAATTTCGCGCGGGTAAACAACGCTCGAGTCGATTGTCCCTTCAAAAAGTGTCTTCTCTTCTAAAATTTGGTTTTTCGCATCCAGAAAAAGCACCTTGAAGGTTTCTTTCCTCAGGCCGCGCATGGCGTGGAAAAGATAATCAAAGACTTCCCGGGAGGAGCGGCAGTAAGCTCTTCTCATCATTCGCTCGCGCAAGAACCGACGCGAAACTTCTTGGACGAGTTTAATCCCGAAAACGTTGTGGGGCCCGATTCCCCTTATTTTCTGAAGGTCATGAGGACTCGCCTCAAGCACACCCCCGAGCGTTCTGAATTGTTTCAAAGCTTCCTTGGCCTGCTCCTTACAATCCCGGCGCGGTGTGCCGAGCGTCAAGAGCAACTCAACGATCTCGTAATCCAGAAAGCCGTTAAGTCCACCGCGGAGGAATTTCTCCCTGAGTCTTCTCCTGTGTCCGGAGGAATGTTCATGACCAGCCAATTTTTTTATCCCTTCTTCCCTTTCAGTCAAAGCAACCTCCGTTCGTGGTCCAAAGCCGCCTCACCATTCAACTATTTTTCATCATTTTCAGCCATGAAGATAACTATCTTGACTATCAAATGGACGAAAGAAAAAAGAAAATTGTCGCAATCCCCAGCCCTTGAACTAATCTACCCTGGTTTCAGAGACAAGCACTTGACGGACAGCGATGACTTTTTCGGGCGCTATGTCGTAGGGGAGGATGCCCGTCCCCATTAAAAAGCGAGGATGAAGGCATCCAACATCCAGAACCTCCCGAACTTTCTCTTGGATGCGAGCCACCGGCTGAGTCTGGAGGAATGTCGGGTCCAGGTTAGCCCTGAGGAGAATCGGTTTGTCAATGAGCCTCTGGACAAATAATCTGAGGTCTGCTCTGAAATCACAAAGGATATTGTTTGTCCCCGTCTTGAGGATGTCCTCAAGCAGAGCGGCTGTGTCGCCGCCGATAATGTAAGGCACAAGAGGAAGGCCGAGCTCTTTCCTGAAATACCCGATGACCGACGCTGTCGGCGGAAGGACAAACTTCCGGTAAAGCTCCGGGGATACCATAGGGGGAGCCGCAAAAGAATCAAAGAGGATAACCCCCAGCCCTCGCTCAACGAAAGCTTTCCCGTAAATTCTGGTAACATCTGAAGTGAATGAAAGAAGCGATGCAACCCACTCTGGCCGTTCAAACATGGCGACAAGCAATTCTTCCGGGGAAACAAGTTGGCAGGCAATTGAGAAGGGTGCGCTCAGCGCGCCCCGAATGACCTTCTCCTTTCCAAAGCGCAACTGGATTCTGCGGCCAACCTCGAGGTGAAGCGGCATGCGCCCATCCTTTTCCGGGTCTGGGAAATAAAGCCGGGAAATATCCTCGCCCGCCTCGATAACCCGTTTCTCTATTGCCGGCACATCAGGAGAAGCTGGAAAAAAAACTTTGCAACCCACAGCCTCAGCTTCCACGTTATAGACATCGCAGCCGATAACAACCATGTCGGGCTCGTAGGTTTCAACCTCCCGGATCACCGCTTTCTCGAAGAGTCCCGCATCTCTGGCCATCTCGGAAGGAGTCACGCCGATAAGCGCGGCTTTGTGCTCATAGACCGCCGGGCAGAAGGGCACGCGGTCGACCGGCTTCCCTTCGAGGAGATTCTGGATTCTCTGCCGAGGGGTTAACAATGAATTCACCCGCTGGCGATATTTAGCATAGCCTATACCGGCTGTCAAAATTCCAGCCATCCTCATATTACCTTCTACCCAGCCAGCTCGATTCTTCTTCTTTATCATTGAGACCCATCACGTTGACAAAAGCACAGCCTCCGAAATGGAGGCGAGCAGCGCCTCTTGGCCATGCCGAAATCCTCGACATCATCTCAGGCTCAGCGAAAACTACTCGCCAAAAGGAACTTTAGACAAGCTTTCACCCGCTGGATGGAGTGGCCCACGGAGCCCAGCTCGTCTAAGATGTTTGCCTTTCCCGAGATTCTGGCCTTATTACAGACACCGGGTCTGTCCAAGATACATCACATCGCCCCTTTGACCTGCCCGAAACCCACGCTTCTTTGCCCCCTTTGATTGTCTAAAGGCGGCAGGGGAGAACAATATATGGAAGATCATACATAAAAGAGGCTTTCGGCATGTCGGCGGGTCTGGTTAATAGCTGAAAAATTGAAAGGCCTCACTCAATCTTCGTCCAAGCCTATCACTCGATGTTCAAATTTTCCGGCCCGCCATCAAAATAAATAGTCCCAAAGAGGCCAAAAAATTTACGGATTGTAAAATATTTTTACTTCATCTTCTCACCCTGAATAACGGCCGCCGCTGTCGTGCATTTCTCTCGCTCTATTTGTGCCCATTATGGAGGCCATACCAAATGGTCATGAGCTCACCTTTTGGCACATAAATTGCTCCTTTTGGGGTGAAAAGCGCAAAAGCAGAAAAGGTGAATTAAAAGGCCGGGAATAAAGGGCCTTTTCGATTGTATAAAAGACGGGAGCGCCAATGAGGCCAGAAAGTGCCAACGACCAAGAACTCATCGCCAGAGCGAAAAATGGGGATACAAACGCTTTTGAATTGCTCGTTCGCAAGTACCAGAGGCTCATTTACATCCTCTGCCATCGTCTCACCGGCGCTCACCAGGCCGCTGATGACCTTTCCCAGGAAACGTTCGTCAAGGCCTTCCTGGCGCTCCCCCATTTTATCAACGGCCATGACTTTTATTCCTGGCTGCGCCGAATTGCGCTCAACAACTGCTTCAATTTTCTCAAGAAACGGAAACGGGAGAGGTCTCTGGCCAGGGAAGGAAATATGAGCGCCCCCAATTTCCTCTCCTCGCGGCAGGAAACACCTCCCGAAACCGTCCAGAGAATCGAAATGGAAAAGAAGTTCCGGGAAACGTTCCAGAAGCTCCCTGATGACCAGAAGACGGTCTTTGCCCTGAGAACTTTCGAAAACATGGGTTACCTCGAAATAGCGCAGTCGCTCGACATCCCGGTAGGGACGGTCATGTCGAGGCTGAACCGGGCCAGAAAAAAACTCAAACAAGGCATGGCTGAATTCCTGAGGAGAAGCCGATGAAACACCAGGAAATCGAGGAACTTTTAGGCGCCTATCTGGACAATGAACTTGAGGCTGAGAAAAAAAGGCTCATCGAGGACCATCTCCAGCGCTGCCGGAATTGCCAGGAGGAACTCCAGATGTTGGTCGAACTCGACAAGTTCGCTCATTCGCTTTCCCCCGCCCCTCTGGATGAGGAGTACTGGGAGAAGTTTCCTGGCCGGGTCAAGGCGGCTTTGAACGGCCGAGCCGG
>FWPV01016452.1_pt1 | contig 10419 bp, 8 predicted proteins | sample 2228371 | NCBI WGS metagenome assembly FWPV01 (sample SAMEA103939776, study PRJEB20133) | metagenome
TGGCAGGAGGAGATAAAGGAATTCTGCGGGGGAGCGGAGTACATGTGAGATGTATGAATCTTCAAATTTCAGATCTTCGAATTTAAAAACAAAAACTTAAAATGCGAAGATCTGAAGATACGAAAGTTTTTAATTTGATATTTTTCTTTACAAAATATATTTTTTATGTTAATTTGTTTTAAAAGCTGGGATTATTGATTGGCCAACGTAATTCTGGCAGTTAAGTTTAAATAGGATTTTAATATGGCTGAATAAATCATGTTTTGCCTGAAAAATCCCAAAAAATTTTAGGAAGGAGAAATTTGTATTATGGCTTTATTAAAAGAGAGAAAAAAAGAATTGATAGAAACATTTAAGACTCATGAAAAAGACACCGGTTCTCCAGAGGTACAGGTGGCTCTTCTTACTGAGAGGATTAATTATCTCACCGAGCATTTAAAAAAGCATAAAAAGGATTTTCATTCGAGGCGCGGATTGTTGCAGATGGTAAACAGACGCAGGCGCCTTCTTGATTATCTCAAAAAGACAGAATTTGAAAGATATAAAAGTTTGATAGACAGATTAAAGTTGAGGAAATAAGTATAAATGGCAGATTATTTTAGAGAAGAGATTGAAATACAGGGTAAGAAAATTGTTTTAGAAACAGGTAAACTAGCCAAACAGGCAGATGGCGCTGTTGTAGCACAATGCGGGGAAACAGTAGTTTTATCAACAGTGGTAGCTGCAAAGGAAGCAAAGGAAGATGCAGATTTTTTTCCATTAACTGTTGAATACAGAGAAAAATATTATGCGGCAGGAAAAATTCCCGGGGGATTTTTCAAAAGGGAAGGCAAACCAAGGGAATCAGAAATTTTAACTGCAAGATTAATAGATAGGTCTTTACGTCCACTTTTTCCAGATGGTTATTATAATGAAGTTCAAATAATTGTAACTGTAATATCAGCAGATAAAATAAATGACCCTGATTTTTTATCAATTATTGCATCATCTGCAGCTCTCGCAATTTCTGATATACCGTTTGTTTATCCTGTGGGCGCTGTAAAAGTTGGAAGGGTAAATAACCAGTTTGTAATCAATCCGGATGCCTATCTTGAGGGAAAAAGCGACCTGAATATTATAATAGCAGGAACAGAACAGGCGATAACAATGATAGAAGGTGAGGCAAAAGAAATTTCTGAAGATGAAATGATAGATGCCATCAATACGGCGCATAAAGAAATACAAAGGATAGCCAGATTTATTGAGAACATGAAAAATAAATGTGGAAAGCCAAAAAGGCAGGTTGAGTTAAGGAAAGTAGATCCAGAATTACGTGCAAAAATAGAAGGTATGGCAAAGGATAGAATTAACGATGCATTAAAAATAGAAGACAAAATAAAAAGGCAGGATGAGATAGAACTGATAAAAAATTCAGTTCATGATAATTTGTTCGCACAAATGGGAAAAGAGTTGTATGAAGAGAAAAAAATAGATATTTCAAAAGTTTTAAGTGACATAGAAGAAAATATAATACGACGGATGATAGTGGATGAAGGAAAAAGACCTGACGGCAGAGGTTTTGAAGAAATAAGACCTATTGAGTGTGAAATAGGAATATTACCCAGGGCACATGGTTCAGCTCTTTTTACACGTGGACAAACCCAAGCACTCGTTGCAACCACCCTGGGTTCAGAAGAAGATGCGCAGTTACTTGATGAACTGGAAGGAGAAATGCATAAACATTATATGCTTCAGTATAACTTCCCGCCTTTTTCAGTGGGTGAAGTAAAAATGTTACGTGGTGTAGGCAGAAGAGAGATAGGGCATGGTAATCTTGCTGAGCGTGCATTAAAAGCAGTAATACCACCCAAGGAAGATTTTCCGTATACCATACAGGTGGTTTCTGATATACTTGAATCAAATGGTTCTTCTTCAATGGCTACAGTTTGTGGAGCAACTCTATCCCTTATGGATGCAGGAGTTCCTATTAAAAAGCCGGTTGCAGGTATTGCAATGGGACTTATTAAAAAAGATGAAAAGATGGTGATTTTAACAGACATACAGGGTGCAGAAGACCATTTTGGAGATATGGATTTTAAAGTTGCAGGAACAAAAGATGGAATTACTGCTATTCAGATGGATATAAAAATAACAGGTGTTACTTCAGAACTTATGAAACAGGCTCTTTATCAGGCTAAAAAAGCAAGATTATTTATTTTAGAAGAAAAGATTATAAAAACAATTTCTGAACCAAAAAAAGAACTTTCCAGATATGCTCCCAAGATGCAGGTAATTAATATTAATAAAGAAAGAATAAAAGATTTAATTGGACCTAATGGTAAAACAATAAAAAAGATTGTTGAAGAAACGGGTTCAAAGATAGATATTGAGCAAAACGGCGAAGTAAAAATATTTGCAATAAATGAAGAAACAATGAATAATACAATTAAGATGATAAAATCGTATGTTGCAGAACCTGAAATAGGGGCTATTTATGAAGGAGAGGTGGTAAAAATCATGCCTTTTGGTGCTTTTGTAAACATAATGCCGGGTGTTGATGGGCTTGTTCATATATCCGCTATTACAGATAAACGATTGAAAACAGTTGAGGAAGTATTAAAAGAAGGGCAAAAAGTAAGGGTTATTGTAAAAGAAATTGACCAGAAAACAGGAAAAATTTCTCTATCTATGAAGGAAGTGGACCAGTCAGGTCTCTGATGAGACAACAATATTTTAAAATTATAAAAAAAATATCTCAATCATCACCATTATTTTATTTTCCAGAAAAGATAATAAAAACAGATAAAAATTTAGAAATTAATATCAAAGAAAACTTATTAACTGGAAATTCAGTTTTAATCTGTGATAAATATGTCCGTTCACTCCTTATAAAAAAAATAAATTTAAATTTTTTTGATAACCAGATTTTATTCGGGGGAGAATGTTGTCCGGAAGAATTTCGTAGAGTTTTTCTCATTTTAAAGCAAAATAAAATAAAAAATCTGGTTGCTGCAGGTGGTGGAAAAGTTTTAGATCTTGCTAAATATATAAAAAAAGAAATTCCAGGCTTAAATCTTATAAATATCCCCACATCAGCAGCTACATGTGCTGCTTTTACACCTGTATCAGTTATTTATGATAGAAAGGGAAGTTACTTAAATACAATTGATACAACTCCACCTGATGTTTTAATAATTTTTTATGATTTTTTTTTGGAATTACCTTTTGTCTTTTTTGCTGCGGGTGCTATGGACACGCTTTCTAAATTTTATGAAACAGATATTTATTACAAAAATGAAAAAGAAAAAAATTTTTATGATAAATATACCAGAAACCTATCGCTAATTTTGAAAAAAAATTTATTTAAAGTATTAAAAAAAAATAAAAGTAATATTAAAGATAATGAAAAAAAATTTTTGACAGATTGTAATATAATTTACTCCGGACTTATTTCCTGTGTTGGAATAAAAACAATAACTTCATCTATTGCACATTGCCTTGCTCATGCGATGACAATGATACCGGCGGCAAGAAAATATCTGCATGGGGAACACATTTCAGTTGCGTTGTTGATTCAGGAGCGTATGCTGGAGCATAATAAAAACATAAAAGATATTGAGGCAATAATAAATAAGATTGATATGCCCGGTAAATTATCTAAAATTGATATTTATGAGGAGGATGTTGAATTATTGTATAAAAGATATTTAAATATAAAACAAAATGAAAAAATCTTTGTTCCTGTTCAGGATGATTTAATGTATAATATAATTATAAAAAATTTATAAAGGGAATAAAGATGAAAAAAGAAAAAAATAATGAACAGGAAAATAAAATTAAAGAAACGGATATAGAAAATTTTATAAAAAATATAAAGACAAAAGAAGAATTATTAAATGTTCCAAAAACATTATTAAAAAAAGAAGAGTGGGGGCTTCTTACCATACTAAATCTGATACTTGCCGGTATTTTTCCTGCATATTTTGTAAATATTTTATTGATATCTTTTTTTACTGAGTTGGGGCATCTATGGACAACACATTTATCAGAAAAAGGCAGGAAAATACTTATTGATTTTGAAAAGGAATTCAGAGTTGGATACGAAAAAGAAAAAGCAGGAGATTTCAAAGGTGCTATAACTATTTATGAAAATTTAGTGGTAAAATACAAGGATAATCCAAAGATAGCAAATATTGCAATAGAAAGAATCAATTTTATAGAAAAAAATAAAATCAGCAAGGATAAATAACAATGTATTGCGAAAATTGTGGGGAAGAAATAAAAAAAAATAGCAAGTTTTGTAAGAATTGCGGAAGTAAGGTTAAAACATCAGATGAAATTTTAAAGGAAATAGAACAGGATTTTAAACAAAAAAATTATACAGAAATATCAAAAAAAATAGAATCAATAGAAAATGTTATGCCAGAAAATGTTATATTAAAATTGAAAGGTGACATTGCTTTTATCCTTGGTAATTTTCAGGATGCCAGGAAAAATTATTTAAAAGTAATAAATAAAAATAAAAACTGGGATACACTTTTTAATCTTGCTTTGATAAATATAAATGAACAAAAGATAAATGAAGCTATAAATTATCTGGAATTAATAAATATTAATAATTTGCAGTTAAATACAAGTTTGATTTATTATGATAAATATTCATCAAATGAAAAACTAATAATCGACATTAATTTATATCTCGGAGTGCTTTATAAAAGCCTGGGTAAAAATAAAAACGCCATAAATTCTTTTATAAAAGTATTAAAATATGACCCTCAAAATGAACTTTCATATGCAAATTTAGGAGATATTTATTTCAAAGATGGCAATTATGACCTGGCTATTGAAAATTATAATTCAGCAATAGAAATTTCAACAGATAATAAAAGAAAATCAAATTTATATAATGACCTTGGATTTTGTTATTTCAGAAAAGGTTTAACAAAAGAAGCAATGGAATGTTTTAAAAATTCAGTTATTTTAAATCCCGAAAACAAAAATGCTTTATATAATTTAGGGCTTATTTATGTTAAAAGCGGGATGAAGGAAGATATAAAAGATGATTATAAGGAATTTTTAAAACATGATGGTGGTGTAGAAATTTTATTCAATATTTCAAAATCAATAGTTGATATAGTAAAGCAGGAAAAAGAAGGATTATCATTCGTTGATTTTATAGGAGAAAGTTTGCCGATTAAAAAAGTAAAAGAAATAATAATAAAAGCAGCAGAGACAGATTCAACTGTTTTTATACATGGAGAAAATGGAACAGGCAAAGAACTTGTTGCCAGGGCAATACATAAATTAAGCAGGCGTTCAGATAAACCTTTTATAGTTGTAAATTGTGGCGCTTTACCTGAGACACTTTTAGAATCAGAACTTTTTGGATATGAAAAAGGAGCATTCACAGGGGCAACTAAAACAAAACAGGGAAGGTTTGAAATAGCCAGTGGTGGTACTATTTTTCTTGATGAGATAGGAGATATTTCACCAGCAATGCAGGTTAAATTATTGCGTTTTATACAATACAGGGAATTTGAGAGGGTAGGTGGCAATGAAACTATAAAAGTGGATGTGCGGCTTATAACTGCAACGAATAAAGATATAAAAGAAATGGTAAATAAAGGTAGTTTCAGGGAAGACCTTTTTTATCGGCTCTATGTTTTACCGGTATCAATGCCTCCACTGCGAGAGCGAGGGGAAGATATTATTTTACTGGCAAAATATTTTTTAAAAGTTTTTACAGAAAGATACAATAAAAAATTTAAAGATTTCTCTTCAGATGTTCTAAAAATATTTTTAAGATATAACTGGCCTGGCAATGTCAGACAGCTGGAAAATGTTATAGAAAGAATAGTAACATTATATGATGACATAGAAGTTAAAATCAATTATTTACCTGAAGAACTATTATCTGGAGATAATGTTAAAGTAATAAATAAGGAATTAAATGTAAATAAAGAAATGGATATTATAGAGGCAATTAAAAGTGTTAATTATGACCATAAAAAAGCAGCCAGAAAATTAGGAATTTCTCCTGAGTATTTAAAAGAAAAAATAAGTGAAATAGAAATTGAAGAAATTTTACGAAGAGTTAATAATTCACAAACAAAAGCTGCAAAGATATTAGGTATTTCAAGAATGGCTTTATGGAAAAGAACACACAGAAAAAAATAAGATATATTTATTTCAGATAATGCGCATATGGTTTACGTTAGGTTTACATTTAGTTTACATACAGTCCGATTTTACAAAAACATCCCTGAAAAAGCCCTTTAAAATAAAGCAATAAATCCACCTGCACATTGGCATATTAATTGCTAATATATTTTATAGATATTATATATGGAGGAAAAAATGACATTTGAATGTGTGGTAAAAGCAGGTCATATAGGAGCAGGCAAACATTTTGATAAAAAAATAATTATAAATGCAAATAATATATTAGATGCAATGAACAAAGCTAAAACAATAGGGGGGGTAAAAAAAGGGAAAGCAAATAATTCAGCACAAAGCATCCTGGAAATTAAAAAAATCAGTAATTAATAAAAATTCAAATTTTAAATCGCTTAATTCTTAATTTTTAAATTCATTTTTCATCTTATTATTTCAATATAATAATTAAACGCCTTTGAATTATTATCTGTTTTTATTCTTATTGTATTTTTTGAGAGTAGCGTGAAATTCTTATATTCTTCTTTTATATAATTATTATAATCAAGAGTATAAACCTTTATTGACTTAAAATCATTTACATTTATTGTGTAAGTTGCATTAACAGGTTCTATCATTATTGGTGATGACCCACCGTATATGACCGAAGTATGATTTGGACTGTATTTTGTATTTTTATTATCTATACGACCTGTAACATTTAATATAAGTTTATTTGAACTTAAAATTGGCTTATTATCAAGAGAATATAGAAATACAGAAACGTATTTATTATCCGATAGGAACCTTAAATTTTTAAATCTGAAATTCTGTCCTTTTACAAAACCTATGACCCCCTGTATTCTTACATTATCAACCTGAAATATACCTTTCTTTAAATTCCAGTAAAGTTCCTGTGTTACTGACAGGGCTGCTCCTTTTTTTATCACAGGATTAAAATTTTTGCTTTCTTCGGATTTGTTGAATGTTTTTGCAATTTTAATCATCAGCGGGCTGTTATAATCATCGTTTACCAGTTTAAAAGAAAGATTTTTTGTTTCAAACATATCTTTTGGAGATACATATTCAACTATTTTTTGTTTTGAAGTGCTTATATAATTATGATGAAATATTTTTAATGCAGGAGCCCACTGGGATAAAATATCAGGGGAACGTGAAAAATCACAGAAGTGAGTTAAAAGATTTTTCCACTCATAAGTGCCAAAATTAAATTGAAGCAATCCATCCCACCCCTGCAACTTACCATAAGCTGCCATTAAAATAGGCGCACCGGTCCTGTATTCATTTGGAAGCAAAAAATTCCATTCAGAAACTGTAAATGGTTTATTGTTTACTCTTGCATGTGCAAGCTCTGCAATACAGTTTGTTTTCATTTTAATCACAGGAGTATTTGAAAACGAAATATTTTCCTGCATTGACCAGCCACCTGATGGATGGTCCCAGTAACTGTGTCGGTCTATGAAGTCAAGTTTTGAATTTGAATAAATATCAGCATCCCATTTTTCCCAGTGGTTAGAACCTGTTACCAGGGCTTTAACCCCCAATGATTTTATATAATCATACATTTTTGAATAAAATTTATCCTGATAATCAAGATAAAATCTTTTTGTATCTGCGCCTCTGCCTGTTGATAAAGATGTTCCAAAGGACCTCCAGTCATCCCAGTTAATATGAAATGACTCACGTTTTATTGTGTTGTTATTAAAATTTTCATTTTCCTGGAGATTGCTGTCACCATATATACTCCATTCTTTTTTTAATTTTTCCATTGTCCCGTATTTTTCTTTTAAATACTGGTTGAATAATTGATTTAATTTTTCAGTATATTTTTCTGGTATCTCAGGGTTTCTATCCCAGTAAAATAAGGAACTCTCGTTTATAATTTCCATAAAAACAATTGCCGGTTCTTCTGTGTATTTAATTCCAGTATATTTATTTTGATGTTCAAGTAGGCTTTTTATGTATTCTTTTGTTAGTTCCTGCAATTTTTCATCTATATAGATTACTTCCTTCATACCATTTGGAATTTTTTGATAGTCATCAACTCCGTCATCAGGTGCAGGTTTTCTGTGCACAAGTAAATCCATAAAAATGTAAATGCCGGCTTCCTTTAATTTATAAATCAAATAATCAAGTTTATCTAACGATTCATCTGATAATATTCTTGTTGTTTGTTTTGAATTTCCAAAAATATTTGGTTCAGCCCAGGGAGCATCCATATGATGCAAACGAACAATATTTACGCCTAATTTTGCAAGGCGTTTTACCATTTTATCTATTTCTTCGTGTGTTAGAAATACATCTCCCCCAACTAAATTCGTTCCAAAAAAACGAGCCGGGGTTCCATCTTCAAAAATAAGAGATTTATCCTTTTCTGAAATTTTAATGAATCCGTGTTTTCCTGCTGGTCTGTCAAGTTCATCGGTAAAATCTATAATTGCTTTTTTATCGTAATTATCCTGTGCGGGAGAAAATTCATACCAGTGCGTTCGGTCTTCACCTTTGAATTCAGTGGTTTTAACCGGTTTACCCCTGGCATCTTTTCCTGTGACTTTAATTTTGTCAATCCACATAGTTCCTTTACAATTTAAGAGACCTGCAAATACCTGTATTGATTTTGTCTCTTTTGGAACTAAATATTCGCGTTCCATATATGACCATTCTTCGATAGTGCCGGTTGCTTCGCCAACAACAGGAGGCCAGTCCCCGAATCTTCCTGTTTCATTGTGAAATTCAATTGAAATGCGAGCTTTTTCCCATGGATTAACTCCCTGTTCAACATCTTTAATCTTATACCAGCCAGATATATTAATTGATGATATTTTAGAAGTATCTATTGGTATTTGCTGAATAATCATAGAAAATACAGGGGAAGTATTTGTTATTTTAAAACAGGTAGGAGATTTATAACCCGGAGATTCAAAAGATGCATCTCCATTTATCCATCCGCCCCAGTATAATGGCTTTGATGAACCAAACTCCATATCCCCGTTCATTAACATATCCTCTTCATCACGCGGAATCACAAATTCAACATCAGGAAAAATCTGTAAATCATCAGCCCACATCTCGCCGGTGCAATTTGATAACTGTACCTGAATCAGTATAGAACGTGCATCAGGCGGGACATTTATTATATTCATTTTTTCCGACCAGTCAAAACTTCCTTTCCATCTGCCAAGTTCTGGCCAGCCACCAACCTGAACACTTTTTGAGTCATAAAACAAGACCATAACACGAGCCCATTCCCATTCCTGTGGTCCCGGTATTATATTTTTTATTTTAAGTTTTGCTTTTATCAGTATTGATTTTATTGAACCAGGTTCTATTAAAATTGTTTGATTTACTTCTTTATATTCATTTTTTGTATTTTTTAAATAAATAACCTTATTGTCATTTTCAGTAATAAGAGATACCCCATCATTTGTTGAAAATGTCCAGAAATCAGGGACATTATCATTGTTTTCATCAAGTTCAAAATTACCATTTTTTAAGATGTTTTCTGATGAAAATAAATTAAATGTTATAAACAAAAAGAAAGAAATAAGGATAAGTGTTTTTCTCATCACAGCCTCCATTTTTAATCAGTGTAAGGGATATTATAAATCAATATTTTTATATGTCAATGTTATAACGCTGGAAAATGACGAGGGTTGCAGATTATTTTGATTTTCTAAATATTTTTTTTAATTTAAAAGCTGTTTCTTTTATGACGTCTGACAGAAAAAGTTGTTCTTTTTTATTTAAAGAATTAATCAAAGGCTCGTATTTTTTAAGTATATTGTTATTTGTTTTTTTGATATCTTTATCAAACTGAAATAAAAGAAAAATAGGCATTTTTAAGATTTCAGAAATTTTAATGATTGTTTTAAGTGAAGGTGCGCGTTTACCGTTTTCAATCTGGCTTAAGAAATTTTGACTAATATTGATAAGTTCACTTAACTGTTCCTGTGTAAGCCCTGCATTTTCCCTATAAAATCTGATTTTCAACCCTAAATTTTTTAAATACTCTTTCATTTATACTCCATATTTCAATATTTAATATTGCAAAATTATAACATATTATATTATAAAGATTATAAACTTATAGCAATATTTAATATTGACAAAAAGGGATAATACTATTATAATATATATAACATTAAGATATATAGATAATTATAAAAATACAGGAGGTTAATATGGGGAATCGCGATTTTGATAGCATAGACAGGGATATTATAATAAAAATAGTTAAAGAAAGATTGATTCAAAAAGGTGAAAAAA
>FWPV01016455.1_pt1 | contig 10417 bp, 7 predicted proteins | sample 2228371 | NCBI WGS metagenome assembly FWPV01 (sample SAMEA103939776, study PRJEB20133) | metagenome
GGGGGCGATCTCCGCATTTACCGAAGCAGCGCATCGTCTTTCGTCCGGTCAGGCCGGCACGATCTCGATCGCGCGCGCCTCTTCCTTGAGCAGCCGGTCCACGGCGATCTTCTTTTCGGCGAGGGGCTCGGGACGATGCTCCTCGCGGATCGATCTCGACCTCAAGAGAAAGCCGGTGAGCGCCTCGTCGATGTCGCGGAACGCCGCGATGGCCTTTTCGGCGGCCAGCGTCTGGGCCGCGACGCTCGAGGCCGCCACGCGGACGCCGGGAAAGAGGGCGCGGAACAGGGGAATGGCCATCACGTGGTCGGGATGGGCATGGGTGACCACCACCTGGCGGACCGAATCGCCGGGCACTCCCAAGGCCTCCAATTGCTGCGGGAGCAGCTTGCCCACGGCTCCCACGCCGCCTTCGAACAGGGCCGCCTCCCCCCCGTCTTTCGCCAGGTAAAGCGGGTATTCCTTCGTTCCAAGCATCCAAAAGTCGTCGAACATCGCGACCGGGGGATTCTGGACCAGCATGGGACTCTCCTCGCAAAGTTCACTTCGCCCACGCGCCGCGGGGCGGGGGCTATCTCTCGGCTGTCTCCAACGCGAACAACGCCGCCCCAAACGCCCCGGCGAATTGCGGGTCGGGCGGCACGAGCGGCTCCTGGCCAAAGGCCTCGCCCATCAAACACACGAGGATCGGATTGTGGGCCACCACGCCGCCAGTCAGCACCAAGGCCCCTTGCGGCGAGTCCATCTCCACGATCCGCTTCACGACCGACCGGAAGGCGCCCTTGGCAATATCTTCCACCTTCTCGCCGGCGCGAATCCGCTCGAGGATCTCCGTGGCGGTGAACACCGTGCAGAAGCTGCCCAGCGTCACTTCCTTGGTCGATTGCTCGGCCAGGCGATTGAGATCGCCGACGGGCACATCGAGCCGGTGGGCGATTTCCTCGAGAAACGCGCCCGTGCCCGCCGCGCACTTGCGGTTCATCTTGAACCCCGTCCGGCGGCCGGCGGCATCCAGATGGATCACCTTGCTGTCCTGGGCGCCGATGTCGACCACGGTCATGGCCCGGCGGAAATGATGGAACGCCCCCTTGGCGTGGCACGCGATTTCGGTCATCGTGGCCTGGGTCCAGGGCACGTTGTCGCGGCCGTAGCCGGTCGAAACCGTCCGTGCCACGTCGCCGCGCGACAAGCCGGCGCACTTGAGCGCCTCGGCAAGGCAGCGCTCGGCCGTCGCCAGGTAGTCCACGCCCGAGCTCCGCACGGTCTTTCCCAACACCTCGGCGCGGCCGTCGATCACCACCAGCTTCGCCCGGCTCGCCCCGATGTCAATCCCGACGTAATGGCTCATCCGCAATTCCTTGTCCAACCCGGGGCCGGGCGGGCTAGTTCTGCGCCAACTGCTCGATGAACGCCTCGATATTGGTCCGGCTTTGCTCCTCCGAATAGAGGCGCAGATCGTTCAGGTCGCCGTGGAGGATCAGGAAGGGCTTGCCCGTCTTCTTGTGGATCCGCTGGGCCAATTCGTACCGGCAGTTCGAGTTGTTCGGACACGTCTTCGCGTCGTGATAAAGAATTCCGTCCACGCGGTACTTGGCGAACATTTCCTCGATGTAGCGTTCCTTCCGGTCGTCGGAGCGGCAGATGAAGATGCTGCTATAGGCCCGGGCCATGCCGCGGAACGGATCGGCCGGATCGAGGGCCTCGAAGATCCAACTGTTGCAGTAGGTCGAGGCAACCACGCAGGTCCCCAGATCGGCGAATTGCGTGGAAAGGCTCTTCAGCTTGCCCCAAATCGGCATCCCTTCCCAATAGATGCGGAACCGCTCGCCGGGCACGGCCGCCACGCCCTGGGCAATCCGCTCCTTGAGTTCGGCCAGGAGCAACCGGTAGTAGTCGACCGCCTCTTGCGTGCCGCGCAGCACCACGGCCGGCCCCATCTGGATCGTCCCGTCGAAAAACGTGATCGGCGAGGGCGCGTGCGCCGCCGTTTCGAGCACCTCCTTCCACAACAACGTGCACTGGCGCGACGTGGCGATGACCTCGCTCAGCCGGTCGCGGTCGAGCTTCGTCCCAGCCACTTGCTCCAGCGGCTCGACAAGGGCCTCGATTTGGCCCGCCACATAGTTCACCAAGGCCTCATCCACCTCGCCAATCGCGCGGGGCGTGTGGATGCCGATGCAAGGCACGCTCCACTCCCGGGCATAGAACTGGAACCAGTCCTTCACGTCACGGCACTGGTTCGTGTTGAACACGAGCACGTCGGCCTTGGGCGGACCCGGCAACTTCATCTTTTGGATCGGACTCTCCCCCTTCAGATAGGAGCCGATGTCGCTGGTCAGGTAGGAACAGATGTCGGGCGAGAAACCGCGGGCATTGGCCAGGGGGATCAGGTCCGTGGCCATGCGAGACGCCCCGAGCATGGCCCCGTGGTTTTCGGGAAAATAGACATTGAACCCCAAGGCCCGAAGCAGCTCGGCAGGGCCCACGCTCGTGCACCATGCGGTCTTCTTGCCCTCGGCCGGGCCGTGGCACAGATCGGCGAAGTACTTGCCCATCACCGCTTTCATGGTGTTGGTAGCCTCGAAGTCTTTCCGCTCCTGAACAGTCTGGATTGGTTTCGAACACGGCAGGGAAACGCGGAGCGCGGCGGCACACTCCGCCCCGATGTCCGGTGGTTCTTGATGCGTCGCCGTCGCGTCGGCGACCATCGGCGCCCAAGTGGCCGCGGGCCGTCAATCGAGACACCGCGGCGCACGGCCAAACTCCCTTTGTAACTTGGCACGGCCGCCGGGAGCAACGCCGCTCAAGTGGGGTGCGAAAGCACCCTGCCCCGCTCCGCCATCCCCCGAACGACGCTTTCGGCGAGCGGCGCTCGCGCGCAGGCCCACCTCTGCGGGGAGATTTGGAGAAGCCCGACGGAATGGCAGGATCAGAACACGAGGGTGATTTTCAGGGAGTCCACCGATTGATCGGGGTGGGCGTACATCTCGAACGCCTCAGGGGCCTTGTCCCAGGGCAGGCACGGCGTGACCATCGAGCCCAGGTCCACGTGGCCCCGCGTGATCATGTCGACTGCGGTCTGAAAATACTCCATGCACTCGGGCCCGTTGGAGGTCAGGATTTCCAGCTCGCGCATCACGGCCTGGAACCAGGGAAACTCCTGCATCTCGTAGTGGGGGATGCCGAAGACGTAAAGACGGCCCTGCCGCCGTGCCAGCTTGACCGATTCGCAGACCGAATCCGGCTGCCCCACCGCTTCGACGACGAAATCGGCCATGGCGCCGCCAGTCAAGCGATGGACCGCCTCGGCAGGGTCTTCCCGCGACGCGTCCACGACGTCGGTCGCCCCAAAACGCAATGCCCATCGCAGGCGCCAAGCGACTTTGTCGATCGCGATGATCTGCCGCGCGCCCATCCGGCCGAGCACCTGGGAAAAAATCAGTCCCATCGGCCCCTGGCCCAACACCGCGCATCGCTGATTGATGACCGGCCCGGTCCTCGCCATGGCCCGCAGCACCGTGGCAAGCGGCTGCGCGGTGATGAGCGAGGGCAAGTCGGGCGGATCGTCGGGAAGGCGGGCCAATCCCTGGGCCTTGGATCGGATGAACTCCGCGAAACCGTTGTAATCCTCGGGATGCGCCAGCACCAACGTGCCTGGCTCCCAGCCCGGCGCGCGCGACTCGACGATCACGCCGATGTTCTCGTGGCCCAGCCAGCCCGGTGGGCTCTTCTCGATCAGCCCGGCCCAGCGGCCCTCGCCCAAATACGGCCCCATGTTCGTTCCGCACAACGCCACGTAGCGGCACTGCACCAGCACTTCCCCGTCGCCCGGAACAGGCTTCGGGGCGTCGTCAACCAGGACCACTTGTCGGGGTCCAAGGAATTTCACCGCGCGCATGAGACTTTTCCATTCCCTCCCGTTCGACGACGCGGCAACCTCGCGCCGGCACGCCCGCCAAACGTTTCCCCAGCCGGCGTGCCCGCCCATGACTCGCGGCCGCGAGGCTCGGTCCGCGCCCAGCCGCTCAACTTGACCGCCGGGAGCCCTCATTCTCGGTGGAGCCCCAAGGCAGGTCAAGCGCCAAGCCGGCCGCGGGTCACAAATGGAACCTGAAGGTCTGGGACAGGGCCCGAAGCAAACGGGCGCCCAGAGACCGCGGCGCGGCAAGGATCTTGGCCTGGCCGCGGGCGCCCGGAAGCAGGCCGGCCGGTGGGTCTTCGAGAGCGACGCGAACCTGATACGAAGGGACGGCCGGACGGGGCGCCCCGGTGTGATCGCGGCGGATCGGCAGATCGCCCGGCTGGGCCAGCTCGCGGGGCGCGACCTTGAGATCGGTTCGAGCCACCTCCACGATCGTTCCCCGAAACACCTGGCCCGGGTGGGATTCGAATTTCAAGCGCACGGCCTGGCCTTCTTCCACGAAGGGAATGTCGGTTTGATCGACCACCAACGAGGCCTCCATGCGCGCGAGGTCGGCTACTTCGCACACCAAGACGCCGCGTTCCAGATGGACCCCGCGATTTCTGGCGTCCAACGGCCCGCCTTGCCGGCCGGCCAAGGCGCCGCGCTGGAAGGGCGTTGGCGGTGATCGCGGTGGGGGAATCAGGGTTCCGGCGGCGGGCGAGCGGAGCACCAGCCGTTCCCGATCCAACTCCCGCTGGCGCCATCGCGACTCGAGATCGGCCAATGCTTCCTCGGCCGGAGGAATCTGGGGGGCAAGGCTCGGGTCGGCCGGGAGCCGCAGGCGCAGGTGTTCCAAGCGCCGACGCTGCCGCTCCCTTTGACCGCTCAGTTCCGCGAGTTCCCGATCGATCTCGGCGTTGGCGAGCCGCGCCAGCACCTGGCCTTGGGAGACTTGGGCCCCCGGCTCGACGGCTTCGGTCAGCCGGCCCGGAACCGACACGTAGATGGAGTGTCCATCCCGCGGCTGGACCACGAGCGGCGCGCGGACTCGCATCGGCAGCGGCACCACCAGCGCGAGCATCGCCGGCGCCAGGCAGACGGCCACTCCCAGTGCCGCGCGGCCCGCGCGCACGGGTTCCCGACCGCCAGGCTGCGACAGCCACGCGCCGAGGCGGACGGCCGGCGCGGCGATCATGCCGCCGAGGACCATGGCCGCAAGCAGCGCGGAGACGACCTGCAATCCGTGGGGCTTCAGCAGGTGATGCAGCGTCCAAAGGATGGCCGCCACGACCAGCCAGCGGTAGGCGGCCGACGCCATCCCGTAAACGACCGCGAGTGTCCGATGCCGCCGCGGCAGATAGCGATCCTCCGGCGGATCGACACCCAGGATGCAGCGGCCCAGCACGCGGTGCGCCAAGGCCCGGCCGTGCTGGCTCAGGTTGGGAATCTCCAGGGCGTCGGCGAGCACGAAATAGCCGTCGTAGCGGAGCAGGGGGTTGCCATTGAGAAAGACCGTGTTCACCGAGCAGAGAACGACGATGTTGAGGAAGAGGGTGTTCCAAAGTCCCGGCTCGCTGAACCACCACAGGATCAGTGCCACCGCGGCCAGGAACAACTCGACGAGGATGCCCGCCGCCGATATGGCCACGCGATGCCATTTGTTGGGCAGCCGCCATGCGTCGGAGACATCGCAGTACAAGCACGGCGTGCCCACGAGCAAGAGCAGCCCGATCTCGTGGCATTCGCCGCCAAAGTGCTTGCAAGTCAGCGCGTGGACCAGCTCGTGGAAACATTTGACCAGCGCCAGGACAACGGCCAGCCACGGGAGATTGCCCGCCGTCCAGAAGGCCGACGCCTGGCCGAACTTTGTCGCCAGGGCATCGCATTGCACGACCACCAGCACCGCGGCCGCCGCCGCCACGAGCGCGCCGATCGCAAGGAACCAGCGGGAGAAGAGCCACGCACAGCGGGGGTGGAGCCAGGCAAGCAAGGGTTCGGGAGCGATTCCGCGGAATCGGATCGCCAGCAGGTTCATCATCGCCTCGGCCCAGGCCTTGTGGCGCCGCTCGACGCGGCGGCGGTACAGCGTTTCGCCCTGGCCGGGAGCGCGACCGACAACCAACCCCGAGGCGTGCAAATGTCCGAGGAAGGCGTGAAGCTGATCCAGGCCGATTTGCCGCGGCGCGAAGAGTGCCTGGAATCGGCTTTGGAGTTCGCTGAGGCTCGCCTGGCCGTCGAGCAGGGTCAAGATTGCGTGTTCCTCCTCGCCCAAGTGATAGTATCTGAGCGACAAGGGATCCTTGACCAGCCAGTAACGGACCGACCCGTAGGACTGCGGAATCATGACGAGGTCGGGCCGGGCCCGCAGCCCTAGCGGACGGTCCGCCGCGGACGAAAAAAGCGGGCGCGAGGCCGCCGCGCCTCCTCGTGGCGCCCTTGCGGCGTTTCCTTCAGCGGCCGGGGCCATCACGGTTTTTCCTCGATGACCACTCTCGCCTTCATGCCGGGCCGAAGTCGCAACTGGCGATTCTCGACCTCCGCCCAAATCCGCACTTGCGCGTTGACCGGATCGATTTCGGGATCCACGAAGACGATCTTGCCTGGGAACTCGGCGGCCGGCCCCCCGGGCACCTCGACAACAAGGCGGACGGGCCTACCCTGCATGTCGTCGCTGAACTGCTGCGTCTTGACAAACCCTTCGGCGCGGAGGCGGTCGAGGCGGAGGATCCGTACCACGACTTCGCCAGGCTTGACCCATTCCCCGCGATGCCGATGCACCTGCACCACGAGGCCCGCCAAAGGGGCCGCGATCTTGTGCCGCGCGAGTTTCTGCTCCGCGGCTCGTTGTTCGTTCTCCTTGACCTGCCGCGTCAAGGCGGCAATGCGCGATTCGTGCTCCGCCTGCTCGACCTCCAGACGCCCCCGTTCCACCACCAGGCGCAAGCGGTCGATTTCCGTTTGGGAAACGCTCTTGGGATAGCTGCGGTTGGTCTCCAGCGAGCGATCCAACTCGGCTTGGGCGACCTCGACCGATTTCTTCGCGAAACGCACGTTGACCGTGTTTTCCGCGTTCGCTCGGGCGATCTCCGATTCGAACCTCGCCCGCTCGAGGGCAATTTTCGCCTCGGCGTCGTCGATCTCCGCAATCAGGGCATCCTGCTCCACCATCTGGCCCTCCGCCACGTGGACGGCGGCCAGCACGCCCGCTTCCCGGGCGGGCACGTCGACCTGCTCCACGAGTCGCAGGAGCATGGCGGGGACCTCGATCCGCGGGCCGGCTTCCTGGGCCGCCGCGCCACGTGCCCAAAACCGAAACCCCGCGATCATCGCCGCGACCAGGACCGCCAGACGAACGAGACGTGTTGCCATCGCTTTGCCCTCAAAACAGGATCCAGGTTCGGACGGCATCGATCAGGTCGTGGAACCAAACGTAGCCAAGCGAGCGGGTGCCGCAATGGATGCGGGCCACGACCGTTGCTCCCGGCACTCGTTCGGGAATCTCCCCCGCGTCGAGGACCGCCGTGGCAAGGACCACCGCGCCTTCGAGTTCGTCGACTTCGGTGCGTTCCCCCAGGCGGTCCAGCCGGGCCCGCAGCACCTGGCCCGGATCGGTCGCCAACGCGAACGATACGTCCAATCGGCCGTCGCCGCGGGCCCGGGCCTCGGCAAGATGCCGCAGGCGCCGTTCCGGTACGCGAAGCTCCAACCGCCACGGCCCGGAAAGATCGGCCACTGTCAAAAGCGATTGTCCCCGGCTGACGGGCCGCGAAGCGAGCAATTGCTCCGCGTCCCAGGTAAGCAATTCGCCGGCGATGGGGCTGCGGACCTGAAGTTCCGACTCCTGGCGCTTGAGAATCTCGTGTTGCGATTGGAGACTCGCCACCAGGGCGCGGAGCTCCTCTTGTTGGGCCGTCAACTCGGTGTATCGCTTGCGCTGGGCTTCGTCTTCCCGCCGATTCAAGAGCTGCTCCGATTCGATCGCCGCCAGACGCTTGCGCGCGGTCTGAAGCTCTCCCCAGACCCGCTTCAATTCCAACTCCAGCGACGGCTTGCGGAGCATCAGCACGAGCTGGTTGGCCGCTACCCGGCGCCCGCTTTGAACCAGCAGTTCGGCGGTCACGGCGTCGTCGGGAGCAAAAAGATCGCGCATGACCAGCGGTTGGAGTTCGCCGCGGGCCTCGACGCTGAAATCGGCGGGCGTCCAGACGAGAGCGGCGACCACGGCGGCCAACGCCGCCACCCCGGCCGCCCAGCCCGCCAAACGCCGCCCACGCATCGCGGCCACGGCGGCTCCGAGCCGCCGCTGAAATCGCCCGAACGGCAGCCTCGCCAAGGCCAACGCGTTTTGAAGCGCCAGGGCGCTATGGTCGGCCACGGCGGCGCACGCGGCGCGGAGCCCCTCGTCGGCCGGACCGAAAAACCGCTCGACCACCAGTCCTCCGACAATCCTCCGCCCGGCCGACAATCCATCCGTTTCTTCCACGCACAAAGGCACAATCCCCAGCCCCCGTGCGTGTGACTCATCCAGATAATCTTGAAGCGGGGAATCAATTTGCGGGGCCAGATCCCGCTCGGTGGGATACCACAGGGGCTCGCCGGCCGCCAGCGCCGCTTCGGCAAGCCGTTCCAGAAGGCGGACCGTGTTGGATCGCCGGCTGAAGCTCTCGACCCCGCTGATCGCCACTGCCTCGCACCCTTTTCGCCGCCGAACCAGCAAGCTCACGCGGTCGCACGAGAGAATCCGCAAGGCCTCGTTGGCAATCGCATAGGCGACCGGCTCCAGATCCAGGCTGGCGTGAATCCGCCGTGAAAACTCGTCGAGCTGGGTGATTTGGCGGTGGAACCTTCGCAGCTCGCCAACCAACACGCGGCGCTCATGGTCGGCCACGATCTCGCACGCGGCCTCAAGAAAACGAAGGTAGCCGTCTTGAAGACTTGCCGATGCCCCTGGCCGGGCAACCATCTCCAGCACTCCGGCCGAAAGATCGTCTACCGTCCAAGGAACGAAAAGCAGAATCTCATCCGTCGGGTTGGGTGCGGGGAAGTCGGCGGCGACAGCCGCACTGGGACCAACCGCCCTAGCCGTCTGGTGGTCCATGACCCACGCCGCACAAACCCGGCGCCATGCCGCCGCCTCGGGGCCCGCAATCTCGCCCTGGGCGCAACACCCCACCGCGACCTCGAGCTGCACGCCACCCCGATCGCGCCGCCACATCGCCCCCCCACTAAAGCCGAGTTCCGAAATCACCCGCTCGATAAGAGAACGCGAAAACAGCCCCCGATCCGGCAGCTCTTTTGCAAGCGATGCCAGTCCATCAAGCAGTGTGTCGATTACTTGGAGCGTCGCATGGTCCATGAGGGGGGATAACAACAAACAAAGGGGTTCACGCCCTTCAAAATAATGGTTTTCCGCGTTTTCAAGAACGGCGAATCATTGGTTTATCGCCGCTGCGGAAGGAACTCGCGAATCCTAGGTATAATGGGGCAAATAGAATATCTCAAAAGTCTGGGAAGGCCATGTAATCGTAGTTAAGGCGACGTAAGCGTTGTGCCGATTATTTCGGAAAGTCCGTATTTATCGGGGGTTTCGCGCCGACGGAATCTAAGGGATCTGAGGTTTGCTCCGATCCTCGGTAGATGATCAAGGGCTGACGATGCGCGTTCGGCTCGCGTGGGCATGGGTGCTTGCGGGAACCACGGTCCTGATGCTTTCAGGCTGCCTGGTTCGTCGGGAGTGTGCGCGCGTCCCCGCCGCTGCCACACTGGATTTCAGCCGAAGGGCCCTGGAGACCGAGTATCCCGACGTCGAAACGGCGTCGGGCGATCAGGCGGGTGGGCCGGCAACCCCTCGCTCCATCGAAGACCACGACAAGCTCAAATACCAGGACATCACGCTGCAAGAGGCGATCCAACTTGCCCTTGAGCACTCGCGAGTGATGGCCGACTTGGGTGGGACCGTGCTCCGTTCGCCCGACACCATGTCGACGACCTACGATCCCGCGGTCCAGGAAACCGATCCGCAGTTCGGCGTCGAGGGCGCGCTGAGCGCTTTTGACGCCCAGTTCGCCACCAGCCTGTTTTTCGAACGCAACGACCGGCGATACAACAACCGTTTTGTTGGAAATCTTGGCTTCTTCGACCAGGAATTCAACGTCTTCAAAGCCGAGATCACGAAACGCGCCGTGACCGGCAGCCAATTCACGGTGCGCAAGATGGTTGACTTCGATCGGAACAACAACCTCGGCAACCAGTTTCGCGACGGCGCGTGGGACGCCTTGCTCGAGGGCGAAGTCCGCCATCCGTTTCTCCGCGGCGGCGGCGTCGAATTCAACCGCATTGCCGGGACGAACGGGCAGAACGGCGTCTATAACGGAGTGTTGATCGCTCGGGTCCGGACCGACATCACCCTGGCGGACTTCCAGAGGGGCGTTCGCGACCTCTTGGCCAACGTGGAAAATGCCTATTGGGACCTGTACTTCGCCTACCGCGATCTGGACACCAAGATTCGGGCCC
>FWPV01016456.1_pt1 | contig 10417 bp, 5 predicted proteins | sample 2228371 | NCBI WGS metagenome assembly FWPV01 (sample SAMEA103939776, study PRJEB20133) | metagenome
CAACCCGTTTTTCTGAAAAGCCCTCGTGGGTTCGAATTCGGACAGGAGTCTTCTGCTGCGGGATTCGTCGCCTGCCGAACACTGAGTGCCGATTCATGCGCGAAGAGATTGTAATTTTGGATTTCGGTTCGCAATACACGCAAGTGATCGCCCGGCGCGCCGTGCTCCTCGGCGCGACGCTGTACACGTACATCCCGGCGCGGGTGTTGTGGCTGCTATTCCCCGCGTTTTTGGCTTATCTGGCGCTCTACCACCGGGCAGTATTCCGCCGGATCGCCGTACCGGCGCTCATTGCGATTGGCGTAGGGCTGCTGCTGTCTACGCCGCTGTTTCTGTACCTGCACGCCAACCCTGGTCTCGAACAGCGACTGGGGATGCTCGACGAGCCGCTGCGGGCGCTGGCTGCGGGCGATGCGTCGGTCGTGCTCAAGCGCGCCGCGAGCTGCCTGGCAGCGTTCGTCATCCCCGGGCAGGGCGATGACTTCCTGGCCTATAACATACCGGGGCGTCCGTTCCTCAATCCGATCACCGGGGCGCTGTTCCTTGCCGGGGCGGCGATTTGCCTGCTGCGCATACGTCAACCCGGCTACACGATGGCGCTGCTGTGGTTCGCGGTCAGCATCTCGCCTTCGCTGGTCACGGGCGCGGCGGCCAGCACGACGCGCAGTATCACGGCGCTGCCGCCGACGTTTCTCCTCCCGGCCATTGCTGCGGTGACAGGCGCGCGATGGATCGCAACACGGGGGGGCCGCCAGGCCGGACAGATGACGGTGAGCGCATTGGCGGTGTTCGTTTCACTCAGCGGCATAGCGACAGTGCGCGATTATGCGACATGGGCCAACACACCAGAGGTGCGCGCTGCCTACCTGCACACTCTGGTAGAGACCGCCGCCTACCTCGATGCCGCGCCCGAATCCGGCCTCGTCGCCCTGTCAACCGCCCTGCCCCACGCGCCACACGATCCCTACGTATTTGACGCCAGCCTGCGCCGCTCCGATCTGCCAACGCGCTGGTTCAACGGTCAACGGGCGCTGATCCTGCCCACAGCAGCGACGGCGCGCCTCATCGCCCTGGCTGTAGCGACGCTCGATCCGTACTTTGCCGATTTGCCCGGACTGGCTTTCCGCGAGCGCGTGGCGATGCGGCCCGACGACCTCAACCCGTACTTCGATGTCTACGATTGGGCGCCGCAAATCACCCGCCGGGCATTGCTTGACCGCGCCCAGGGGACGCCCCTCGATCTGACGCTGCCGGTTGATCTAGATGGCGCGCTATCGCTACGCGGTTACGATCTACGCACGCCGGCTGTCGCGCCGGGCGGGATGGTCGAATTGGTCACCCTATGGGAAGTGACCGACCCCGCGCGCGTGCGGCCTCAGGATCTGTCGAACGCCGGGCAGGAACTGGTATTCTTCACGCACGCGCGCGATGCTGCGGGAGTGATCGTGGGGCAGGATGACCGACTGGATGCGCCAGCCTGGAATTGGCAAACCGGCGACTTGGTGGCGCAAATTCACCGCTTTACGTTGAATGAGCGGGCGACAGCGGGGACGCTTGAGCTAGTCGTCGGCGTCTACCGGCGCTCCGACATGACCCGCCTGCCGGTGCGCGGCGATGGGGCAGCGAAGGGCGACGTGATACGCCTGTCGCCGTTAGAGGTACGCGCGCCATGAACATCTCATTCTAAACGAATCGCTCAGGCCGGTCTCCAGACCGCGCCCGCCCAAGCCTGGGTCAACGATGGCACGGTCAGAGACCGGCCACAGCAGACATTTCTATTTGTCCCAATCCCAAATCGGAGTAGAATGGCGGCGTGATGACAACGCGCGACAAAGCAAAAGTCCGCTTCTTCCCGAACCCGGTCCGGCGGTACACACTTCCCGCCATAGTGCTGGCGGTGCTGTGCGCTGCCTTTTTCTGGGATGCCTTATGGCTGCCGGAGGGCTACGCGCTCGGCGGCAACGACTTGATCAACATGTTCGCGCCCTGGCTACGCTTCACAGTGACGGCAATGCAACAAGGGCGATTGCCCCTGTGGAACCCCACCCTCTTTTCGGGGACGCCCTTCATCGCCAATCCGCAGCCCGCGCTGTTTTATCCGCCCACCTGGCTGGTATTGCTGATGACGCCCACGCGCGCGCTGGCGTTGAGCCTTGTGCTTCACATCTGGCTGGCTGGTGTGGGGATGTATATCTGGCTGCGGTCGGAGTCAGCTTCCGAGGTCGGGGCGTTCCTGGGCGCGGTGGTGCTCGCCTTCAGCGGGTATACCTTCACCCGCATCCAGGCCGGACATGTGGGGCTGTTCAACACGGGCGCGTGGTTGCCGTTGATTTTGTGGATGGGGAAGCGCGCCCTGGAGCGCCGCTCATGGCGCTGGGCAATCCTCGGCGGCGCGCCGGTGGGGATAGCGTTTTTGGCGGGACACACGGCCACGTTCGTCTATGTTGGGCTGGCGCTGGCGCTCTATCTGACGTTCTGTGCATGGCGTTCCGCGCTCGATCTGCGAGTTATGCTGAAAATCCTGCTCCCGGCGCTGATCCTGATGACCGTTGTGGGTTTGGGATTGGGTGCGGTACAACTGCTGCCTCTGGCCGAGTTGACCATTCACTCCAACCGGCAATCGGTGGATTACGCCTTCGCCGCCCGTTTCTCGTGGCCGCCGGGTTACGTACTCACCCTTCTTATCCCCAACTTCTTCGGCGAGCCGACGCGCACCGGCTATTGGGGCGACGGCGTCTACGACGAGGTCATCTTCTACGTTGGACTGCTGCCGCTGCTGCTGGCGCTCTTGGGCGCGCGGACGCGCCACCGCCTGACGCCGTTTCTGGTCGCGCTGGGGCTGGGCGCGCTGCTGCTGGCGTTGGGACAGTACGGCGTGCTGCATCCATTATTCTACCGCTTTGTGCCGCTGTTCCGCATTATGCGAGCGCCGGCGCGGGCCGGATTTCTGTTCACCTTAGCCGCCGCGGCTCTGGCCGGGCTGACATTGACGGCGCTCCACACCCCTGACGAGCGCGCGCGGCTCCTCGGCCCGTGGAAATGGTCGTGGGTGTGGCCGGTGACGGGTGCGGCGCTGCTCCTGGCGATGATGGGTTTTGCCGCCTTTGCCTGGGGGCGCGAGTCCAACCCGGCGGCCGGACGGCTGTGGCACACGGCGAACCAGCTCGTGGTGTTCGCGCTGATGCTCGTCCCGGCGGTAGCCTGGCTGCGTCACGCCGCGACGCCCGGCAAATCCCTGCTGGCCGGCGCGGCGATTGCCCTGGCGTTGCTGGATTTGTGGACGTTCGGCGGCAGCATCGCCACGGTGAAAAGCGCGCCGGAGAACGCCTACTGGCGCATCGTGGCGCAGGCGATCCCCGATCCACAGGCGGCGCGAGTGCTGCCCTGGAACCTGGGCGACTTCGACCAAAACGGCGGGATGCCCTACGGGCTGCGCAGCATCACCGGCTACGACCCGCTGATGCTCGCACGCTACCAGAGCTTTATCCACTCGCGCAACGATCCCACCGCGCGCACGTTCGATCTGCTGAACGCCGGGTATCTGGTCACCACGGCACAACAGGCATTCCCGGACACGCCCGATACACCCCGCCTGTTGCGCGAGGAATCCGGCGTGTGGATTTACGAGCGGCCTTCCGCCCTGCCCCGCGCATGGGTGGCGACGCAGACGGAAGTGCTGGACGACGCCCGCATCCTCACCCGCATCCACGAGGCGGATTTCGATCCGCGCACGACGGCGCTGGTATCGACCCCGACCGCGTGCGCAAGCAGCGGCGAGCCTGGACAGGCAGAGGTCATCCGTGACGACGGCAACCGCATCGCAGCCCGCGTGCAGAGCGGCGGCGGGTTGCTCGTCTTCAGCGAGGTGGATTATCCGGGTTGGCGCGCCTTCGTGGATGGGGAGGCTGTCCCATTGGTGCGCGCCGACTACGTGCTGCGCGCGCTGTGCGTCCCCGCCGGCGAGCACGAGGTCACGCTCGTGTATGACCCGCCGCTGGTGAAGGTCGGCGCGTTCATCACCGGCTTGACGTTGTTGCTGCTCACCGGGCTGGGCCTGGCGGAGGCAAACAAATCGCTGGTTCGCCGAACCCCACGCCAGGACCGATGAATAAACCACTTGAGGGTCCCATACACACCACAGACGACGCCGCACCTGCTCCCCGCCTCAGCCGGTGGGAATGGGGTGCGCTGATCGTCATCCTGCTTGTTGCGGCGTTTCTGCGCTTCTACCGTCTCGATGCCGTTCCGCCCGGCCTCACGCACGACGAAGCCGATTTCGTCTACGATGCCGTCACGGTCTACAACGGCGCGCGCCCGCTCTACATCGCCAAAGTCGGTTATCAAGCGGAGCCGTTCATGCACTATGCCAGTGCATTGGTGATGGCCCTGGCCGGCCCCCATCACCTCGCGGTGCGGCTGACCTCGGCCTTGTTTGGGATGCTATTGGTGGGGCTGCTCTTCGCCTGGACACGCATGACGTTCGGCCCGCCGGTCGCACTGACGACGGCGGCTTTCCTGACCGTGGGCTATTGGGCCGTGGCGACCAGCCGGTTTGCGATCCGCGCCGAACCGACGGCCAGCCTCGCCACAATCGCGGCGATCTTTTTCTGGCTTGGTATGGAACTGCCCGGCGCGCCCATCGTCCGGAAGAAGGGATGGAATGCCGTGTGGTGGCTCGGCTTCACACTGGCGATGGCGGCCTCGATCTATGTCTACGAAGCGCCGCGCGTGACCTGGGCGGTCTACCCGGCGTTTGGCGCGCTCCTGGCGATCACGCAACCGCATCTGCTCCGCCGCCACGGGTGGAAACTGGCGTTGGCGCTGGTTGTCGCCGGTTTCCTGGCGCTGCCGCTGCTCACGCATCCTATGGCCTGGAATCGGGTCGGCCATTTAACCGGGCCGTTAGAGGCAGCCCGCAGCGGAGTCTTTGGGCCATTGTTGAAAAACATACTCGCCGTGTTGGGAATGTTTAACGTTCGCGGCGACCCCTTCGTGACCTACAACATCCCCGGACGGCCTGTGTTCGATCCGCTCACGGGGGCGCTCTTTATCATTGGCGTTGCGCTCTGCCTGTGGCGCTGGCGACGACCGGCAGCCGGGTTCAGTCTGCTGTGGCTGCTCATCGGCGCGGCGCCGGCCATGTTGAGCGAATTGCACAGCGCGACCCTGCGCGCCATCGCGGCCCAACCTGCCGCCTACCTTTTCCCCGGCGTGGCGCTGGCCGAGGCGATCGCCTGGATCATTCGCCGCCGCCAGAGCTGGGCGCGCAAGTTGCTGCCGGTAACGTTGGGGATGGTGCTCGTTGGTGGAGGCGCACTGACCTATCAAACGTATTTCGTCCGCTGGGGACAATCGCCGGAGGTAAAAGGAACGTACTTCGCCGACCTTTACCAGGCGTTGACCTACATCGCCGCTCATCCTGTGGACCGGCCAACCGTCATCTCGGCCGCTTTCCCCAATCTGCCGCACGATCCATACGTAGCGTGGGTGATGCCGCATCGAAATCCGCCCGATCTGCGCTGGGTAGACGGGCGCAGGTCGCTCGTGCTGCCCTCCGGCTCCACGGCGCGGCTGGTGACGCTGTCGCGCGCGCCGCTGGCGTCGCCCTTTGCGGAGGCGCTGGTCGGCATACAGACGGCGCACGTCCCGGTCGAGGGAACCGGCAACGCCTTCGCCGTCTACGACTGGAATCCGGCGGCGACGCTGGCCGCGCTGTACCCGGCGCACACCACGGCAACCGCCGACGGGCTAAGTCTGCCGGTCAATTTCGGCGGCGCGGCGGAATTGTCAGGCTACACGGTCGAGCCAGAACCGGTCGCCGCCGGGCAAACGTTGACGGTGACGACAGCCTGGCGCGTCATCGATCCAACGCCGCTCGGACCGACGCCGCCTGAGTATTACGGCTACGACGCTGCCATCTTTGTCCAACTGCTTGACGCAAACCGGCAAGTTGTCGCCCAGGAAGACCGGCTCGACGCGCCCGCATGGGATTGGCGACCCGGCGAGGTCTTCATCCAGATACACGTGCTCAGCTTGGGGGCCGATCTGGCAGCCGGAAAGTACGATCTCGCGCTGGGATTGTACGCCCGCCCCGCCATCCGCCGCCTGCCGGTACAGGTGGATGGGGTGGAACAAGGCGACGCAGTGCTGCTCAGGACGATAGAAGTTAGCAGCCGGTAAAGCGAGGTTATTGCCCTTGCACGGCGATCGGGCCGAGGAGCACCCGCTCGTCGAGGTAATGCCCATCGGGGGCGACCACCGGCAAACGGCCCGTCTCCGCATGAAACAGCCCCACTTGCAGCGGGTAACTGCCGGGCGGCGTATCCGGCAGCAGGGTGATCTGCCGGGTGACGGTCACCACGCCGCCGGGCGTCCAGACCACGCCGCTGCCATCACGACTGCCCCAGACGCGATACTCGGTATCCAAAACCTGGGCGAAGATTGCATAGTCGTGACGAGGTTCGGCGAGGACTTGCCAGTACAGCGTCGCCGTAAACGTCTCTCCCCCGGTCAAGCGGCGCGGTTCGAGCGTGTAGCCCATAAAGGCGATCTCATTGGCGAAGTTTGCGAAGTGCGCGTTCGGTCGGTCGCCGGGCAGGGCTGCGATTTCCACCGCACCGGCCTCCAGGCCTTGATCCGGGAATATGGTTTCGCCCACGCGCAACGGCAAGCGTCCCCACTCCTGTTCATACAGGCCCACACGCACCGTTGCCCGGTTCGGGGTGTAGGTCGTTTCGGGCACATCGAGCCGGTACGTGTCCACGAACGCGCGCCCGATGCGCCAGGACGTGGTCGGGGCGCGTCCCAGACCGGGCCAGGTGTCACGCTGCGTCACCACCGCGCCGATTTCGTCGATGAGGTGAATGTAGACGGCGTACGGGCGCGCGGTGCGCTGCAGCGGTTCCCACGTCACCCGCACCCATAGCGGTTCACCGGGACGGACTTGCGCCGGGTTAGTCTCCACGGCCAACACGCAGGCCACGTCGCCGAAGGAGGCCAGGGGCGACTCCTGTAGCGATTGAGCGACCGTAGCGCGCGGCGGATGCCGTACCGCGGGCCACAGGTATCCGCCCAGCGCAAGGCCGGACAAAAGCGCCATCAACGTCAGCACAAATACAGCCGTCCGCGCCGGCGTGCGCAGCCAGCCACACAGCCCGCCAACGACGAGGAGCGCAAAAGCCGGTAGCGCCGGGAACAAAAAGCGTCCCATCGCGCCTGCGGGTTGGATGAGCATGTAGTACAACACGACGGCCGTGTACAGGGCGATGGTCACAGTCAACAAGAGCGCCGGCGACATGGAGAACCGATGCCGTCCAGGCCACACATAGCCGGGCAAACTGACGGCACAAACCACCAGAACAGCACTATACACGCTTTGCGGCAGCGGGATTTGTCCGTAGCCAAAACGCCCCCACAGACTGGCCCACAAATAGGGGAGCCCCTGCCCGATCGCCCACCAGTTATCGCGGGCCGAACGTCCGGCCCATAACGCATTGACAACGCGCATACCGGTCGGGTCGCCGTACAACAGCCAATTGCGAACGAACCACCACCCGGCCAGCGCCAGGGCAATGCCGCCCACCACGAGCAAGCCGCGCCCGCAGCGTCGCACCCACGCCAGATGCCCGACGAAGTTACGCCTCTTCTGCCACGCTTCCCAAAACAACGCCAACGCGATCAGTGCCCCGGCTGCGGCCAGATGCAACTTGGCCAACAACGCGCACCCGTAGGCCAGGCCGAGCCAAATCACCACGCGGCGATCTGCGCCGTCCTGAACGATGCGGATACACAGGAGCAGTACAGCCGCGCCGCACGCCGCCGCAATGACGTCGTTGTTGATGGCCGCGCTGGTATAGATGAACTGTGGGTTGAACGCCACCACCGCCGCGCCGCCCAGCGCCAACCAGGGCGCATCCGGCCACACACGCCGCCCGATCTGGTAGGTCAGGAACACGGTGAGCGCGCCCAACAGCACGTTGACCCAACGCGGGATCATCGCCGCCAGATAACCTTCGCGGAAGGGGAAGCGTTCGGTTTCGCCGTGCCAGTATTGCAGTTTGTTGTCCACGCCCACTTCCCAGTTGCGATAGCCCCAGAATGGGTTGAGGGGGTGGTCGTACGTGCTGGTGTGGGACGAAGGCGCCCACGCACTCGCCAGGGCCGCCAGCGCATAATAAAGGGGTGGATGGTGGCTTTGCGAGCGCACTTCCTCTTGACCCTGGATGGGCAACGCGCGCTCGGTGACCAGTTTGCGGATGTAACGGTAGTGACGGATTTCGTCCGGCGCCTCGAAGAGCGGATTGATGAAGCTGACTGCTGCCGTCAACGCCACAAAAACGAGCATCAGGCCCGTGAACACACGCTCAGGCTTCATCGTTGGCTTCTCGTTTCCACAACCCGGTAAGACCTTCGACCAGATAGATCGCCAGGCCGATCAAGCCGACGACCAATGTCACGGCATACACCGACAACGTCATCCCGGCGGCGACGGCGTCGGGCACGCCGACCGAGCCGAAAAGCGGCTGTGCCACCCAATCGCGCGCGCCCAGGCCGCCCACGGAGATAGGGACGAGCAGCGTCAGCGAGAGAAGCGGCACAAAAACAAAGTAAAAACCGAGCGATACATCGATACCCACGGCGAGTCCGCACAACCAGTAGATGGCGATATTGACCAGGTTAAACAACGTAGAAAGCGCCAACGCCTGCCAGATCGCTCGTGCGCCGGAGCCGGAGACGGTGGCGTAAATGTCCGCCAGCTTGCCCTGCCCGGCAAGTGAGAGCGCCTGTGGCAGGCGCGCGGTGAGACGCCGCAACAGTCGCCCTTCCAACAACAGCGCGCCGCCAAGCAAGCCCCCCACCGCGACAATGACAAACATCCACATCAACCAGGGCGCTAACCCTTGGGTAAACGGCAGCACGGCTAATCCCAGCGCCATCAGGGAAAGGATACCGGTGAGCCGATCCACAATGACGGCGCCTAAAGCAGCGGACTGGCGATTCTGCTGCGCCAGTTCGACGACGCGCACCACGTCGCCGCCGAAACCGGAGGGCAGCACGGTGTTGAAGAAATTGCCGACCAGATAGAGCTTGAGCAGCCGCCCAAAAGGCGGCGTCACACCCAAGCCATGGAGCAACGCCCGCCAGCGAAAGACCCGGATGACGATCCCCAAGAGAAAAAGCAAGCACGCCGCCCCCAAATAACCAGGGGCGGCGTCCTTTAGCACTTTCACAACATCTGCGCCCCCAACTTGGCGCAGCAACAAAACCAACGCCGTCACACTCAGGGCGACACGGAACAGATTCGCCCAAAGACGGCGAGACCTCACCGCTGTGCCTCTGGACAGAATGGATCGTAGCGGAAGTAATCCACCAGCAACTCCTGTGGCGTCACTTCCCAGTTTCCGGCGATCAACCCGATCTTATCGTGCGGAAGTCCAGGCCCGAAGTTATAACGCACCATCCAGACGCCGTTCACATACCCGTCCACTCGCCCCCCGCGCACCACAACTTTGATAGTGTTGTAAGCCGGATTACTTTGGATATTGTAGAACTGATAACCGTCATTTTCCCAGTCAATCACACGATATTCAACATTCGTTTGATAATCCTGATAGACCGTGCGGTAGCGAATATTGTTGTTCCCGGGGTAAACATAATATGGGTAATGGATGACCGCCCGGTTGCGATTATCGTTGATCTGGAACGTGTAGAGGTCAGTAAAGCTTTCATTGCCGCCAAAGACGATCCCCCAGTGCGCCCACCAGATGATGCCGCCTCCCGTGTGGCTGACAAAGCGCGCGCGCGCCTCGATACAGTAGTTGGCGGGAATGGGCTTCATCGCGTCAGGCAACGGCGCCGCTACGGCCGGCCAAACCCACCATGTATCCACATCCCCACCCGCGTGGCGGGTCAAGGGGATGTAAAAACGGTAGTGACCGTCCTGATAGTTGATGTAAGACACAGTTTCCCAACCAGGCCAATTGGGATCCCAGAAATTGTACCGCTGATCTTCACCGGTATGCCAGCCCGAAGCCGGATTGGAAAATTCATCATGGTAGACGCGGCTGACCGAAGCCGACACCGTCTGACTCCATTCTCCTGCGCCATAGGCGTTATGACCGCGCACGCGATAGTAGTACACTCCGCCGGGCTTATCCGTAAAGTTGTAAGCAGACGTCGAACCGGACAGCGTGTAAGGCGTTGCGGCGCTGAAACTGGCATCCGACGCCTCTTGCAACTCATAGCCGGTGGGGGTTGTCGCAGACGGATGACTGCCATAAGTCCAACTCACCGTGTAATTGCCGCCCAAGTCCGGCGTCGTCACACTGATGGACGGCGGATAGGGTATGGGGGGCCAACGACGCATAACCAGCGGCAGTAATCGTCTAGTCGAGTGAGCAAGACCATGCATATAAAA
>FWPV01015328.1_pt1 | contig 10416 bp, 9 predicted proteins | sample 2228371 | NCBI WGS metagenome assembly FWPV01 (sample SAMEA103939776, study PRJEB20133) | metagenome
CGCCTCCACCACTTCCGTCTGGCCGTTGCCCTGCACCCCCGCAATTCCCAGGATCTCGCCTTTACGTAGGCTGAAACTGATATTTCGAAAATGCCCCGCTCGACAAAAATCTTTTACTTCTAAAACGACCGATCCTGTTTCAACGATCTGTTTGGGGTATATCTCTTTGATCTCTCTACCGACCATCATGCTGATTAACTGGTCATGCGATAAATTACGAGCTTCATCTGTGCAAATCAAACGGCCATCGCGCAAAACCGTGATTCGATCAGCAACCTGTAAAACCTCTTCAAGTTTATGAGAAATGTAGATGATCGCCACATTTTCAGCTTTGAGTTTGAAGATCTGTTCAAAAAGTGTTTTGATCTCCTTGTCGGTAATCGCAGATGTTGGTTCATCCATGATTACCACTCTTGCCGACAATGAAATTGCTTTAACAATTTCAACAAGCTGGCGTTGGGCAACACTCAAATTTTTCATGAGTGCCCTGGGATCAATGTTGATACCCATTCGTGAAAACAGTGCGCGCGTTTGAAGGCGTTGTTCTTTTTTGTTGACCAGGCTCAAGGGTCCCAGGTTTGTAGTTTTGATTTCCCGAGATAAAAAATTTTCTAAAATCCTCGTGCTCTACTTTCACTCCTTGTTCCAAAAGCCAGGAGAGAGTCATCTGTATATAAGGCTTTTCTACAAGGTCAACAGCTTCAATTTCTGTATCACCCCCCGCAAGTGGGCAGTTAACGAGCAAACTCGTCAGGTATTGAGAAGTCTTGCTGCAATTTAGCCTTACAAATCCTCCGCGAATTGGACCCTTTATTGTGATAGGAGCCATTCCATTACCGCGTGTCGATTCTACCTTGGCACCCAACTGATTCAATGCATCTATAAGCGGCTGAGCCGGCCGTCTTCTAATCTGTTCGTCTCCAGTGAACACACTCACGCCATTTACAAGAGCAGAAGAACCCATCGCGATATAAAGCGTAGTGCCCGAGTTGCCAACGTCAATCACATTTTCAGGGATCACAGGTAGTCCTGAAATACCTTCCACTACCCATTCATCAGCAATATCGACATGTGCGCCCAAAAGCCGATATGCATCGACACTTGCGAGAGTATCCAGTGCGGAAAGCGGCTTTTTTATAACCGATTTCCCCTTCGCTAAAGACGCGATCGCAACCGCCCGAATCGTATGAGACTTCGATCCTGGTATTTCAACCGCACCGCTGAGTTTCGATTTTTTTACTATTAGCTTCATATATGCCAAATATGCGCCCATACTTCGGGCGCATACATATTTTCTTAAGAATAACAATTGAACTCAACTTCTGTCAACACTAATTCCTTATATCTAAAAGACAAATCTATTGTAACTGGCCAACAAGCCACTCATTCCAATATGTGTCGGCAGCAAGTTTGAGATTAGAATAATTGGAAAGATAACTCGCAGGGGGAGGAATGTATATTCCTAATCCGTGTGCGTTCGCGGTATCGGGGTTATGTGTCTCATATAAAACCGCACTTTGGATTGCATTTGAAAGATTCATATATGCAATATTGAGGGCTGGAAGCGCAGCAGAGCAACGACTCATATAATCCTTAAGATCGTAGCTGTAACGTTGCGTTCCGCCTGCGGCTGTCGAGTAATTCAAAGAAGACATACGCGCATCTTGCAAAGCATTGGCATAGTCAACTCTATTATCATAAAGAATACGAGCACATTCATCGAGAGCGTTTGCAACCTCATCTATCTGCCTTAGATCCAATGCACTAAGAGTAATTCCATTTCGAGGCGCCGGGTATTGAAGAGCGTATTCCTCAACCATTATCGCGCAAAGCTGTTGCGGGGTAGTATTGTATCTTACTCGCCTCAGGATATTATAATATTCAAAACCTGGAGATGGCGCCAAAGTAGCTGAACCAACCATATAATCGGCAGAGTCTTTAAGCTCATAAGCAGTTTCCAGCTGTTGCATCAAGCACGCATCAAATGCTATCACGTTCAATCTCGAACCGCTCAATGCCTGAGGAATGCTCGTTATATTCATAGCTGTTCCGTTTGTTTCGTCTAAAAGAACGTATTTATATCGCGGCTCTGAACCGAAAGTTCTAAACTCCCATCCCGTGCCGTGATTCCAAATAACCAAACAATAATAATCAGCCGGAAATTCATTCACAGCATATTGCACAAAATCCCTAAGTGTTTGTTGATTAGCCATATCCAGTTCGCCAAGCGGCATCGTATCAAGCCTAATCGAGTTAATTTCGAGCATATTAGAATCTCTAGTAATGAGATAACGTCGTGTATCTGTCCAATCTCCACATGCATTGCTACGCCCTGGTATTCTATCTATTTGGACAACTATTCGCATATCTTTCACAGAGCCAATCTGCTCCATTTGATTGAAATTTGATATAGCGGCAGTTTCGAGGTCGTTATCTGCATCCATATAAACCATTATCGTCCAGGTTTCGTGCTGTTTGGCTTCTTCAAGCGTTGTAATTGGCGTTGGCAAGCTCGTTTTATTAGAACCTCCACTACCTCCACAGCTGCTCAACAACGCCACACAAACAAGGATTGCGGTTATCGATGCAATTAATCTCATGAGAAACATTATAATTCATCGGGCTCTTCATTACAAAAAAACCCGAGAGTCACTCCCGGGCTATCGATACCTACAATAAGAATGTTATCAGCAGTTCTTCAAAGTCACTGCCTCAATTATATTAGCGGCATCTTCGCATTTGTCGATTGCTTTTTCTAAATATTCATAAAGCTCTTTCCACTTGATAACTTCGACTGGATTCATTTCCTTTTCGAAAAGCCCTGCTATCGCATGTCGACTTACATTGTCGCCCTCGTTCTCAAGTCGGTTCACTTCAATCCAACGTGCTTTATTCGTCTTTATATCTTTGAAGTTTTCCATATTATTTATCAACGATTCCAACTCTTCAGAAGAACGAAGAATTATATTCGCGAGAGCAACGGCATCCTCAGTGACCGACGTAACACGATAAAGATTAAGCCTCTGCGAAGTTGCATTTATATAATCAAGGATATCATCAAGGGCGCAGGTTAGAGCATGAATATCTTCTCGGTCCATCGGCGTGATAAATGTCTGGTTAAGTTTTTCCATGATTTTATGAGCTATCTCATCACCATAACTCTCCGTTTTTTCGATTTTCAGCCTTTTCTGCTCAACATCATCATAATCCTCAAGAAGGTCCTTGAGAAGTTTAGCCCCATCGACAACTGTCGAAGCCTGTGATCTGAATAAATCGAAAAATGCTTCTTCTTTAGGAATAAGCCTTAGTCCCATTTCAAGCCTCCTTCGCAGGGTTTCTATCTGCAAACATAAATAAGAAGGTAAGTAAGCGCGGCAATTAGGCCGCTCAACGGCATTGTTAATATCCAAGCCCAAACGATTCTTCCTGCAACGCCCCACTTGACAGCGCTAAGCCTATGAGTTGCACCAACACCAACAATTGCGCCTGTGATTGTATGCGTCGTACTAACAGGAATTCCAAAATGCGATGCACCAAGGATTGTAACCGCACCAGCAGTCTCAGCACAAAAACCGCCAACTGGTTTCAGTTTCGTTATCCCCAATCCCATCGTTTTTACAATTCGCCATCCACCAGACAACGTCCCTAGCGCAATTGCCGCATGACATGTAATGATAACCCACCACGGTACTGGAGCAGAACTTCCCAACATCCCCGCCCCAACCAACAGAAAGGTGATAATTCCCATTGTCTTTTGTGCATCGTTAGTTCCATGCCCAAGACTATAAGCAGCAGCCGATATAAGCTGCATTTTCCGGAATAGATTATCTATCTTATTTGGAGTCACTCGCCTGAAAATCCAGTAAACGATCATCATATTAACGAATCCCAATGCAACCCCAATTAAAGGTGCCAGCACTATGAACAAAGCTATTCGGCTAATCTGTGACCAATTCATAAACCCGCCTAACACGTGAAAATTCATATAAACTGCTATTATCGCAGCTCCGACAAATCCGCCGATAAGCGCATGCGAAGAACTCGTTGGAAGCCCAAAATACCACGTGATTATATTCCAGAAAATAGCGCCGCATAGTCCAGCAAGAACAATCATAGAAACAAAGCACTGAATTTGGTCAGGTGTCATAGAAACTGATGCAATGTGTTTCACCTTCTCGATATCGATAATTCCCTTCGCTATCGTATTGGCAACATGTACAGTCATTCCAAAAGCGGCAATGAAGTTAAAAAAAGCAGCCCAAAGCACAGCACGAAATGGCGATAATACCTTAGTTGCAACTATAGTTGCAATTGAATTGGCTGCATCGTGGAAACCATTCAAAAAGTCAAAAATGAGGGCAACTGTTATTATAGTTACTACAAGAGCAAGGGACATAAAAAAAACCATCATTCAAGAGATTTAAGGCCGAAGCATTTGCCCCTGCCCTCATATTGTAACCATAACTCAGCAATCGGGTCAAGCAATACGCAAGCAATTTGTAAGGATTTTGTAAGCATGTTTTGATAAGACGTATTGTTATGATATTTATGAAGGAGCAAGTTAATGATTGGATAATACGATTATATGTGTAGTATGACTTGTATGCGATGAGGCTGAAACCTGGCAGCAACATGCATAAATCGGAGGCTAATAAATATGGCTGACAATTATAGAGCTGAATATGATCTTTTAGTAGAAAAAATTCAAGGGCGCGGTGTCGATATCGAGGATGTTAAGTCTCGCTTAAAAAAGCAAAAGATCGAAACACCAAGCTGGGGGTATGCAGATTCTGGGACGCGGTTTGGTTCCTATAAGCAGGCAGGTTCTGCGGTAACGATCGAAGAAAAACTCGCCGATGCAGCACAGGTGCATAAGTTTACGGGAGTGGCGCCAACTGTTGCTGTGCATGTTCTTTGGGATTTTCCAAATGGACTGGCAGATGTGACGAATCTCGCTTCTTATGCATCAAACCTGGGCGTTAAAATTGGCGCTATAAATCCCAATGTCTTCCAAGACCGTGATTATGCTTTCGGAAGTATTACCAATGAAGATGCAAGCGTTCGTAAGAGAGCCGTATCACATATGCTCGACAGCATTGAAATAGCGAAGAAAGTTGGATCGGATGTGATTTCATTGTGGTTTGCAGATGGCACGGATTACCCCGGCCAGGGCGATTTTAGACGTCGAAAGCAGTATGCCCAAGACTGTCTTAAGCAAGTTTATAATGCGATGCCTGCAGGAATGAGGATGTTGGTTGAATATAAGCCATTCGAACCCGCTTTTTATCATACTGACATCGCTGACTGGGGAATGAGCTATGTGTTCTGCCAACACTGCGGCCCCAACGCGCATGTGCTTGTCGATATAGGACACCATCTACCCGGCCAGAATATATAACATTTGGTATCATTCCTGATCGATGAAGCGAAACTTGGCGGCTTTCATTTCAACAACCATAAATATGCAGACGACGACTTAACTGTTGGGTCGATCAATCCTTACGAGCTGTTCCTTATTTATAACGAACTCGTAAAAGCTGAAAACGAACCAAACAATAATCCTCCTATTGCATATATGATCGATCAGGCACATGTCACGAAAGCGAAGATAGATGCAATGATTCAAACCGTAATGCATATACAAACTGCATACGCAAAGGCATTATGCGTAAATAGGGGAAAACTCAAGAATGCACAGATTGAAATGGATATTGTGAGCGCGGAAAATTGCCTGCAGGAAGCATTCAACACCGATGTCGAACCGCTCCTTAAAGTTGTCAGAGAGGAGATGGGACTCGACCCAAACCCGCTTGAAGCATTCAGAGCAAGCGGTTATTGGGATAAAGTGAGCAAAGAGCGAGGCTTCCGCTCAGGAGCGGGTGTCGGCGCATAGAGCGGCATTCAAAAATCAATAATCAAATCTCAACAAATCTGCCTGGGGTTGGCACCCCGGGCTTTTTTTCAAAAAATTGAGGCCCACTAATGCTAAAAAACAAAATGAGCCAATATTGGGTATAAACATCCATTATTATTGAAACTGGTGAACACTATGAAAATGTCGATTCTTATGTATGTTTGTGTTTTTATATTTTCTTTCGGCTCTTGCGGTGGCGCCGTACAAATTAAATCCGGGCCATCGGTCGCTTTTCCAAAAGACAGTATCGTCGGCGAGGATATACTTGCTGCAGGAAATACTGTAAATGTTGGAGCGGATATAATGGGTGACGTTACAATCGCTGGAAATAACATATATGTGACAGGAAATATCCGTGACAGCGTGATGGCTGCGGGAAATTCGATGATAATATCTGGTGAGATAGGAAATGATGCCTGGATTGCCGGTAATACCATCGATTTCAGTTCGCCGGTAAAAGACAACGCCTACATAGCAGGTGCAACAATTACATTTGGGAAAAAAGCGAGAACTGGCGGAGATCTTCTAATTACCGCGAGCGATGCTACTGTTGGTGGCGAGGTAGGAAAAAAACTACGCGCAGCAGTAAATGACTTGAAAATTACAGGGGTTGTTAATGGAGATGTGATTGCAAAAGCAAACGAACTAACTATTATGGGCAGCGCCGTCGTCAAAGGGAATCTCTTTTACGAAAGCGCAAACGAAGCCGTAATTGCTCCTGGCGCAAAAGTGATGGGTAAAATCGAGCGCAGAATCCCTCCCAAAGAGAAAGCAGCGCCCATGTTCTGGTGCGGTATATGTTGGGTGATTGGGTCGCTGATAGCCGCTGTTTTATATGCCATCATTTTCGTTGCGCTTTTTCCAAATGCTATACAAAATGCCGCAAGTACAGTTAGAGATTCGTTTTGGGCATCTATGGGTGTCGGATTCTTGGCGCTCGTCCTGGTGCCGATAGCGTTTGTGATTCTACTTATTACGATGGTTGGTGCACCCACATCTCTCGTGCTTTTGGCATTACATTTTGTTTTCCTCTACTCCGCCAAAGTCGTTATTGGTTTATGGCTTGGACAGAAAATACTGGGACGAGGCCGCGAAGGTATTCCTAACCGCTATTGGTCTGTTATTCTCGGACTCGTCATATTGGCTATCCTCACTTATATACCGTTTTTTGGATGGATTATCTGGTTTGCAGTGCTCATCACTGGATATGGAGGACTTATCTTGAGTTGTTGGAAATCGAGAAATCGCAACGATGCAGCTGCTACTTCAACTTAAAAATATAATTTAATCGAATATCATTCCTCTATGTGCCACGTTCAATCGAACCTGGCACATCGTTTTTCGACATAATGGCTACTGCGTTAATTTTTAGAGCTTGAAGGGTAAATCAAGCCTCGTTCCCTACATTCAAAGGAGGCCAGTGAAATGAACGGTGCTTTGAAATATTATATTGTTCGTATCACTTTTATTTGTGTTTTATTTTGGCCGCTTCTTTTAGTTACATCTTGTTTTTCAGCCATCACGACAATTCACCTTGCCACCGATGCTGAATACAACCAAATAATAAAGAACCTTGCGTTTGTGCCAGAAGGGAGGTTTGGAAATAACAACGCTTCAACAGGGGATTTCGAGCTGGATATTCACGTTGTAGACCCCGGTGCTCCTGTAGCCACTGCTCAATATCAGTGGCCTAATGGATCGGCAGTCGATTTCATTGTAGATTATAACAGCATAACCAGGGAAGTTACATATACAAACACTGGCCCTTATGGTGTGAGGGTTCTTAAATATACTGTGCCATTAGGCGTTGTTTTTACGGATATTTTTATAAGAACTCGAGCTGCCACTACAAACTCATCTATATTGATAAATGATCTAGTCATAACAACTCCTCCAGACCCACCTTTTGCCATCGCTGATACATCACAGGCAATTGCCGGAGTCTCTGGAGGACTCGATATTCTATGGATTCGTGGAGCCAATTTGATGGCGAATGGTTTTACCCTTACCGGTAAATCCACAATGACTTGGAGCAGTCCCATTCCTTCACAATCAAGACTTGCATATACAATAAAAGTAGGAGACACCTACCCACCGTGTGTTGAAATTACAAAAGAGGCAGATCCCACAAGCGCATCAGCAGGAACAACAATCACATACACATATTCCGTCAAAAATTGCGGCCGCGTGCCGATAACTATCACAAGTATTCAAGATACAAACAATGTGCCCGAAGTCGTTAATCTTCTTCCCGATTTCATCGCCGCAAATGACGGAAACGCAAGGCTCATACCTGGGCAAATTGTGACATTCCAGAGAACTAGAGTTCTTCAAGCAACAGACCCGAATCCACTCGTCGATACAGTGCTAATAAATGCAGTGGATGATTATCAGAGAACTTGTAATTTTGACGATGATGCTATCGTAAATAGGGAAGAGCCTCAAACTGTCGATATATCCGGAAGTGCAATAGAAGAAACTGTATGTGATGGAGAATACGATCCAAACGACCCGTTACTAGGCCGAGTCACTTTCACATTAACTGATGATCTTGGAAATCCAATCACTCAGCAATATGGAAGCACTTTTAACTTCATAGATTTACAACCCGGTATATATCGTGTTGTTATAAGTTACCTTCCCTGTTGGCACAGCAGCGTGTGGGGACAAAAAATAAGCAATGATGAACTTCGAATACTTGCACAAACCCCAGGTCAAGTTTATGCAGAGAACAAGTTTTTACTATGTCCTAACAAGCCCTGCATTGATATTACGAAGTCAGTCAATCCACCGCTTGCAGCAGTTGGACAAACAGTAACCTATACATATACGGTGAGCAATTGCGGCTTATGCCCTCTTTCGAATGTTCGTGTAGTTGACGACATTTTTGGTTCGTTGACTCCTCTATTTATTGCTGCAAATGGAGGAAGCAGTACGCTCCTCAGCGGTGCGACAGTTGAGTTTTACTTAGATTACACTATCAAGGTGGACGATCCCACACCGCTGGAAAACGTTGCATTTGCCATTGGAACCGATCCTCTTGGCAACGATGTAAGCAGCAGCACGAACGCAGACTTAAAAAGTGGCATAACAATCAGTGGCAGAAAAATTAATGACCTTAACGGAAATGGAAAAATCGACCCTGGAGAACCACCACTGATTACGAATTTCACTCTCACAGATGCCGGAGGGATGCCAAGGACATATTTGGAAAAGAAGTCAAACCCCAATCTGGCTCAACTTTTTCATTCACCCTGCTACCATTAGGAGTCTATTATGTTAATGAAATCAATCCCCCAGGCTATATAAGCACTAACGCAATTCCTGGCTTGAATGCAGTGAAAATCAACAACAATCAAATAAAAGTCAACGCATTCAATCAGCTAGGTTCACCGAATAATAATTTCCTGGATTGGCATCCGGGACCGTGCATAGATGTGGAAAAAAGCGTATTCCCAGGAAGAGCACAAGTAGGCCAAACAGTAACTTATACATTCAAAGTATGTAATTGTGGCAATTTAGATTTGATCAATGTAACAGTCGTTGATGATGTACTTGGAAACCTCACGCAAGATTTTATAAATGCAAACAAAGGAAGCAATACTCTAGGTGCCGGTTTGTGCGTTACATTTAAAGTTAAATATACAATAATTTCAGACCAACCGAATCCGTTGATAAATACGGTAACAGTAAGTGGCCAGGACCCTGAAGGAAACACCGTCATGGATTTCGATGATGCGATTGTTGGCATCGGTGAACCAAAGGACCCCAAACAGAAATGCTATTTGCCAGTAACTTTCACTCAACAAGGTTGGCGTGATAATTTCGATAATATGGTTTTTAACAGATTCAGGCTCGCATTTGCGAATTTGTATTATTATGGCGACGTTTATTCAAATAAACTCGCCGTTGGAAAAAAATACAGGATTATATTCGATGGAACCACTCAAGGTCTTAAACGGTTGCAATTGTTCCTGCCACAATACACACCCTGCGGCAAAATAAATTACAATTACTATAATCCTTGGGATACAACAGACGGTGGAATACTTGCAGGCGAAACTATAACCCTTCTGATGAATATTGCATTCAACAATGCTCGATTGATGCCAAGAAATACAGGTTATAACCTGGGCAATTTCATATTCGCTGGCCTTAAAGAGGACCCTTACAAAGGATTTTATAGAGTGAAAACGGTAATGCAAATTCTCGATATCGCTAACAGAGTTTTGAGCGGTGATCCGCCTTGCATGTTCGGCTTGCCTCTAAATAATGGCTGTGGTGTTTTGGTAAATATACTACAAGCTATTAATTCAAACTACGAATTCAAGAGTATAAACGAATTTATCGACAAAGGCTATCTCATTCCAGACCAGGTTTTCGGGCCGCCAAAACCGCCAATCGATACGGTCGTGCCTTGATGTTGAACAACAACTTCCAATGTAACAAGCCCCGCATAAATAAAGCGGGGTTTTTTAATACCCGTAACTCTGCTATATACC
>FWPV01011410.1_pt1 | contig 10415 bp, 9 predicted proteins | sample 2228371 | NCBI WGS metagenome assembly FWPV01 (sample SAMEA103939776, study PRJEB20133) | metagenome
GGTTTAGGAAGTGCACTATTAAGTTCTGTGAAACTATTACCTTTCGTTGGGAGTTGGATAAAGAACAGGTTCTTACTTTCATTTTCAAAATTTGTAAATGTTTTTCTAATTAGTTTGATAATATTTATATCCCTTATTAATATCTATGCATATTATTTGTTATATCCAGGGAATAATACACCCCGAGTGTATGTGCTGTATGATAATCTTGATTACCTTCCACAATGGATTTTTAATATCGGTTTTTTGCCTATTATTACGACGGGTTACCAGGTTTATGGGAGAGGGGGAACTGCTTTAAGAATTATTGATAAGGATACTTTTGCTGAGGCGTTAAAGAACGCGGAAATACTTTTTGTTGCTTCTCACGGTATGGAGGAAGGTATGTTATCCCGAAGAGGGACAATTAAACCAGAAGATATTCAAGAAATGGAGGTAAATAAAAACTTGAAATTTGTATATCTGTCATTCTGCAAAAGTGGTGCTCAAAGAGAGGTATGGCAAAAAGTTTTTCAACCAGCAAAGGTATTGACCTATAAGAGAATGACAGCGACATTTGAACATGCCTTATGGTTCTGGAGATATGGACCCAAGATTATTCACGGGGAATACAGTGAAGAATAGTTAGATTAATGGTTAGTTGATTTATATTTATTCAGCAACTTTATATATTGTTCATCTGATAAAACAGAAGGCTTGCCTAATAGATGAGCAAGAAATAGAATTTTTGCAGAATGTTCTACCCGTTCTAGATAGGAATATGCCTGATGTAAATCCCTCCCTGCGGTAATTACTCCATGTGATTTTAGAATGATAGCATTATGATTATGTATCCACGGCTTTATAATATCTGCTCCTTCCTGACTTCCCGGAGTTGCGTAGTTTGTTGTTGGGACCTCACCCAAAGTCATTATGAGTTCCGGTAGGACAGGTGTGCATAATGAAATATCTACAAGAGATAGGGCAATACTATATACAGGATGCGCATGAACTACCGCATTAATATCTTTGCGTTCTTCATAAATTGCCAGATGAGTGTAAAATTCGGAGGATACCGACCCTTTTCCCTCCAGAACTTCACATTTTGTATTGGTAAGAATTATCTGTTTAGGTTTTAAATCTCCTTTACATACATTACTGGGAGTGCATAAAAATAAATTTCTCTCAACCCGGATGCTGATATTCCCATCCGTAGAAGAGATATATCCATTTTGATACATTTTCCGACCCATTTCACAAATCTGTTTTTTAAGTGAGATATATCTATCTTGTTTCCGCATATTTATTCCTGGCTCTTTTTAGTAGGCTTATAAATAATAGCCCATATTAGGAAACAAATCCCGAATGTTAAAAATATATGTATGGAAAGGACAATAAATAACTCAGATGTAATTTTCCCCTTGAATAGATTTAAATAACATTCCCATAATGGTACTGACCGCACTTTTTGTCCATTTACAGTGATTTCTAAAAGGGAGAAGGGAAGCGTAAGGAGGAGTAGTAAAATATAATTGAGCCAGAACCAATATAAGGATAAAACTTTCCGAAATATGTCAAAGATAGATATCTTATTCACAGGGAACCACGGTGCACCACTTAGAATATTTTTCGTTTTCCCCTTGAACCACCTGGAAATATATTTCTTGCAACTTTTTGGTTATGGGACCCGGTTCTCCATTCCCGATAATTCTTCTATCAACCGACCGAACAGGTGCCACTTGAGCCCCCGTTCCACAGAAGAAAATTTCATCCGCCACATAAAGTTCAGTGCGAGCAATAGGTCTTTCTATAACATTAAGCCCCAATTCATTTTTTGCCAGTTCAATAACAGTATTTCTTGTAATCCCTACTAAAATACTTTCAGAACGAGGAGGTGTGATTAATTCGCCCTGATACACCAGAAATATATTCATTGCACTACCTTCAACCACCATGCCATTTTCATTAAGAAATATAGCCTCACTAAAACCGGCTTGCTTTGCTTCAGATGCGGCCAACGCAGAATTAATATAACTTCCTGTTGCTTTTACACGACTTGGTATAGCGTTATCCGCCAGCCTTCGCCATGATGAAACACAAACATCCAATCCCGAGGTTATATCACAATAATCACCTAATTTAATTACATAGCAACATAACTTGCTCTCTACACCTTTTAATGTCGGTCCTAATGATAATTCACTTTTGTAGATGATTGGGCGTATATACACCCCTTCTTTAAATCCACTCCTTTTTACAAGTTCTATGCAGATGTTTTCAATATCTTCTGCTGTTTCAGGAATTTCCATACAGAGAATACGGCAATTCCTTACCAATCGGTCTATGTGTTCTTTCAACCGAAAGATAAGAATGGCATTCTTTTTTTGAGAATAATATCCGCGAATTCCTTCAAATAGACCCGTTCCGTAATTAAAGGCATGCGTCATAATACTGATTTTTGCTTTTTCAACAGGTATATAAGAACCTTCAAAATAGGCAATTTTACCTGGAAACATTTGAGCCATTTTTTTACTCCTTATATAAAAATAAAAGAACTCAGTTCATTTTAAAACAAACTGAGTTCTATACTCAAAAAGGAATGGAAAAGATAATGATTAGATTTTGTAGGAGTTAATTATCTCGGAGGCTATTGGGTCAGGGGTTGTATCTGTGTTCTCTATAATGACACGATTGGAAGAAATACGCCATACAGGCTGATGAGCATGCTCGTAGTATATGTCATTGATTTTTTTGAGTAGTTCTTTTGATTCTGTGAGGTCAGTTTCTATCAAATCCCTCATAGAAAGTAAACCAACAATATGTCTATTTTCATCTACCAAAATAAGATGTCTTACACCATTCATAAACATCAGCATTTTGGCAATTTTAATGTCTTCATTCTCATTAACATAAATTAGACGAGTATTCATTATATCTTTTACCTGCGTATTATTTGGGTCTAAATTTTTATAGAGGACCTTACGCACTATATCTTTTTCTGAAATGATACCTACTATATTCCCTTCATCATTAGATACCATTGTGGCACTAATATTATTGTCACATAAAAATTTTACCGCATCCTGAACGGTTCTGATTTGGTTAATGGGCAGGTGTGCCCTAAGTTTTACACTTTCTTTTAGTATCGCCATTGCTTTACCCTTTCTTATATTTTAGTTTCTAATTTGGTAAACAAATGTAATTATTGGTATATTCCTAATATAAAAAAATAAGTTTATAATCAATAATTTATTAAGTTAAGGAGGTAAGTATGGCAAAGGTATTAACTGCAGATGAAGTAGTGAGGTTAATTCCAGATGGAGCAAGAGTATTAATAGTTCCTATGCCCTCTGAGGAAATCTATCCTGCTTTTGCTCGTGTTTATCAGCAGACGGGACATCCAAAGGATTTAACCATGATTTGGGCAGCAGGGTTAGGTCCTGTGAGTGAAGAGCCAAAGGGGATGAACCATTTTGCGGTTCCAGGTATGGTGAAAAGAATCATCGCGGGGCATTGTGGATTAAATCATAAAATAATGAAATTTATAGCCAGTAATCAGGTAGAAGCATATAATATTCCTCAAGGGACAATGTGCCAGTTGTATAGAGAAATGGCAGCAGGGAGACCCGGGCTCCTTACAACAGTTGGATTGGGCACATTTGTTGACCCGAGATATGGAGGTGGAAAGATTAACGAACGAACAAAGGCTTGTGAAGATTTATCAGAAATAGTTACAATCGGAGGGAAGGAGTATATTCTTTATCACTCTCTACCCTGTGATGTTGGGATTATTCGTGGGACAACAGCCGACCCATACGGAAATATTACAGTAGAAAGAGAGGCATTGGTGATGGAGATATTAGAAGGAGCAATGGCAGTAAAAAATAATGGAGGTTTTGTCATAGCACAGGTAGAACGCCTGAGCGAAGAACCCGCAAAGCCCTGTAATGTTCGTGTTCCCGGTATTTTCGTTGATTACATTGTCGTGGCTCAATCTCCTGAGGCACATCCCCAAACACTCTTTGTCCAGTATGACCCCACTTATAACGGAGAAGTAAGGGCAGACTTAGAAAAAGAATTGGATGTTATGCCATTGAATTTTGAAAAGGTTATCGCCCGTAGAGCCTTTATGGAGTTGAAGCCGAAAATGATTATTAATTTAGGTTTTGGTATTCCGATGGGTGTGGCAAAAGTGGCTTATGAAGAAGGTGTCTTTGATAAGTTCACAATGACCACAGAAATTGGTGTTATAGGAGGTATCCCAGAGGTAGGCAAGAACTTTGGACCTGCAAAGAACCCTCAGGCATTTCTTTCTCAATCTGCAATGTTTGATTTTTATGATGGTGGCGGATTGGATTTGACCTGTGTAGGAATGGCACAAGTTGATGAACAGGGAAATGTAAATGTTAGTAAAGTGGGACCCATCGCTATAGGTCCTGGTGGATTTATCAATCTAACCCAATCCGCAAAGAAACTGGTTTTCTGTGGAGAATTTACTGCTGTGGGTAGTAAGGTTGAGATTTCAGACGGTAAGGTTAACATTGTAAGTGAGGGGAGAGTGAAGAAATTTATAAAGAATGTTGAACAGATAACATTCAGCGGAAAATTTGCAATTGATAATCATAGAGATGTTACTTATGTAACTGAGAGATGTGTATTCAAACTTGTCCCAGAAGGTCTTTTGCTTACCGAAATTGCTCCGGGAATAGATTTAGAAAAACATATATTAAATCAAATGGAATTTAAGCCCATTATCCCTGATGAGATAAAGACGATGGATGAAAAATTGTTTTTGGAAGGTCCGATGAATATTAAATTTGAATAATTTAAGGTAGGAGATATGTTAAAGGAAGGCTGGTTTGAAATAAATGGAGAAAAGTTTTATCGCAGGACATGGATGGCGGATACAGAACCGCAAATAGCCAATGTAGTCTTGATTCACGGTTATGGTGAACATTGTTCAAGGTATGATTATGTGGCAGAACAAATGAATAAAGAGGGGATAAATGTCTTTTCTTATGACCAGCGAGGTTATGGACATTCTCCTGGGAAACGAGCCTGGATACATCGTTTTGAAGATTTGCTATCCGACCTGGATGTCTTTCTCAGAACTATAAAAGAGGAATTAAAAGGTCTGCCCACCTTTTTTATGGGACACAGTATGGGAGGGATGGTTCTGGCTCGGTATATGCAAACAAGAAATGACATGAAGGTTAATGGACTTATCTTTTCCAGTCCATTCCTCGCTATTAATGATGATGTTCCTGAATTCTTATTAAAGTTATCTACAGTCCTTGCAAAAGTTTTACCTTGGTTACCTGTATCAAAAGTAGATAATTCAGGTCTGGCTAAAGACCCGGAAGTTGTAAAAAAAGCGGATGCAGACCCGTTAGGTTATCATGGAAGTGTTAAAGCACACACAGGATATGTGTTTTACGAAACAATAAAGAAGATACATCAAAACTTTGATAAGATTCATCATCCAGCCATTATCATTCACGGGAAAAAAGACAAGATTGTCCCCTATAAGGGTAGTGTTGCTCTATATGAAGGTATCTCGTCAAAAGATAAAGAAATTCATCTCTTTGAGGAAGGTTATCACGAAATATGGAACGATTATGAGAAGGACGAGATGATAGAAAAAATCTGTAAATGGGTTAGAGAACGAGCAACTATAAATTAAGAAGCAGATAAAAACATTTTTAAAAATATTTTAAAATAATATAAAGCGTATTTTATTCTATAATTAACTTTATATAGCGATGGTATCTATATGGGAAATAAGAACAGGACAAAAACTACTGACCCTCGTGAAATAATACAGTGGACCCGAAGGTACGCCAAAAGTAGAACTATTAATTTTTTGGTTCAATGGTGCTTCATTGTTTTTATAATCTGTATTATTGGTTTGGTAGCCAGTTTGACTCAGCAAGCATATATCACAAAAAATATGCCGTTATTTTATATATCTGTTGTATTTCTTGCAATTACCTTTTTCTTTTTTATATGGATTTCCATCTCCCAGTGGACTGCAGAAATAATATGGCAAATAACAATGTGGTTTTATGGCAGAGAGGGTTTTGTTCTGCCCGAAGAAAATGCCCGTTCTAAAAAATTGCCCCGGTGGGTAATAGCCTTAATAGGTTTAATGGTAGTTTACCACATTTTTGGTGCCTTACTTATTTCCTTTCGTTATCTTTCTCTTCAATATTTACAGCCTTTTTCTGCCCTTGTTCTTGTCCCTGTTCTTTGTGTGCTCATTTACTATCAGGGATTAGGTTTTTGGGCTTGGTTCTGGCCTATTTTATATGGCATACATGCGGTTTTATTGCTGGTAGGTGTTCCTATAGGTTTCCCCTCGCAATGGTATTTATTAAACATTATGGTCCCTATATTTGGATATGGTCTGTTAGCCATTCTCGTAGGTCATGCATATAGTCGTTATGCTTTGTGGAAATTAAAATCGTTGACGAGGGAAGGGCTTGATATGTCCGATAATGTTGATATAGAAAACGAGCAAGAAGATATTAGTTCTTAGAGGCGCTGAATAGAATGGCAGAACTTGACCGACTAATACATGAACCTGCACGATTAAGAATATTGACTATATTGTCGGGGGTTGAGGCTGCGGATTTTAATTTTCTATTAAATACCTTAGGTCTAACAAAAGGAAACCTTTCATCCCACATGGACCGTCTTGAAAAGGCTGGATATGTAAAGGTAGAAAAATCATTTAACGGACGAATTCCACATACAGAATTCCAGATTACACCTCAGGGGAGAAAAGCACTGGAAGAATACTGGAAACAGTTGGATTCCATTAGAAACTTAAAAGCCCCTACAGATAAAAGTGAGAATGAATAAGCAAAATTATTTAACTAACATTTCCCAGTATCTTTTTTAAATGTTCTAACAAAATAGAACATTGCTTCTGAGTCCCAATCGTAATCCGTAAAGCATTTTCCAATCGCCTTTGTGGAAAATAACGAACAAAAATGTTATTTTGCTTTAACTTCAGATATATTTCTTTTGCAGAAGGAGTTCCATTCCATATAGCAAGTAAAAAATTTGATTGGGAAGGTGGAACACTAAAACCTAACTTTAGTAGTTCATCTCTTAGAAAATTTCTTGTCGCTTTGATTACTTCAATGTGGTTTCTTATCTCATCATAACATTCTAAAGATTTAATTCCAATATATTGTGTTATAGCATTAACATTATACGAATCTTTAACCTTGAACATGTCAGAGATAAGTTCTGGATTTCCGACTGCAAATCCCAATCTAATTCCTGCAAGACTAAAAGACTTCGAAAATGTTCTTCCAACAATCAGGTTAGAATATTTTGTAACCCAGGATATATAGTTAAATTCACAGAAGTCCACATAGGCTTCATCAATAAATATTACCTGGTTTTGATTTCCACAAATATCTTTCATTATTTCAGGCGGAGTAGGAACTCCACTTGGTGCATTGGGATGTGTAATCAAAACTAATTTTGATGTATCCCATGTAAATGGTTTGGAAATATTAAAATTTTCGTCCAATTCATGATAATGGAATTTACAGCCGTGCAAATCGGCAAGAACCTCATATAACGAATAAGTAGGATAGGTGGCAGATATAGTTTCATTATATTCTACAAAGGTTCGTATAAGTATGGAAAGAATTTCATCCATTCCATTCCCTACAATCACCCATTCTGGTCCTGGCAGGTTGTATAATTGGGTAATTTTATTGCGTAACTCATACGCTATCGGGTCTGGATATCTTCGTAACTGTTCGGGAGTAATTTCTTTTAGTTCCAGCAATACCTTTTCAGGAGGTGGAAAAGGATTTTCATTCGTATTTAATTTAATTACCTGTGTTTCTTTTGGCTGTTCCCCAGGGGTATAGCCTTCTATATTGTTTAATCTTTTTATACAATATTTACTCATCTGTTCTATTCCTTCGTTGAGAAGTCCGAATATCAACAGAAAAAGCATGAGCAGTTAAACCTTCAACCTCCGCAAAGGTGATAATATCATTCGCCTGATTTTGGAGTCGGCTTTGAGAATAAAAAATGTAATTGGTTGCTTTACGGAAATCATCAGCCGTTAGGGGAGAACTAAATCGTGCCCTTCTATTGGTAGGTAGAATATGGTTGGGTCCCGCAATATAATCCCCCACTGCTACAGGAGTCATATTGCCTAACATTATTGCACCAGCATTTACAATTTTTGCCTCAATTTTTCTTGGAAACTCTGTTTGGATACTCAGATGTTCTGGTGCAAAATAATTAGTTATTTCAATTACTTCTTCCCAATCTCTGGCTATTATAAATGCTCCATAGTTACTTAAAGACTTTTCAATAATTTCTTTTCTATTCAATTTTTCTAAGAACTGCTGTATCTTTTTATCCACCTCATCTATAATATCTTTTTCTGACTGAGTAGAGATAAGCACAGAACAGGCTTTTTCATCATGTTCTGCCTGAGCGAGCAATTCTACCGCAACAAAATCCGGATTCGCCTTTTTATCTGCTATGACCAAAACTTCTGAAGGTCCCGCTTCGCAGTCTATATCAACGATTTCTCTTACAAGGGCTTTTGCTGTTGCCACATAAATATTTCCCGGACCTGTGATTTTATCGACACTGGGGATGTGTTCTGTCCCGTGTGCAAGTCCGGCGATAGATTGTGCCCCTCCGATACGAAATACCCTCGTTACTCCTGCCAAATGAGCAGTGGCTAAAACGATAGGATGTATGGTTCCATTATAGGAAGGTGGGGAAACCATGATAATCTCTTTCACTCCTGCTACCTGTGCAGGTATGACATTCATCAGCACTGACGAAGGATAAAAGGCTTTTCCCCCAGGTACATAGACACCCACTTTTTCTATGGGTGTTATTTTCTGTCCGATAACCGTTCCATCTTCCAGCGTTTCCTCCCATGAATTTCTCAAATTTTTGGAATGGAAAGAACGGATATTGTCTGCTGATGTTTCAATAATCTTTAATATTTTTGAATCTAAGGCATTGAAACTTTTAATAATTTCTTGTTTTGGAATCTCAAATTCTTCAGGATTCAAGGTAACGCCGTCAAATCGTTCTGTAAATTCTGCAATTGCTTTATCACCATCCTTTTTTACTGTATCAATTATCCATTGGACAGTTTTTTGAATGTTCTCTATATTTTCCTGATGTGAATCTCCGGAAGAGTAACGATTATTAATCCAGTTTTTTACCTGTTCTAAATCCGAATCATTTTTAATTTCAAATATCCTCATTTCTTTACTCCTCATGCACACGCTGTATATCTGCACCGAGGCTGGCAAGCCGTTCTTCTATTCTCTCATAACCTCTATCTAAATGATAAACACGGGATATTATGGTTTCGCCTTCTTTTGCCATAAGTCCTGCGATAACTAATGCTGCGCTGGCTCTTAAATCTGATGCCATCACAGGTGCACCTTTTAACTGTTTTACACCCCGTATTATAGCGGTATTGCCTTCCAGATTAATATCTGCTCCCATACGAGATAGTTCTGCAACATGTAAGAATCTGTTTTCAAATACAGTTTCCTTAATAATACTTGTTCCCTCAACGCAGGTTAGTAAAGCCATCATTTGTGCTTGAAGGTCCGTAGGGAAACCTGGATAGGGTAAGGTCGTAATATTCACAGGTTTTAAATGTTCTGATGGGGATTTTACCCGTATCGAGTGAGAGGTTACTTGAATCTCTGCCCCCATCTCATTTAATTTTGCAAGAAAGGTTTTGAGATGTTCCGGTATTACATTGGTGACCTGAATATCACCTTTTGTAGCCAGTCCTGCAATAAGAAAGGTGCCGGCTTCTATACGGTCAGGAATAACATGGTGTTCTGCACCTACTAAAGACTTAACCCCTTTTATTGTAATGACCTCAGTCCCGGCACCTTCTATTTTCGCACCGAGTTTATTCAAAAAATTAGCCAAATCTACAATTTCCGGTTCCTGAGCAGAATTAAATAATCTCGTAGTGCCTTTTGCAAGAGTTGCAGACATCATCAGATTCTCAGTTGCGCCGACACTGGGAAAATCAAGATATATGTCTGTCCCCTTTAAATTCCCTTCTGCTATAACATATCCCTCTTCTAAACGGATTCGTGCACCTAATTTCTCTAATCCCTTTAAATGGATATCCACAGGTCTTGTTCCAATTGCACAACCGCCAGGTAGAGATACACGGGCTTTCCCAAATCGGGCTAATAAAGGACCCAATACAAAAAATGAAGCCCTCATCTTTCTTACAAGGTCGTAAGGAGCGACAGGAGATATTTTATTGGGCACGGAAATAGTCATATACCGCCCTGTAAATTCAACCTGTATTCCCATTTGGGTGAGTAATTTGTCCATAGTAAATACATCATGGAGGCAAGGAACATTGTGCAAGACAGAAGGGCTTTCAGCGAGAA
>FWPV01016457.1_pt1 | contig 10415 bp, 9 predicted proteins | sample 2228371 | NCBI WGS metagenome assembly FWPV01 (sample SAMEA103939776, study PRJEB20133) | metagenome
CCCGGAAACAAAGATCCCGGCGATGCCGCACATCCGCGGAGAGCCCCCCGCGCGCCGTCGCCCGCTCCCGGCGCGTAATGTGCGACAATCCTAGCACCCATTCCGCTCCGGAGAAGGCCCCGGGCCGGCCCCCAGAGATCCATGCCCCATCGCTGCGGCGTATACTCCATTCGATGCCGGGCAACATGTGGGACGACGACCCCGGCGAGGCCGACGAGCTCGACCTCCGCATCCTGCGGGTCGCCGCCGCCCCCATCGATGAGGCCCTTACCGCCCTCCGCATCCGCCTCGAAACTACCCGCGGCACCATCGAAGGTATCCTCCACCCCGTCGAAGGCGGCACCTCCGCCGTCATCTGTGTCAGCGGCGCCACCGGCGGCCTCGATGGCCCGGCCGATGGCCTCTATGCTCGCCTGCCCGCGCTCCTCGCACCGGCCCGCGTCACCGTCCTCCGCCTCGACTACCGCCAGCCCGATGTGTTCGAGGAATCTGTCCTCGATGTCCTCGCCGGCTGCTCCTTCCTCGTTGGCATCGGCGCCAGCGAACTCGCCATCGTCGGCCACAGCTTCGGTGGCGCCGTCGCCATCAAGGCCGGCGAACATCACCCCGCCATCCGCGGCGTCGTCGCCATGTCGCCACAACTCTCCGGCACCCGCGACGTCCAGAACCTCGCCTGCCCTCTCCTCCTCGTCCACGGCATGTCCGATTCCGTCCTCAGCCACGAGGCCAGCGAGGATATCTACCGTCGCGCCCGCGAACCCAAGCGCATCGTCCTCTACGCGGAGGCCGGCCATTCCCTCATCCAGGTCCGCGATGCGCTCGATGCCCTCCTCGCCGAATGGCTCCCCCCGGCACTCGCCGGCACCCCCATCGCCGGCGGCCGCGAAGAACACGATATCCTCTAGCCCTGCAAGCCCCTACAGGAGCCGCCTCCAATGCGCACCCCCGAGGAAGTCGTCAACGCCTTCATCGCCGAATGGCAGAACCCCCAGCCCGACCCGGCCCGCCTCGCTTCCTACTTCACCGAGGACGCCGTCTACCACAACATCCCCGCCGCTCCCGTCACCGGCCCCCAGGCCATCCAGGCCGTCTTCCAGGGCATGCTCGGCCAGGTCGAGTCCCGCGGCTGGCAGGTCCTCCGCCAGGTCGCCAGCGGCAACCTCGTCATGAACGAGCGTATCGACCGCTTCGCCATCGGCGAGCGACTCATCGAACTCCCCGTCGCCGGCGCCTTCGAGGTCCGCGGCGACCGCATCGCCGCCTGGCGCGACTACTTCGACATGAACACCTGGCTCAAGGCCGTCGCCGGCGGCTGAGCCCTCACGCCCCCGGCGGCTCCGTCCGAACTCGCATCGGGCTCCACCGGCCAATCACCCCCTGCCCGTGGCAGCTCACCGACCGCCCATCCTCGATGTCGATCTCCGACATCAGCCCCAGCGCCGCCGTAAAGCCAGTGATCCGGTCCGGCACCTGCTCGTACCGGTCCACGACCCGCCCATCCGCTTCGAACTCCACCACCCCGGCCCCCTGGTCGTACGTAATCCGGTAGGCGTGCACCTGCCCCTGCGCCGTCGGCAGGTCGTGCAGCTCGTGGAACATGCAGAACGCCCGCGCCTTTCCTGTATCCGGCAGCCGCGCCCCCGGGAATGGCAGGCGGCCGAACACCGTCGCCACCAGGTCGCCCCCGGTGAAGAAGTCGAACGCCCAGCCCGTCTCCAGGTCCAGCAAATTCCACGACACGTACCCGTCGTACAGGTCGCCCGGCCGTGTCCCTACCGTCCGTGCCGCCACCTGGATCTCGAACGTAATCCGCCCGCCCTCGGGCACGGCGAAGCGCTCCCGGGAAAAGTACATGTGCTTCGCGTTATCCAGGATCTGGATGCTGTCGTGCCGCCGCGTGTACGGAACCGCCGCCACCTGCAACCAGCCGTTCCGCACCAGCACCACAGCGTTCGGCTCCCGGTACTCCCAGGTCGTCCCATCGGGCAGCATGAACCCACCCTGCACCCACGGCGAATCCGCCTCGAGCAGCCGGTGGAAGTCGCCGATGACCCGTTCCTCCGCCATCCCGTCCCCGCTCAGCCGCGCAGCTCGGCGCCGAACTCCCGTGCCAGGCGCCCGAGCAGCCCCTGCCGCACCTTCAGCGCCTCATCGTCCGTCAGCGTCCGATCCTCCGCCCGGAACCACAGCCGCAGAGCCAGCGACTTCTTCCCCTCCGGGATGCCCGGCCCCCGGTACTCATCGAACAGCTCCGCCCGGACCTGTACGCCGTTGCTCCGGTGCGAACGCGCGAGCGCCAGCACCGCCCCCGCAGGCGTGGCCGCATCGACCACCACCGCCAGGTCCATCCGCACCGCCGGGAAGCGCGAAATCGCCTGGTAGGGTGGCCGCTCGGGCAGATGCCGGGCGAGGTCCTCCACCCACACCTCGAACAGGAACACAGGCTCCTCGATATCGAACGCCGCCGCCGTTTCCGGGTGCACCTGTCCCACCACGCCGGCCATCTCGGCGCCCACGCCGAATTTCGCCGTGTGCCCGGGCAACAGCGCCGCCTCCTCGGCAGCCACGAACGTCCCCACGACTCCCAGCGCCCCCAGCATCGCCTCGACCGCGCCCTTCGCGTCGAAGAAGTCCAGCGTCTCGCCGCCCGCCACCGCCCACCGCCCCTCCCGCGGCCCGCCCAGCACCGCGCAGAGCACCGGTCGTTCCATCGGCAGGTCGCCCTCCACCGGCAGGTACTCGAATCCGATCTCGAACAGCCGGATCGGCCCGTCGGCCTGTCGCCGGTTGACCGCATACGACTCCAGCACCGAAGCCCGCAGGCTCGTCCGCAGGTACGCGTGCTGCGACGAGACCGGGTTCACCACCCCCAGCGGGGCGCGCCGCACCGCATCCTGCGGGTGCGTCACGAGCGCCAGCTTCTCCCGCGTCGTCAGCGTGTAGTTGATCACCTCCTGGAAGCCCAGCGCCACCGCCAGGTCGCGCAGCCGCTCCCGCAGCGCCATCACCGGGTTCACCTCCGGCGGTGGCAGCTCACCCCGCAGCATCGTGGTCGGCAGCCGGTCGTACCCGTAGATCCGTCCTATCTCTTCCACCACATCGTCCGGGATCTCCACATCCGGCCGCCACGGTGGCACCTGAAGGCTGAACTTCGCCGGCGGCACGTGGTGCACCGTGAACCCAAGGTCGCCCAGGATGCGCCGCACCTCGTCCACGGGAACCTCGATCCCCAGCACCTGCGCGATCCGCCCCGCCTCCAGCACGATCGTCCGCGGCGGCTCCTTCCTCGGGTAGATATCCACGATTCCCCGGGCAATTCGCCCGCCACACACCGTCTCGAACAGATGCAACGCCCGCTGCTGCGCGTACATCGCCATCTCCGGGCCAAGCCCCTTTTCGAACCGCAGCGATGCCTCCGTCCGCAGCTTCAGCAGCGTCGACGTCCTCCGGATGGAGCCCGCCCGGAAGTTCGCCACCTCAAGGAGCACCCGCGTCGTTCCCGCGTGTACCTCGCTGTTCCCGCCACCCATCACACCGGCCACGCCCACCGGGCCCTCCCCATCGCAAATCAGCAGCATCTCCCCGTCGAACTCGCGCTCCACACCGTCCAGCGTCACCAATCGCTCGCCCGGGTGGGCCCGCCGCGCCACAATCCGCTTCCCGCGCACGAGGTCGTAGTCGAATGCGTGCAGCGGCTGCCCCGTCTCCAACATCACATAATTCGTGATGTCGACCACGTTGTTGATCGGCCGCATCCCCGCCTTTCGCAGCCGCTCCTGCATCCACGCCGGCGATGGCCCCACCGTAATCCCCTCGATCACCGAGGCCGTGAACCGCCGGCAAAGGTCCGGCGCCGCCACCTCGACACTCACGAGCTCCTCGACGGCGGGCCCGCTCTCCCGGTACGTCCGGGCCGGCTCACGCAGCACCTCGCCCGTCAGCGCCGCCACCTCCCGGGCAAAACCGATCATCCCCAGCAGGTCCGCCCGGTTCGCCCACGTCGAAACCTCGAGGATGACGTCACCCAGTACGTCTGCCAGCGGCACCCCGATCGGCGTCCCTTCCGGCAGCACCAGGATGCCTTCATGCTCATCGCTCAGCCCGAGCTCCTTCTCGCTCAGCACCATGCCCGCCGATTCCACCCCGCGGATCGGTCGCAGCTTCAGCGTCGTGAGCTCGCCCGTGTGGCCGTCGTACATCCGCGCACCCTCGCTTGCGAAGGCCACCGTCTGCCCCACGGCGAGGTTTGGCGCCCCGCACACCACCTGTACCTGGCCCTCGCCCGTGTCGACCGTCGCGAGCCGCAGCCGGTCTGCGTTCGGGTGCGGGTCCACCGCCACCACGCGCGCCACGCGCACCCGTGCCGGGTCCCACAGCTCGCCAATCACCCGCCACCCCTCCACCTCGGCCGTCGCATCGGTGATGCGTCGCGCCAGCTCCTCGATGGGGAGGCGAACGGTGACGTAGTCGCGCAGCCAGTTGAGCGAAATCTTCATCCCATCCCTCCGCGCTCAGAACTGGCCCAGGAAGCGCAGGTCGTTGGCGTAAAAGTGCCGGATATCCTCGATCCCCCAGCGCAGCATCGCCACCCGTTCCACGCCAATGCCGAAGGCAAAGCCCGTCACCCGCGCCGCGTCGTACCCGGCGTTCTCGATGATCTCCGGGTGCACCATCCCCGCGCCGAGGATCTCGATCCACCCCGTCCCGTGGCAGGTGTGGCACTCCCCACCGCTCCCCCGGCAGATGAAGCAGTCGATCGCCATCTCCACGCCCGGCTCAACGAACGGGAAGTACGAATGGTGGAAGATGATGCGCCGGTCCGAGCCGAACATCGCCCGCGCCCATTCGTACAGCACGCCCTTCAGGTCGCTCATCCGCACCCCCTCGTCCACCGCCAGCCCCTCGATCTGCGTCAGCATCCACTCGTGCGTCGCGTCCGTCGCCTCGTGCCGATAGCACTTCCCCGGCACCACCACCCGCACCGGCGGCTGGGGCGTGCGCTCCATCACCCGGATCTGGTTCGGCGTCGTGTGCGTCCGCAGCAGCATCCGCCGCTTGCCGTCGATCAGCGTGTTCACCCAGATCGTGTCCCACATGTCCCGCGCCGGGTGGTCCTCCGGGATGCGCGCCGCATCGAAGTTGTACCGGTCCCACTCCACCTCCGGCCCCTCGACCACCCGGAAGCCCATCGCCTGGAACGCCGCCAGGCAGTCGCGCAGCGTCCGCGTAATCGGGTGCAGCCGCCCGAGCGCCTGCGGCCGCCCCGGCAGCGTCACATCCAGCGCACCCTCCCGCGCCAGCCGTTCCAGCTCCGCGCGCTTCAGTGCCTCCCGCCGCTCCTCCAGCGCCCGCTCCAGCGCGTCCTTCAGCCGGTTGACTGCCGCGCCGTACGTGGCCCGCTCCCCTTCCGCCACCTCGCGGATGCCGCGCAGCAGCCGCGTCACCCGCCCGTCCTGCCGCCCCAGCCAGTCGGCCCGCCACCGCTCCAGCGACGCCTCATCGCTGGCCGCTGCCAGTGCTACGAGCGCCTCATCCTCCAGGCGCGCAAGCTCCCCCGTTTCGATTGCCATGGGCCTCCAAGTATAGGCAGCCCCAGCCTTACCGTCCGAGGACCGCGCGCCCGCTACCATGGCCGCCATGCGCCGGCCCCCGCGCCGTATGATGCTCCCATGGCTCGCGCTGGCCGCGGCACTCCCCCTCCTCCTGCTCGCTGGCGGCTGCTCCCGCGCGACCACCGATCCGCCCCTCACCGGGGATACCCGCGTGGCTGAACAGCCGCCTCGCAAATCCTGGGCAGGCACCCAGCCCGCACCCGCCCTCCCCGTGGGCCTCACCTGGTTCAACGTCCAGCGCCCCCTCACCCTCGAAGAGCTCCGCGGCCGCGTCGTCCTCCTCGATTTCTGGACCGCCGGCTGCATCAACTGCCAGCACATCATCCCCGACCTCCATCGCCTCGAAGCCGAGTTCGGCGCCGCCCTCGTTGTCATCGGCATCCACTCCGGCAAGTACGCCGAAGAGCACGAGGACGCCACCATCCTCGAAGCCATCCGCCGCTTCGGCATCGCCCATCCCGTTATCAACGACGCCGACTTCCGCACCTGGACCACCTTCGGCGCACGCGCCTGGCCCACCCTCGTCCTGGTCGACCCCGCCGGCAACCTCGTCGGCTACCACGAGGGCGAGGGCGTTTACCCGCTCTTCCAGCCCATCATCGCCTCGCTCATCGCCGAATTCGGCCAACGCAGCCTCCTCCGCACCGATCCCCTCCCCATCTCCCCCGCCGCGCGCCCGGCCACCGCCGCCCTCGCCTTCCCCGCTGCCGTCGCCGCCGCCGATGACCTCGACCGCCTCTACATCGCCGATTCCGGTAACCACCGCATCATCGAAACTGACCTCGCCGGCCGCATCGTCCGTGTCTTCGGCACCGGCCAGCCTGGCTTCGCCGATGGCGCCCCCGCCGAGGCCGCCTTCCGCGACCCCCAGGGCCTCGCACTCTCCGCCGACCGCCAGCGCCTCTACGTCGCCGATACCCGCAACCACGCCGTCCGCGCCATCACCCTCGCCACCGGCGAGACCCGCACCATCGCCGGCACCGGCCGCCAGCTCGATACCCTCCCCCGCACCCCGCAGCCCGCCCGCGAGGTCGGCCTCGCCTCCCCCTGGGGCCTCGTCGAAGCTGCCGGCAGCCTCTACATCACCATGGCCGGCGTTCACCAGATCTGGCGCCTCGACCTCGCCGCCGGCACCATCGAAGTCTTCGCCGGCACCAGCCGCGAAGGTATCGACGACGGGCCCCGCCGCGACGTCGCCACCCTCGCCCAACCTTCCGGCATCGTCGCCGATTCCGCCCAGCTCTACTGGGTCGACCCCGAGAGCTCCTCCGTCCGCACCGTTCCCCTCGCCGGCGACGGCGAGGTCACCACCCTCGTCGGCACCGGCCTCTTCGACTACGGCGCCGATGATGGCGTCGGCCGCCAGGCCAGCCTCCAGCATCCCCAGGGCATCGCCCTCCTCGGCGGCGCCCTCTACATCGCCGATACCTACAACCACCGCATCCGCATCCTCGACCCTGGCACCCGTCGCCTCGGCACCGCCGCCGGCAGCGACCGCGGCTGGGCCGATGGCACCGCCGGCGAGGCACGCTTCGCCGAACCGTCAGGGCTCGCCGCCGGCAATGGCCTGCTCTACATCGCCGATTCGGCGAACCACCTCATCCGCACCCTCGACCCCGCGACGGGCGCCGTCTCCACCCTCGCGCTCCAGGGCATCGATTCCCTCCGCCCGCCCCAGCCCGGCCCCCTCGAGGTCCGTGAGCTCCCGGCCCAGCCGGTCGCGCCCGGCGCCCCCCACCTCCGCGTTGCCATCCAGTCGCCCCCCGGCTACCACCTCAACGCCAGCGCCCCCTCCACCCTCGAGCTCACCACCGACAACCCCGCAGTCCTCGAACCGGGCGAACGCCGCCTCCAGTGGCAAACCGACGATCCTTCCGTCACCTTTCCCGTCCCCGTCATCCTCGCGCCCGGCACCGCCACCCTCACCGCCACGCTCTCCGCCTACTACTGCCGCGAAGGCCAGGAGGCACTCTGCTTCATCGCCCGCATCGAATACCGCCTGCCCGTCACCGTCGCCCCAGGCGCCGCGTCCTCCGAGCCCGTTCTCTCCCTCACCCTTCCCACACGCTGACCTTCGCGTATCATCCCCACCATCACTGCCGGAGGGGGTCCCGCACCATGGCTGTCCGTGGCTACATCCTCATCGAAACCGAAGTCGGCAAGGCCAAGTCCGTCAGCGCCGCCATCCAGGGGTTTAACTACCCCGGCGCCCGCCTCGTCAACGTCGATACCGTCACCGGCCCCTTCGACGTCATCGCCCAGGTCGAAGCCGACGACCTCGACTCCCTCGGCAACGCCATCACCGAGGCCATCCAGAAGGTCAACGGCGTCCAGCGCACCACCACCTGCCTCGCCGTCCGCCTCGCCTGAATCGCCGCCTCCCCTTCGCTACACTGGGGCCATGCTCCCGACCTCCAGCATGATCCCCGTCGAAGAAGCGCGCGAGCGCATCCTCTCCTACTTCCGGCGCCTCGAGCCCGAGCGGAAGCCCATCCTCGAGGCCCTCGGCCAGGTCCTCGCTGAAGACGTCGTCGCCCCCTTCGACATCCCGCCCCTCGACAACACCGCGATGGACGGCTACGCCGTGCGCGCCGCCGATACCGATGGCGCCAGCGAGGCCGCACCCGTCGAACTGCGCGTCGTCGCCGACCTTGCCGCCGGCTACGTCCTCCAAACGCCCGTCGGCCCCGGCGAGGCCGTCCGCATCATGACCGGCGCCCCCATGCCCCCGGGCGCCGATGCCGTCGTCCCCTTCGAAGAAACCGACGAAGCACTCCGCGGCATCAACGAAGCAGCCCGCAAACCCGGCCTCGTCCGCATCCTCAAGGCCGCCAGGCAGGGCGCCAACATCCGCTACCGCGGCGAAGACGTCCACCAGGGTTCCGTCGTCATCCCCGCAGGCCGCGTCCTTCGCCCCTCCGAGGTCGGCGTCCTTGCCTCCATGGGCCTCACCCACGTCACCGTCACCCGCCGCCCCGTGGTCGCCATCCTCTCCACCGGCGACGAAATAACCCCACCCGGCGAACCACTCCAGCCCGGCCGCATCTACGACGCCAACGCCTACAGCGTCGCCGCACTCGTGCTCAAGTACGGCGGCATCCCGCGCATCCTCGGCATCGCCCGCGATACTGTCGAAGACCTCACCCGCAAGATCCACGAAGGCCTCGATGCCGACATGCTCGTCACCAGCGCCGGGGTCTCCCGCGGCGACTTCGACGTTGTCAAAGACGTCCTCGCCCGCGAAGGCAACATCGACTTCTGGACCGTTCGCATGCGCCCCGGCAAGCCCCTCGCCTTCGGCGCCTTCCCCGCCCCCGGCGGCCGCCACGTCCCTCACCTCGGCCTCCCCGGCAACCCCGTCAGCTCCATGGTCTCGTTCGAGCTCTTCGGTCGCCCCGCCATCTTCACCATGCTCGGCCGCAGCGACTGGGAGCGCCCCACGGTCCGCGCCATCTCGCGCGATCGCGTGCGCAATCCCGATGCCCGTCGCTTCTACGCCCGCTGTATCGTCACCCGGGGCGATGATGGCCGCTGGTACGCCGACCTCACCGGTCCCCAGGGCTCCGGTATCCTCACCTCCATGAGCGCCGCCAACGCCCTCGCCGTCATCCCGGAGGACGTTCCTGAGGCGGTCCCCGGCGACGAAATCGAGTGCATCATGCTCGATTGGGAGCACGCCCCCTAGCCGCGCCGCCCGCCCCCGGCCAGCCGCTCGCCATATTGCCGCTCGAAGTATTGCGCGAACTCCCCACCCGCACGCGCCGCCCAGCGAGCGCCGTGCTCTCGGTACCACGCCACCGTCTCTGCCAACCCCTCCGCGAACCGCCGCCGCGGTCGCCACCCCAGTTCCCGGATCCGCGAGCTGTCGAGCGCATACCGTCGGTCGTGCCCCGGCCGGTCAGCAACCGGCCGGATCAGCTCCCGTGGCCGCTCCAGCAGCTCGCAGATCAGCTCGGCCACTGCCCGGTTCGCAATCCGTTCGCCGCTCCCGATGTGCACCGCATGCACCCCTGGCACCACCGGCAGCCCGCGCAACACCAGCAGCAGCGCATCCACAAAGTCGGCCACGTACAGCCACTCCCGCTCCTGCATCCCATCGCCGTACAGCGGCATCGGCTCCCCCGCGAGTGCCCGCATCGTGAACAACGGGATGAACTTCTCCAGGTGCTGGTTGGGACCATAGACGTTGCACGAACGCAGCACCGTCACCGCCATCCCGTACGTCTGCGTATACGCCCGCACCATCAGCTCCGCCGCCGCCTTGCTCGCCGCGTACGGCGAACCGGGCGCGAACGGGGCATCCTCCGTCGCCTCCAGCGGCGCCGGGATACTCCCGAACACCTCGTCCGTCGACATGTGCACGAGCGCCACGGCTGGCCGTTCCCGCACCGCTTCCAGCAGCGTCACCACGCCCTCCACATCCGTCCGCACAAACACCCCCGGGTCGAGCAGCGATCGGTCCACGTGGGTCTCGGCCGCCAGGTTCACCACCACGTCAGCCTCGCCCACCAGCTCCCGCACCAGCCCACCGTCGCAGATATCACCCCGCACGAACCGGTACTGCGGGTGGCCCGCCACCTCCTCCAGGTTTGCCGGGTTCGCCGCGTACGTCATCGCGTCCAGGTTCGTCACCTGCCACCCATCGGCCAGCAACCCGCGTACCACGTGGCTGCCGATGAACCCGCACCCGCCCGTTACCAGCGCACGCATCAGCCGCTCTCCACCCGCGAATGGTCCCCCAGCGTCAGCCGCGCACCAGCCGGCGCGCCCACCACCCGCGTATGCCGCCCCAGCATCGAATGC